>Ga0310695_10004130_pt1 | contig 27283 bp, 25 predicted proteins | sample RumenRJG_04DNA_FD_203882 | JGI IMG/M metagenome (GOLD analysis project Ga0310695, IMG submission 203882) | Bovine rumen microbial communities from Lethbridge, Alberta, Canada - RJG_04 (v2) (version 2) | ecosystem: Host-associated > Mammals > Digestive system > Stomach > Rumen | place: Canada... | reverse complement strand
AATTCAATTTATTATATTTGCAGTGTTAAATGTAAAGTTATAATTGTAACAATTTAAAGTATTAATACTATGGCTCTTGATATAAGCAATATTAGTTTTGAAGGAAACAGTAATGCTAGCACTAATGCTAATGCTTCCACTAATCAAAATGATAATCAAGATGTTTCTCATCTTGACGGAAATGGTGGTGACAATCATAATCTTGATACTAAAGATAGTCAGACGCCAGATAATCAGCAAGGTAATACTGACCAGAATAATAATAAAGATGGTGGTCAAGGAGCAACTGGATTCCATGATGCTACTACAGATAATGGTAATGCAGATAGCAATGGTGGAGACAAAGATGGCTCAACACAATCCTCTTCTACAGGGGGGCTCAATGCTGGTACTCAGCTTGATATTGATGGTAAACCTTATACTGTAGATGATAAAGGAAATATTGTAGACGATAAGGGAAACGTATTTAAGCAAGCTAGTGAAGTTAATGATTGGCTTAAGACTGTACAAACTACAAATGGTGATGAAGAACCTGATGATAAGGAGATTACAGTAGCATCTATTCAGAAAGCTCTTGGTGTAGAGATTACTGATGAAAATGGTAATCTTACTGAGTTTACTAATGATGCTGCTGGTGTTAAGTCTTATGTTGAGGATGTTATTAATCTTAAATCAGCTGAACTTCAGCAAGCTGCTGTTAATAAAGTATTTAATGATAATCCTCTTCTTAAACAATTTGCTGATTATCTTGTTGTAAATAATGGTAATCCTTATGGTTTTGGACAGCTCCCAGACCGTTCTACTATAGAGCTTGATAAAACTAATGAAACTCAGCAAGAAGCTATTATTCGTATGGCTGCTCAAGAATTTGGTAATAAGGCAGTTAATGATAATTATATTAGCTATCTTAAACAAACAGGTGGTCTATATGATGAGGCTAAAGTACAACTTGCTAATCTTGTTGAGAAAGATAATAATCTTCGTAAACAACTTGAAACTGAGGCTGAACAGCGTCGTGCTCAAGAAGAACAAGAGATTGACAAATATTGGAATAATGTAAATAATGTCATTGATAGTGGTATCGTAGGTGGATATAAACTTCCCGAAAGTTTCGTGAAAGAAGTTAATGGAACTAAAGTTACACTTAATAGACAAGACTTTTTCAATTATCTAAGTAAACCTGCTGTTACAGATGAACAAGGTAATACGATGACAGGTTATCAACGTGACCTTGCTAATCTTTCTGATGAAGATGCCCTTGCCAAAGAAATGCTTGATGCTTGGCTTATGTTTACTGGTGGTACATATAAAGACTTAATCAATATGGCAGTTAAAGAAGATAATGTTCGTAAGCTAAAGATTATGTCTGAAAAACAACGTAATGCTAAGAGTATCAAAATTGTTACTAAGCGTAGTGGCAAGACAGATATTAATGACCTTATGTTATCTTAATAAGTAACAATTTAATTAATAGTTAAAAGTATGTATAAACTTAGGGAAGTTTCTCGTGGTAATTATGATGACCGTGGTTATTCTAATGAAGAGACCATTGCTCATCTTATGATGGAGAAGCCTGAGGATATTAATGGTGTTCTTACCTATACTTATGGTATGGATGATGACCGTTTTCCTCTTACATTTCTGACAGAGGGTCAAGGTAAGACTGGTACTGTTGATATTAGTAAGGTTGAGTGGGATTGGAAGACTATGGGTCGTATGAAGTTTAACGACTATGTTCTTTATTACAATACCGCTAATGCTACACCTGGTAAAGGTGGTGCTATGTTTGAGGTTGAGTTTGCTACTCACTGGCTTATTGAGCAATATGGTTTGATTGCTCCTGATGGTCGTACTCAAGTTCGTATTATGAAAGACCTTGGTGCTGGAGCACATGGTGGTTATCTTTATCGTTTGAAGATGACAACTCCTAATGCCAATGCTTTTGTAGACCTTGAGAACCTTAAAGTTGGTAAGTATTGGAGTATGACTGCTCCTACTATTTCAGAGTCTTATTCTAAGGGTAACCGTAGTAATGTTATGGGACCTGGTAAGATGAAGTCTCAACTTGAGTTCCATCGTTATAGTAAAGAGATTGCTGGTAATCTTGCTAATACAGTAGTTGAATATGAGTTCCAAACAAAGAGTGGTGGTACTACTAATCTTTGGATTAATGAGGAAATGCGTCAATATGATATTCAATGTCGTATTATGGATGAAGAGCGTCTTTGGCTTGCTGAATACAATCGTAATGAGCAAGGTGAAGTTACTCTTATTGACCCTGACAATGGTCAGCCTATTCCTCATACTGCTGGTATGATGCAGATTTGCCGTGAGAATAACTATGATACTTATGGTGAAATTCTGCCTCTGAGTAAGATTGAGCGTACAGTTGGTGATCTTCTTGATAAAGATACTGATACTGGTCAGATGGAAGTTGTTCTGTTTGGTGGTAAAGGCTTTATTCAAGACTTTGATTTGGCCATTCGTAATGATGCTCGTTCTGAAGGATTTGCTACTCCTCTTGGTGATAAGATGATTGAGGACTTTAATGGTGGTCTTTCTTATGGTAAGTACTTCCGTCGTTATAAGACTGTTGATGGTCATATTATTACTGTAGAGCATTTGCCGTTCCTTGATACAGGTACTATTGCAGAGAATGCTCGTTCTAATGGTATGATTCATCCTCGTACTGGTTTGCCTATTACATCTCACCAATGCTTTATGCTTGACTTCTCTTCTTATAAGGGAATTCGTAATATTCGTAAGGTTCGTCAAAAGGGTCAAATTTATAAGATTGGAATTCTTAAAGGTCTTACTGATATTCCTGCTTCTTGGGGTGCTGTTCCGAACAATTCAATCTCTACTGAAATAGATATGAGTCGTTATGAGATTAAGAACTCCTATGGTCTGCAAGTTAATAATGCAACCAAGATGATGCAGTTGCAATGTGTACTCTAACTTTATAACTTTAAATATAGAACATTATGCCATTGAATATTAATAATAATAAAGGCGAAGATAAAGTTCAGACTGCGAATACAGAGAACGTAGAGAATAGTGATACTAGTCTTAATGAAAGCTATGTTGAACAAAAACATATCACTATTTCTCTAGTTCACAATTATTCTCTATTCCGAAAGGTTAATATGAAGACTATGGGACAGCGTACTGATGTTATTGGTTCGTCTGTTCATAGTAGTCAAGTTCTTTCTTCTAATAAAGGAGAAGTTGATGCTTATTTTCCTCAGATAATCGGATTGTCTCCTAGTAATCCAGATTTTATTGGTAAAGTTAAGAATTGGCTGAATAACATTCATTTTGTTGTTAATGAGAATGATGTAGATATTAACGCAAGTTTTGTTTGGAATCAAAAACGTGATTATCTTGCTTTTGCTAAGAAAGAAGATAAGATTAATGAGGCTTACGATAAGATTGACCGTTCTAATCTAGCAACAATTCGACAGGCTCTTAAAGATAAGATTAATGCTATTAATACTCTTGAGAGTGAGAAATATAAATATGGTCATCCTCAAGACCTTCAGCAATATCTTATTTATCGTCATTGTCTTTTGTATAGAGATGTAGCTAAAGATACGGCACTTATTAATAGTGACCCTAATGTTCGTTTTTATATTAAAGATAAAGATAAAGAGGCTGCTAGACAACGTAAACTTCTTGACCTTCGTAAGAAGGCTATTAGTAGGTTTGTTCAGTTGTGTAGTACAGATAAAGAATTTGATGCTGTATTTACAGAAGTTACAGTATATAAGAATGAGAACTTAGCTGAGGCTCTGCTTAAGGATAGAGCTGAGAAAGAGGCTAGTCTTATGGATTATGCTACCACTTATCCTGAACACTTCCTTAAATACGTTAATGATAAAAATGTTACAACCAAGGCTATGATTGAAACTTTGATTATTCGTGGAGAACTTATTCGTTCTGAGTATAATCAACAGATTTCATCAAGTGATGGTACATTTATTGGGTCTAATATTAATGATGCAGTTGCATACTTTAATGACCCAAAGAATGAAGCTATTCGTAAAGCATATGAAAACAAACTAAAACTCTTTTAAGTTATAGATTATGACAATCGAAGAGATGCACGTTTGGTTTAGACAAAATGCTCAGCAAATGGGTCTACAAAATGTTCGGGCTATATTGCCCGAACAAATAGACCTGTTGTTGAACACTAGCATCTACGATACAGTTAATCAAATTATTCAGCAAAATATTGGTATTACTAATGACAGAGTAATCACAGATAATAGTAAGATTGGACAAATCAATGCACTTAGAACTTTGTATAAAGTTAAAGAAGTTTCTATTGTTCGTCCAACAGATAATCCTATGACAAAGGACGAAACTCCTCCATTTAGAGGAATCAATAGTCCTATTTATAGATATACTGGAGACATTGCAGGTTTTAATCTAAATGCTAAAACTAATCCATTTACTTATCTTTATCTTGTAGATTTTGCTATTGATTATGGTAAGCCTAAGTCTGGTTCAGAAAAAGGTGATGAATTTACTTCTAATCTATATCCAGTTAGACTTATTGATGATGCCTATCTTGCTGATAGCTTGAATGATTTTATTCTTAGACCTAGACTTAGAAGTCCACTTGCTGTTATATATAACGGAACAATGGATTTATATATTGATAAATCTATTGATGGCAATGGTACTTTTACTGAGGGTCTTCAAGCAAGAAATCTACGTATCTCTTATATTGCAAAGCCTGCTACTGTTAAATATGCAGTTGACATTGGCGGAGAAAATGTAGATTGTGATTTACCTGAGTATCTTCATTATGATATTTGTAAGCACGCTATTGATTTATATAGAACATCTATGACAGGAAGCTTATATGCAAATCAACAAGCTGCTCAAAATCAACAACGTGAAGATTATCGTAATAATGCTAGTCCTAATGCTGGTAGTCAACAAGGACAACGTGAACAATAATATAATATTAAATAACTAGTTATTATGAATCAACTTTTAATTGTAAATAGTTCTACTGCTCTTAATGGTGGTGCTGCTGCACCTACTGATTTGAGTAAGATGGTTAAAGGTAGTATTGGTTTTGCTGAGCTTAATGCTACAGATTGGCTTGCAGCTAAACCTACTAAGCCATTTATGATTGCTCTTGGAAATGGTGAGGGACAGATTCCTTTTATTATTCCTGAGGTTTCTGTAAACTTTAAAGTAACTAAAGCTACTCCTAATGCAGGTACTCATTTTAAAGCTACTGTAACTGCTCAAGCCCTTAAAGCTGGTCAGCAGGCTTCTGTAACTGTTATTCTTGCAGGTAAGCATTTCAATGAGCGTACTAATTTTTCAGCTGTTGTAGCTGCTACTCCACAAGCAGATAAGGCTGCTGCTGATGTTGCTAAGGAGATTGCTAAGACATTTGTTAATCAAACTGTAGAGCAAACTCTTAGTCTTAAAGTAACTGTAGATGGTGCTACTGTAACATTTGAGGACTCTGATACATATCAAGATTATAATATTGTAGGAGAGAATGTGACTGTCGCTATTACAACTCATGGACTTAAACCTATGGGCGATTTGAATAGCATTAAGGAACTTGCTGCATTTAGTCGTGCTGGTAAAGGATTCCGTTATGTTAGTGAAAAAGATCCTAATGATATGTATCCCGGTGAGCCTGAGGCAACTGAGAATGTAACATATAATCTTTATACTCTTGAGTTTGCTGTAGGTCGAGCCAGTGGAAAGCAAGTAGATGAGACTGTAAAGCAGATTGTTCGTATTGCTGTTCCTACTACAAGTAAAATCATTAGTAGCCTTGATACTATTCTTGGTCTTGCTGCTGCTAATACAGGTGCATAAACATACCGAATGATGTTTACTAAACCCCGCCCTTAGAAAGGAATGTGTGCTGCTTTGATTAGTCTAGCAACATCCTTTCTACGGGGCGGCTATAGTAATTTAAATGCTACTACAATGCATGATTTACAAACAATTAATGATATTGTTAGCACAGCAGTTAAAAATTCATCGCATGTTACTGTTATTATAAGTAGTTGTGTTTTTATAGTATATACTCTTATAATTAAAATAGTTGACTATTTTAAATCTAAAAATAGGTCTAAACCTATGATTGAAATGGCAAATGCCATTAAACTAATTAGTGATAATGTAAGTACATTAAATAAAGTTCTTGATAAAACTTTTAAAGATGCGGAAGTAAAAGAAGTTGGTAGAGTAACAAATGTTATTAATGTAGGATTTACAGCATTTCGTTCTACTATTTATGAGAAAATTTGTGATATACTTGTTCGTAATCATATTGCTCATAATGAGAATTCAACTAAAAGTAATATTTATAAAATAATTAATACTGAGTATTACAAATTGTTTTCTGTTCTATCTGCATACGAAATTAACGGAGTTAATGTAGCTTCTAAACTAAGAGATGAATGGATTGATAATATAGATAAAGAAATAATTGATGTTGTTTTCAGTAAAGATGATAATCTTACAAAGTTTAATAGACTTTCATCTAAACTTGAAATTATAACTGATGATTATTCTGTTCGTGTAAACAATAAAGTGTTTAATCATTAATAAGATGTTCTTATGAATGGTATAACAAAACAAGATATAGATAGCATTGCTTTGGATAATATTACAATTGCCAATAAGATTGTAGTATTATCCAAGCAAGGATATGTCGTTAATAGTCGTAAGATAGACAAACTAAATTTAGGAACGGTATTGCTTCATATGTATAGAAGTGTAGCTCTAGGTAGTAAAGATTACGATAATAATATTAGAAATTTTAATAATAAATTTGTAACATTATGAATGTAGAAATTAAACAAGCTAATGTAGCATATCTTACTATTCCTGGAGAATATACTGATGTTTATTATAAACTTCTTTATTTACTCGCTGCTATTGGTAAAAATATTATATCTGATTGTAATTACATTTGTCATAATAATGGTAATAATGTTTTTACTTGTTGGAATGTATTTCAATCAGCTATAGCTGCATATAATTTAGGAAATACTAAAGAAGCTAATGTTCTAATTGAATATGTAAGTGGCCAATTAGATATTTATGCTAATAATGAAAATATTAAAGTTCCAGATAATTTTAAAGATGATTATCCTAATGTTACTTATACATTAAATGATGATGGAACTATTAATGTACTAGTTAGAGTAAATATTGATGGCGAAATATATGAGAACGATATGATTGTTCCTTCTTATGATTGGAGTTATGGAGCATCTGATGCTGCAACTCCTGATACATTACTTATCGAAGACCTTGTTAAAACTAGCGGACATATTGTTGCTGGTGAATATAAAGTAGAAACTACTAAAGAAAAACCTTATGTTTGGTTTGTTTCTAGAGATGAATTATATTTTGAGCAAGGTGGCTTTGAAGTGAATTTTAATCATTATTATAAACATTATAAACATTGGTATGTAAGTGATAAACTTGTTGCTGGTGAAAATATTTATAATGTAAGCATAAAGAATAAGTAATATGACAGATACAATTAAATATCAAAGTACACTAGAATCTTCTAGATATGATGGAGATTTGGAAACTCCTTTATCTGATGGCAAATCTACTTTTGGTAAATTTGCATTTACTGAAGATATTTTTGATAAAGACCAACATAGAGCTTTAGCTGATATTATTAAGGATAAAGTAGATATAAATAAACTTACTCCAGAAATGAGAGAGCTTATTAATAGTGCTACAGGTGTTCCTGAAAATTTAGTTAAAGATATGGAACAATGGAATAATAGAATTGCTGCTCTTGAAAGTGATAAACTTACTTCTAAAGTTGTAATTTATACTTCTGATATAATTGAATATATTCCTAATGTATCAAGTAATATAATTATTCAATTACAGAATGCAAACGGTATTATTTCTAAAGATGCTAATTACACACATAAGCATCTTTATTATAATATTAATAACAAAGGTGAAATTGATGCTCAAGATGACAATGTAAATGTAGAATATAAATATGATTCTCCTGCACAAGTAAATATTGAAGCAAGAGGCACAGCAACATATAAAGGAGTTTCTATTACTTTTCCAGCAGTTCATAAGACTATTTTTGCAGTTTTGCCATCTTATATTGGATATATAGAAGATTATAATAATTGGAATAATACAGGTACTAAGCTAATTAAACATAGTCTTAATGGGCAATATAATGTTACAAATTCTTATGATTTAGCTTATTTAGTTATAGCTATTCCTAAGAATGGAATGGTTTCTAATATTAGCAGTATTATTCAAAAAGGAACACTTGATGCAGTACAACAATATGATGTTATAGATAAAGGTAATTATACATTATATGTATGTAATACAAAGCACAATAAAGGCACTTACACGTTTGCTGTTAGTTAATATATATATATATATATATATATATATATATATATATATATATAAAATAAATAAATTTGTATTTCTTATTAAAAACAAATACATTATATTTGTGACATGAATAAAGATAAAAGAAATAATATAAAATTACTTGGTACTCTTAATAATGCAGATGAAAGTGGTATCATAGCTAATGCAAATCAAGTATATGATGCTAACGAAGATAAGAGTACACAAGATGTTTCCAAAGAACATAAAGAACGTATAGAAACTTTGGAAGATAAAGAAGATGCAATGCAGACCACTTTGGAGAATATTTCAAAGACTGGTGAAGCAAGTGCAGCGAGTAATGTAACATATAATCATAGTGATAGTAAACTTAATGCTACAAATGTACAGCAAGCTGTTGATGAAGTACATAAAAGAAGTAACTATAATGATGGAGATAACATTATAGACTTTAATGCTATCCATATAATTACAGATAATCCAGAGTTTGCTATTGTATCAGTTGATATTAATAACAGAATACTTTATGGTATAAAAGCTAATGGTCAACCTTATTGGGGAGTCGGTGTACCAAAAGTTGTTAGAGATTATGTAGACAAACAAGTTAATGATATTCTCGGCACAGATAATATTACTGAAACTATTGATAGTCTAAAAGAAGTTGAGAAGTTTCTTTTTGACTTTAAAAATAGTGATACATTAAAAGCTCTTCTTGATACTAAAGCTAATAAGATAGATGTCGATAATGAAATAGCAGATAAATATAAGAAGAGTAATCCTAATGATGAAGAAGGAAATGTAATTGATACCAATAGTATTAAAAGTGTAGTCAACAATCCAGAATATTTTAAGGCATTTATTGATAATACTAATAAACTAATTGAAGCTATTGGTCTTGATGGTGTTAGAAAGTTCTTTGCTGGAATTGAGATTCAAGGTGTATCACAATGTGTAACTGATAATCCTGAATATACAAAAGTTCTTACAGATGCTGATAATAAAGTATTAGAAGGTATAGAACCAGATGGTACTCATAAATTTAATAATAATGTTTATTTAAAAGGTACAAAAGTTGATATTGTTAATCATAAAGAATACACTCAGTTACTATGTGACAAAAATAATAAAATAATAGATAGCATTGATGATAAAGGCATAGTTACCCATAATAGTAAACATATATTCAAAAATGGCATTGAAGATGCTACTGGAAAAATAACTGAGGATGCCTATAATTATGTGATTAATAAATCATCTGATTTAGCAAGAGTTCTTCGTGAAAAAGGTGATATGATATCATCAACTGATTGGAGTGATAGTAAAAGTCTTGAAATTCCAGAACCAAGATGTGCTTACATAAATATTACATCTTCTGACGGAGCTGCTGCTACTTGGCCTACAAGTAAAACTGCTGATAAGAAATATTGGATGCAGTTTTGGGATATGCAAGGAAACTACTTTAAAAAGCGTATTATTCTTAATGCTCAAGGTGATTCCTCTATGGGCTTTATTAAGAAGAATGGTGCAATTGACATTTGTAATGATGAGTGGATAGGTGATGATACATTTAAAATTAAGTTTGGAGATTGGCTTGCATTTGATAGTTTTCATTTAAAAGCATATTATACAGATTTCTTTAAAGGTATATCTATAATAGCTTATAAATTTGCTGATGAAGTTGAGCTTTCACGTGATGTTTTAACAAATAGACCTTGGAAACGTCAACTTCTTGCTAATTATAATTTTGGAACTGGACAGCCTAATAGTGCTCAAATTAATGATTTGTCTTTACAGTTAGATAATGAAGCTAAATGTCATCCTGATGCATTTCCTTGTATTGTTTATCTTGATAATAAGTTCTATGGAATTTATGCTTTTTGCATAAAGAAACATAGAGATAATTATCATATGAATAAGTCTATAGCAGAAAATATTCATCTTGATGGTATCTTAACTGGAGATAGTATTTGGAATGGTACTGTTAATTGGAGTTTATTTGAAATTAGAAATCCTAAAAATCTTTATTATAAAGAAGCACATAATGGTACTTATAAATATAATGCTGATATTATACAAGCAGAAATTGCTGGAGATGATGAAGTTAATGCATGGATAACAGCAGGAGAACTTCCAGATGGAACAAAAATTTCAAGTAAAATTGCAAAACAGCTTAAAATAACTGCTAAAGTTAAGAACTATATTATTAGATTGTCTAATGCTCTTGCAACAATTAATGCTGAAACAGATACAACCAAACGAAAGAATTTATTTGAAAACTATTTTGATGCTCCATCTCTTGTTGACTATGAAATTGTTCAAATGGCTACTGGAGATAGAGATAGTTTTGGAAAAAATTGGCAATGGATAACATTAGATGGTAATCATTGGTCTGTATGTGAATATGATAAAGATGCTTCTTTTGGAGGATTTTTTACAGGAGAGTATGTTGATGAAGCTCCTTCAACAGGAACGTGGGAAGGCAACAGTTCTTCTACACCACTGGGTTTAGCAATATATCTTTATAAAGACGATATAATATCTAGGTGGAAAGAACTTACTAATACTGGTATTATTACAGCAAATAATATTATATCAATTGCTGATAATTGGATTAAAAGAATAGGAACCGATAATTTTAAAAAAGAGTATAAAAAATGGGATGAAGCCCCATGTTGTAGGGCAGATTTAGTAGATACTGAACATTGGAAACGAAGTAACGAGCATAAATATGGTATAGAAAATATTACTTATGATAGTACAAAAACCTATGAAATAGGAGAAACTTGTTACTATGGTTTTACCAATGCTTATAAATTTACAGCAATTACAAAAACAACTGGCAATCCTCCTCTTACAGGAAGTTATAATAATTATCCTAAAGGATTAGGTTGTTATGATAGTTTTTGGAGGTTGATAAATAATATTAAACAACGTATTTCTGTAGAAAACGATTTTATTAATTCATTATAAATTTCATAATTATGAACAAATGTTTTATTACAAAACTTCCAAGTAGTGTAGATAATGATAATCTTCCTGTTCTTGGGCAACTTAAAATTAATTGGTTAAAGCAAAGTGATTTAGCTGATAATGACGCACGCGCTATAGGATTAAGTACTAATGACAGTATTGTTGTTAATGTATCTGGTGCTCATTTTACGGACGAAACATTGACAAATAATATTGGCAATACAAAAACGATTACTGCTGCTGATGGTAAAGTATGGCTATATTTATCTAATGATTCAAATTCTGTTCTAACTATTGATAACAAATATTCATTAACAGAATTGGATTTTAATAAGCCATATAAAGAAAACCTTAAACATTCAGTTTATTTTGATATTGAGGACATTGAATATTGTACTAATCTTGTTAATATGGCATTAAATAATACACAAGTTAGTGGTAATGTTAATGCAGTAAGTAAACTTACTAATCTTACTACACTAGCCTTAGGTAATACTAAAGTCAACGGAGATATTAATGCAGTAAGTAAACTTACTAATCTTACTACACTACACTTACATAATACACAAATTAGTGGTAATATTAGTGCAATAAGTAAACTTACTAATCTTACTACACTAAGCTTAAATAATATCAAAATTAGTGGAGACGTTAACAATTTAGCTAATCTTACTAAGTTATCGTTATTGGACGATATGCGAGGACTTTCATTAACTGGTGATATGTCTAAGATTCCTGCTAATGTTGTAGAGATAAATCAAACTGGTCGCTTAATCAATACTAACTTTACTTGGACTGCTAAAGGTCGCCAAAATGTTAATCTTCTTAGATTGATAGGCTATATTCCTTTTGATACTACATCAATGGATAATATGCTTATTGACCAAGCAACTTGTACATATACAGAAGATAAACTCCGCCCATGGACAAATTCTATAGCAGTTAGTGGAACTAGAACTTCAGCCTCTGATGCAGCCGTAACAGCAATTCAGAATAAAGGTGTAACTATTTATGGTGTAACTAAGGTATCTTAAATTATAAACTTATAATAATAAAACTATGGTAGAATTAAATTGTAAATATCCAGTTGTCTATAAAGACGATGTTATTGTTTATACTCCAGATAAAGATGGAGCAGTTGGTAGTACTTACCCTGGTGCTGGTACTTCTTATAAAGAGTTTAATACTTATGAAGATGCCCAAGCATTTATTAAGGAGAATGATCTTAAAGAGCCAAAAAGAGATAATGATGTAAATTATGAGGTATAGAGATTAACAATATGTTCTAAATACTCTTGATGATATAAGAAAAGAAACTCACGAAAATAATATTATGCTACAACATATTTGTTCATACATAGACCATGTTCTTAATAATCGTAAGAATGATGAACAGAATGCTTTTGAACAAAATGTTGTAGCTAATTTAGTGAGTGAGTTATTACATAATATAAAGGTTAATAAGATATGACAAAGTCAAGTAGTAGCAGAAGTTCCAAATCTTCTAGTAGAGCAATGTCTAATAATTATAGTAGACGAGCTAAGCCTATGATTCCTAAAGCAGGTTTTACAATGCACCGTAGTAGATATGGAAAAGGTGGCTCTCTATAAGTTAGAAATATTATTCTTAAAGATAATTCCAATGGTATTAGCTGGGTGTTTTCTAGCTAATACCATTTTATCTTATTTTGGTATTGAAACAGAAGTTCTTAGTTATATAGCTGGAATTGGTATTCTTCCTCTTCTGTTTATATATTTAAGTTCTTTTGTATTTAAGTTTTGTGTATATCATAGGATGTTCATTTATTATATATTTACAAATAATATTATTTGTTTTATAGATGATAAATATGGAATTCCTATTTCTTGTAGAAGTTACTTAGTATTGCACTTAATAATAGCTGCAATATTTTTATTCATAATCTTATATTTAAAATTTAAACTATGCAAGCACTTAAACAATTAGTTGTTCATTTATTAAGAGATGCTGCTAATAAAATTGACGCAGGAACTTGTGAATTAAATGCCACAGAAGCTACTGAACTAATAGAAGTTATTAGTCATATAAGTATGAGTAAAGAATCTGCTTGTATATATTTAAATATTAGTAGAAGTAGATTTGATGATTTGGTTCGTGAAGGTAAAATACCTAAAGGTAAGAAATGTGTTGGTTTTAAAGAACTTCGTTGGTATAAAGATGAACTTGATAAAATAAAGAGTAATAGGTAATGTTTTTAGTCGCTAACTTATTAATAGTTAGCGACTTATTTTATTTATAGGCATTGTTATCCTTATTATAGCATTATATCTATATTTGCAATGTGTTTAGAACGTTCAAGCACATAGTGTTAATCAATTAATTATTAATTAAATATTGTAGATATGGCTACCGATAATGGTGTATTCGTTTTTCCTGATGTAGCTAAATCAGCTACTAATGGAATTGACCCAAATCTTTTGCTTGCCATGCAAAATAATGGTGGTTTTGGTAATAATGGTTATTGGATTTGGATTTTGTTTATGTGGCTACTTTGGGGTAATAATGGTTATGGTAATGGTTTTGGTGGTGGCAATAACGGTACTGGCTATCTGTCTAACCAGATGAATAATAATGCTGGTAGAGACCTTCTGTTGCAGGCTATTAATGGTCGTGCTGATGCTGCTGCTCAGCTTGCTCAAATTACTAATAGTTCTGTAAATGCTGTACAGTCTGCTCTTAATACCATTCAGTCTTCTATTCAGTCTGTAGGTCAGCAAGTTGGCATGAGTGGTCTTCAAGTTCAGAATGCAATTCAGAGTGGTAATGCTAATCTTAGCCAACAGATTTGTCAGTGCTGCTGTGAAAACCGTCTTGCTATTGCTAATCAGACTAATGATATTCAAACTAGTCTTGCTGCTAATCATGCTGCTGCTACATTACAAGCTGCACAAAATCAAGCAGCTCTTCAACTTCAAAATGCTCAATCAGAAGCAGCTGACCAACTTTCTGTATGTCAGCAAACTAATCAGTTGACTAATCAAGGTACTGCTAATACTCAGCGTATAGTTGATGCTCTCGCTAATCAAAGCACAATGATTACTAAAGAGTTCTGTGACCTTAAAGAAAGAGAACTTCAGAATAAGATTGATAGTCTCACTGCTGATAATGCTCTCCTTAGGAGTAATATTAATAATAGTAATCAGACTGCTCAAGTTGCTGCTATGATTGCTCCTTTACAGGCTCAAATTAATAACATTGCTGCTAAGCAACCTGCTACTATTACTTTACCTCAAAATCAGTATGCTGTAGTTCCTGCATGGTATGCACAAGCTGGTACTGATTTTATTGCAAGTTATTGGGCTAACCGTACTTCACAGGCTACTAGTGGTTCTGGAGCAGCTGCTGCTGGAGTAAAAACTACAAATACTAATTCATAAAATTTTATAACTATGTTTTCCAATTTAAGTAAAGGCAATGTTCTCTATGGTCTTGATCTTAGTGGTGATAAAATGACTTATTTTACTGCTACTATTGAAGAAGCCAAACCAGCTTTTCCTGTTAATATGGGACAGATTCCAGGTAGTGTTGTTGATATTACTGCAATAAGAGATGGAAACACATTATCTTTTAAACAGATTCCTAGTAATAGTGCAGTAGCTGATTATGGTAACAAGACATTTATTCTTGCTGATAGTAAAGATGCTTTAGTTAATTATGTAAATGCAAAACTACAAGCTAGTAGAAATATAGTAAATAGTTATGATGAACATAAGAAACTTGTAGAGCAATATGAAGATGTTCTTTCTCAAATTAATCCTAATCCTAATGGTGCAGAATTAAAAGAGCTTAAACAACAATTCTCTACTATGCAAAATCAATTTAGTGAACTTATGACTTTACTTAAAGGAAAACAAAATACTTAATATTATGATGATACTTAGATTTAAAAGTAATGATGAGCATGAGGCTCTTCTTAAGAAAGTAAAGAAGATGCATGAGTCTCTTGAAGACATTGAAGATTGTCTTGAATCTGCAACTGATGAGGCTGAATATCGTAAACGTTTTGATGATGACGATGATATGCGTTATCGTAGTCGTTATGGATATGGACGTAGATATTAAATAAACAATTAATTAATTAAGTAATGCAGTATGCTATCCTTTCTACGGGCGGGCTAGTATTACTGCATTTTAACATTATAGTAGTGTTATGTATAGTAAAGAAGCTGGAAGTTATGATGTAATTCCTGAAGGACTTAAACGTTATATTAATAATTATGGTTGTCATTTTAATAAAAAGTTAGCTACAGAAGCAGCTAGTCGTATGTATAAATACGATGGCAATGATAAAGTATATATCAAACCTTATACAAAAGAAGCTGTAGATAAGATGCTAGATATGTATGGTGTACATATTTCTCGTAATAAACTATATGACGCTGTATATGTAGCTAATATGTGCAAAGCTGATTTTCTTGGTTCTTCTATTAAAAGTGAAGAAGATTTGTGCCATTATATTAAAGACGTATTAGATGATGCGGATGCTACTGATGGATATGTTTTTAATAGGTTTTATGCAGATACTATATTTATGAATAATCCTATTGAATGGGATGATATGATATGATTAGACAAGTTATTAATGTTAGACACTATTGGAAAGTCATAGTTTATTATAACATAGACTATGACTTTTGGTATATTATACAACGAGATATAGATAACTATACCCCGCCCGTAGAAAGGAATGTCGTTAAGCAATCTATGCAATCATCTGCTAAAGCATTTACTATATCTAATACTAGTAAACATATTAGTATTGTTGGCTTTAATAAACATGATGATGAATTAGATTATATAAATTCTATTGTTCATGAAGCTGAACATATTAAACAAGCTATGCTAAAAGCATATAATATTGATGAAAGTGGTGAGCCTCCAGCTAATACAGTAGCGTATCTAGTAGAGAAGATGTTGCAAGTATTTATAATATAGGTAATAAGTAATACTGCTATTTTTTATTGATATTTAGCACCGATAATTCGGAATCCGATAAATTATTCATTCTCAATAAATTAAGCGATTGTGTGCGCACACAATTAGCTTATATGGGCACTTTGAGTACTTGCATATTCGAGCATTTTTATATATGTTTGCAACAGATAAACCAATTAATATTAATACTGATAAAATGGCTAGTATTGCAATGCTTGTAAGTGAGATTGCGCACTCACTTAAACAACCTAATAATAAAGCTCTACGTCAGAATATTAAACAATTAATTATTCATACTAGAACTGAAATTATTAGACATAGTTATGAACAACATGGTTATGTTGATAAAGGATTAACTCAACGTTTTAGAGTTAGTCTTAAAGATGTTGCTGATGGAGATATTGAACTTCCTGATGAACTCAACATACATGATGTTGGTATAGTTAAACGAACTATTCAAAAAGTTCCTAGACCTGTAAGATTAACTAATAATCTTCCTTTTGATAGAGTTTCTAGTGTAGGTTGGAGAACAAATAAAGAATTTCCATATATTAAAGAGACTAGTGCTAGATTTCGTAAAGCTGTTCCTGGTCTTTGTAGTATACCTTGTTATGATTATATTAATGGATATATTTATTTGTTTCCAACAGATTGTCAAGGTGTTCCATTAGAAAACATTATAGTAGAAAGTGTGTTTGAACATCCTACTCCAATAGAAGTTTCAAATGGAGAAGTAGATTCATGGGATGCTTATAATGATGAAAATGAATGGCTTCTATCTGAAGATATGATTGGACAAATAACTGATATTATTTATAAACGTAATCTTTTACAGAATACTCGTGAAACTAATGAGATTCCTAATACAATCAAGCTATGAACAAATTAAATATAGATATTAAACAATTTCATTTCAATAAAGTTGCTCCTGCAAATGTAAATGAAGATAAACTTGTTGTTGAAAAACATAGAATTGATACTCCTGTAGGAATTACTACTTATTATCATGAATTTATTAAGAAGTGGACTATTAATAAAAATACAGCTGATGCTAAATTAGATAAGTTTGAAGATAGTCTGAGTAATCTTAAAATTAGAATTTCATTTGATATTGATTATTTTGAAGATGAAGGCATTGTACTTAAAGATTATGAAGAATATAATAGAAATCTTTATATTAATGGAAAACTTCAACGTAAAGTTTATGAATTGCTAGGTAAAGATAATATTGATGAGAGTAATGTAAATCTTATTAGATATGTAGAAACACTTAAAGCTATTCATACTTGTAAAAAAGAGATTGATAGATGCAATAAAATGCTTGCTCTTAAAAGTAGACAATTTACTAAAATAGCTAGAATGTTTTATAATGAAGTTCATAAAGCTCTTATCATTAATGGATATGGATATGTATTTGAAGGTCATATAGGTTGGACTTGTATTAATAGAGTATCTCGTTCTGAAAATAAGAATAGACTTACCCATATTGATTTTAGAAAAACTGAAGAACGTAAAAAAGAAATACTTGCACGAGGAGGTAAACTTTGGAATAAAGAAGAAGCTGAATGGTGTAAAGAACGTGGAATTGAATATAAAGGTGAAGATTATAGAGTATTTGCTGACCCTGAATATTTTTACGAATATCCATTAATTGACTGTAATCTAAAAGATTATACTAATATTAAATATGCTCCTAGTGATTTTAGAGGAGCAGCTCTTCGTGGTAAATCTAATAAAGATTTAGCTATTGAAAGTGGCAATGATATTAAAAAGGTTTGTGATTTGCCACTAGATTATAGAACAAAACTATCTATATGTCTTGATATAGATAAATTATTATATACTAATTTTGTTAGAAATGAAACTCAAAAGGCAGTGTACCGTTGAACGTCTTGTAGGTAAGATTGACAACGATTTTAATATAAGTGAAAGTGATTGGATTCCAAGAGTTGCTGCATGGGTTATTGATGCTTTATCTCAAATGAAGTGTCTACCTATGGAACGTAAGAAACGTAAACTTAAGGTTCATAATCGTATTGCTATTTTTCCTTGTACTTTAAATACTAGTGATATTAAAGTATATGATAGTCATGGATGTGAAATTCCAGAATTAAATAGTGGAGAGTGTGGTTGCTATGCATCTTCCTCTTCTACAGGGGGGCGAGATGAAATTGCAGTAATTGATAATACTAATAATACTGGTGTTAATTTTATGCAAGTAGCTACTATTAATTCTGCTGCTGGCAGAAACTTTGTTCTTGATGGTGATAGAATTGAACTTAATTTTGATACAGACTATATAACTGTTGAAAGTTATGAAGTTGCTACTTATCATGATGATTATTACAATTGTGATTGTCCATATATTTACGACGATGGTATTCTACTAGAAGCTCTAAGTTTCTATGTACTATTTAAATATCTTAGTCGTGGAAGTAAACATCCTGTATATGATTTGAAAAGTAATAGTCCTGTGACTAATCCTTGGTTACAATGGAATACTCTTAAAACTAAAGCAACTGCATCAGTTAGATATAAACTTCTTAATGATGATGGTTGGAATAATTTCTTTTATAATAGTACTTTTTTACCTAGAGGTTAATTAGATTATGCAAGTAAAACCAAAACTTAGTTTAAATAATTCTCCAACTAATTGTGAAGAAGGAAGTTTAGTATTTGCTAAGAATGTTAAAGTAGATACTGATGGAAGCATCGTTCCTGATTATGGATACGATGCTATTACTGTTGTTAGTGATACACATAAAGGAACTATTGTTGGACACATAGTTGGACTAGATAATACAATATATTTTTTCTTTGCAGATAATGTTATTGTCGAATACAATGAATTAAAAAATACTGCAAGTACAATTAATTGTGCTTGGAAATATGAATCTGGCGCTGAAATAGATGGTTGTGTTACAACTAATGTTAGCGGAGAAAAGATATTAACTGTTGCACAATATAAAGAAGGTGGTAATATTCCTTTACAACATATAAATCTTAAATACTGCAAAGTAGATGATAATACTTCTGTATATAATCAAGCTCCAAATATTCCTATTGTAAATCTTACTCTAAACACTACTTATGCAAAAACTATTCCTAATGGAGTATATGTATTTTATATTCGTTGGGAAATAAGAGATAAAGTATATACTCCTTGGATGTTGTGCAGTCATCCTGTATTTGCTGGAGTTAATACTAGAATTGATACAATTCAAGGTGGTGTTAAGTATGTTGATACTAAGAAAGATAGTGCTAAGTCTTTTATATTTGATTTAAATGTATTAGATAATACAGTTGCTAGACTTGGTACATATAAAAAGTTTCAATTAGGTTTTGTACTTACTCATGATGATGCTACTGTAGCTAGGTCTTGGAAAATATTTAAAGTTACTGATACATTAAAAAATAAACATACTTGTCCTATTTATTTTGACTATGAGAATGTTGATGAAGTTAATATAGATGATATGCAAATGTCAATATATGAACTTTATAATGTTCGTAATGTAGCTAATTTTAAGAATAAACTTTATATCAGTAATTATAAGGAAAGTGATTTTAATGATAAGGATAATTTAGATATTCTTAAAAATGCAATTGATGGTTTTGATAGTCCAAGTTATGATAAAGGAGTATCAAATGACAATAGTATAACTACTAAATATGGTGATAGTGTTTTAAACTTTAATTATACTAATGGATATTTTGATACATATGATAATAATCAACCCATTAGTCAATTATTTGCTCATTCAGGAGGATATTACAATGCAGGGCTTACTTGGGGAATAACTAAAGCTGTAAAAACTGGAGAAACAGAATTTGAAAAAGCAGTTACATTTGATATTTGCTGGGATAGTAAAATTAATCCTGATTTAGCTACTGTATGTAATATTAATAATAATATTGAAGGATTTGCTCCATTTGGTTCATTACCTGAAGGTTTACGTACTACTGATGGTGATCCTACTAGATTTATGAAATTATTAGATACAGCTAAAGATTTATGGATTTATGGTCCTTATATTGATAATACTGAATTTGATAAAAATCATCCTTGGTATAAGCTTTCACTTAAAAAACGTGAGCATTATCATTATAATATTGTACCATTAACTTTTATATATGGAAGTACTGAATCTCAAGATATAAATAAAATACCTGGAGCTAGGTATCATGTATTTCCATTCAATATTGATACACGCAAGTATAGTGCCGCAGGAGCAAATGATCCTTCAAAAAGAGGTTGGGCTTCTCGTGATAGAGGAATTGATGATGCAGCTCGTTCATATATAAAACGAAATATCACTGATGAAGTTGAAGGTCAAAAATATTGTGCCATTGCTTATATGTATTTTACAAATGGTGCAACAAAATATTATGTAAACTTTGAATCTAAGAAAGACAATAAGAACTATTGTATTGATGGATTTTCATTTTATAGTATTGGAGATTGGAATGGTGATATATTGTTAGATGATACTTGTATATATAATATAGATTATGTAAAAACTAAATTATATAACTATGTATATTATAATTATCTATTTGTTACTGATAAAAATAATAAAAGTAGTAGCAATATAGTTGGTTTGGATGAGAATGGTATGCTCATTATAAATGTTACTGATCCTGATACTGAGGAACCTGTAAAAATACCTGTAAATACTGTAAATGTTGTATTTAAATGTTATGAGTTTTCTACGTCTTCTCCAGATGAAGTAGGAGCTAATGATGATAATAATTTTAATGTTCGTTTTGATGTAAAACTTAAAACAACTACATATGAAGTTCCTATAACGTTTGCTCCTTTACGTACTATAACTAACAATAGTTCTCTTAATAATGACAATATACAATCAGCTACATTAATGCCATATTCTAAATATAATTATTATGCTCATTTAGTTAAAGCTAATGGTATGATAACTAATGGCATTAAACTTGGAGACTATACTAATGATGGTGTAGATAACAATAAGCTTATTACTCCAAACTTTATTCTAGGTGATGTTTCTAAAATAAGTAATGATTATGTTGGTTGGTTTGTATCTATAGAGAATATAGGAAAGAAGATTGCTGAATGTTTTAATGTTATATATGCTAATGGTAACAATTATGCTAGTTGTCTAGAAATTGATGCTATGCTATATAATTTAAATAATAACATTAAGATTATAGATAGTAGAGGAAATATTGTAACTAATACAGCTAGATATGCTAGTTGTGGTGTGTCTAATCCTATTGAGGCATTTGGTAATTGTGGATTTGTATATTGGAATGATGGCAAAAATCATTCAGGTGAACATTTGTATATTGAAATTGATAATGATGAAAGTGATAAAGATGTTCATGATTTAATTAAATGTACTCCATATTATCCTCTAGTCGCAGGTAATTACGATGTTCATGGAGCGAATTTGTTTACAGGTTCATATTTATGCTATGTTAAAAAGCCTACTTATAGACTTGGATTAAATACTTATGTTGCTGGTAAAGACGTATTTAAAGTAAATAGAAATAATGGACTATCTCTTACTGATTTTGGATCTTATATTCAAATGCAGTCTTCTAATACAGTAACTATTCATAGTAATTTTAATCTTAACTATCTTAGTTTAACTACTGATATAGAAGATCAAGTATTTACTATTGGAAGTGCTTCTACTGGTTATAAACAAGTTGCTAAAGTTATTAACTCTGCTCAACTTAGTTTTATATATGAGTTGAAGTCAATGTATAAAGACTTTACTAATCAAGTATTTAGGTCATATACAGAATATAGTAGAACTCAGTTTGATAATACAATTCGAGTTAGTAATGTTCTATCTGATGAGACATTTAATAATTCAGTATATACATTTGCTCCAAATGATTACTATAATATTCCTACTAATAGAGGTATAATAGTTAAACTTATAGCTATATCTACATATATTTATGTACATACAACAGGAGCACTATATAGATTTGATGGTTCAGAAACTATTACATCGAATGATAAAACTATTCAACTTAAAGAGTCTGAGCCATTTGTTAATGGTATTACTGCAATACTTGATAGTCAATATGGATATGCAGGACTTACTGATAAACATAGTGCCGTAGCTACATTTAGTGATTATTACTTCTATGACAGTGTATCTAATCATATATTTGGATTTGCTGGTCAAGGAGGAATTAAAATAATAGATACTAATATTTGGGAACTTCTTAAATATTATAAGCCTACAACTTGTAATGTTATATCTGATGAAATCAATAATCGAATTATGTTTGATTTTGGTTGGGCAGATAATGAGGGTTCTCATAACTTCTGTATTAGTTATAACACTCTTACAAATACATTTGTTTCTCTTCACGATTTAAGTTTAAATAACGCATTTAATAGTCGAAGAAATTGTTATAGTTATAAAAATAATTTAGTATCTTTGTTCGGTGGTAATACCGATATGACAGAACACTATGGAGATGCTGCTAAAGCTGATTGCTATATTAAAGACTATTGTACAACATCTAAAAGAACTGATACTGGTTATGTAGTTGACATTGTATTATTTCCTGATAGTGGTGTTAATGTTATTAATAGTGTACATTATATAGCAAGATTACTTAAAACATTTGCTGATAAGTTACATAATTACATCAGACCAATAGGATATGATAGAACTAATCCTGTTAACAATTTATTTGTTTGGTCTGATAGTGCTGAAAGCAATGTTGTTGATTCCAATAATGATGCTAGTGTTTTAAATTCTTATAAAGGATTTAGTTATGATAAAGGTCAATGGACTGTTAATTATTTAAGAAATATTCTTAATTCAAATAATATATATAATTATCCAAATAATTATCAAGTTGATAAGAAAGACGATAAAGGTAATGTAATGCAAGTACATAGAAATCTAATTAGTGACCAAAATTCTCTTGTATATGGAAGATATTTTGTAATATCATTAATGTTTAATGATAAGCCATTTAAATTAGAATCTATAGATATTAATAAAGAAATATATTAAGCTATGAGTAGAACAAAACTTAGAAAAGCTCGTCCTAAGGCTTTATTTGGTATTGGTGAAGCTGCTGCTACATTAACTGCTGCTGGTATTCAGGCAGCGGCTACTACGGCAGCTGCTGCTGTACAAGCCAAAGCATCTAGAGATGCTGCTAGAACACAAGCTACTAATATAAAGAGTGCTGCTGAAAAACAAGCAGAAGCTATTAAGGCTCAATCTGATAGTGATAAAGAAAATACAGAGAAGAGTCTTGACTTAATGCGAGAGCAACATAATGAAGAAATAGCTATGCAAAAGGATATTCAAATGGATATTCAGCGAGCTATGGGACAACAGAATGAAGATGCTAGACTTGAACAAGGTAAAATACAAGTTCGTAATGGAGGTCTAGCTAAAGGTAAAGGTAATAGAAGATTAGCAATGCCACATTCCTTTCTACAGGGGGGCAATATGCCATTTATTGTCACTGATGGTGGCAATGCTATTCCTATAGGAACTACACCTGAAGGATATAATCTTTATGAAGTTCGTGGTAACGACCATGAACATTATCATAAAGCTCAAGGTGGAAAGAATAAAACTGGTGTAGGATTTCATTTTGCTGATGGCAGTATAGTTGAAGGAGAAGGTAATCAGAATACCAATCAAGGTGAGTATCTTTTAACTACTCCTACAAATGCTGCATTTATTAGTAAACATAGTATTGATGGTTTTAATCCAGTTAAAGCTGTTAATGCTGGAATGAATCCTATGCAAGCATTTATATTGCAAGAGCAAATTAAAAGAGCTAATGGTATAAGTGATGATGGGAAAGGTAACTCTAACCCCCCTGTAAAGAAGAATGGTGGTATGATATATACAAGAGGAACAAGTAATATACTACAACCTTATTATCCTAGTGATTTAGGTCGTAGAACACTTAAATGTGGAGGTCGTACTAAAGCAGGTCTTGGCGATTTTCTTAGTGGTGTTTGGGAGCAAACTAAGAAAGATGTTTCTGATGTTTGGAATCATAGAGCTAATAATGCTTTTATGGCAAATCTTCTTTTAGCTGATGCTGCTGATATTTTTAATCCTATTTCTAAAAATAGATATGTACAAGTTAACGTTCCTGTCAAAGACCATAATGGTAAAACATTTAATGCTACTGTAAATGTAGATCCTGAAGGTGTTGGTAATTCTTATATTAATAGTACAGTTGGAATACTTCCTGTAGAATTTGATAAAAATGGAAATGCACAATTAGGATATACAGAAGCTGGAAGTAGATTTTCTCGTGGTGTAGCAAATGCTGCTAAAATTGCATTTAATGCTGGTGAATTTGCACGTAATAAAGGTATGATGCAAAGAATTATTCAGCAAAATGCAAAAGTACCACAAGCAGTTGCAAGAGCACAGCAAGCTGCAGCTAAAGATGTAGTGAATGCTAGAGTAGCAACTGCTATAAGACAAGTTCAAGCTAATAATGCGGCAAAAAGTATAGGAGCTAGACTTATTAGACCTGAAGAAGCCGCAAGAGAAGCACAACTAGCAGCTAATAATAATTGGGCTTGGAACTATAAAAATTTAAGTACAGATGTACCACAAGTAGGAAGTTATTTTAATAGTGGTGTTGTTCCAAATGGTAGTCTTGCATTTGAAACAATGGGTGATAGATTAGCTCTTGCATCAAACGCTGTACGAAGAACTCTTGGTAATGCAGGCAGAACTATTAAATCTTCAGCATCTAATATTGCTACTGCTGCAAGAAATAGACTTGCATCAATGAAGCCAAATACTCCTACTCAAGCAAGAAATATTGCACAGGCTGAAACAGCTGCTGCAGGAGGTACAGAAGCTGAAATTAAAGCTGCTGGACAAGCTGCTGAAAATGCTGCAGCTAATTCTATTCTTAAGAGATTTGGTACTTGGGCTAGTAATCATCCTTATATGGCTACTGGTGCAGGTATTACAGGCTTAGGTGTTGGTGGTTCTTTATTATATAATGCTTTTGCTCCTAATAATGGTGGTATGCCTAGTGGTCCTGTAACTATGGCAGCTGTTGATAGTGCCACTGCTAGACAAGAAGCACTATCTCGTCAAAGCAAACCACAAAGAACTATTATTAATAATGTAAATAATGATTCAACAAGTACAGTAAGAAACCCAGCAATTAATTATATTAATAACAATGCTATAGATACTGTAACAAATTCTCCTGTATCTACTTCTAATGATACTGCTTCTGTTAATAAGAAAGTTGCTCAACAAACTTCAAAAACTAGTAAACAAGTTTCAACTTCACAAGCTACAGCAGACGCTAAAGCTAATAATGAAACTATTACATTTAAGAACTTTAATGAAGCATTTGATTATTATCATAAGAAGTATGGTGATAATGGTACATTTACATTTGGTGGTTTGAAATATACTACTAAAAAAGAAACAGATAAAGAGAAAGAAGATCGTAATAGACGTTGGGGTGCTAGACGTACAGAAGAAAGCTTAGCAGATATTCTTGGTGATATATCTAATAAGCCTGATGATGCTATTTGGAATATATATCTTAATAGACAAAATAGACGTCAAACTAAGTTTGGTGGAAGTCTTAGACCTCAATTAAAAAATGGTGGAAGTAATAATGTAAATCTTAATGGCATATATGACTTGGCTGGTGCTGGAATTAATGCTTTAGGAAACTTAGGTGGCGCATTTTTAGCTACTCGTGGTAATAATGCTGCTGCAAAGTATTTGTCTGGTGCTTATAATCAAGCTGGAAACATATTAGCAAACGCTTATAATAGTATGACAGGTATCGATGCTGATTATCTTAAACAATCTGATTTTAAATCAGCTCATATGATGCCTGCTTTACAAGCTGTCACTAGTAATGCTGCTGCACCTTTAGCACAAGAAGAAAGAAGTAGACTTAGAACATTGAGAAATGCTGGTAGATATTCAGCTAGTGGAGCTGCTGCTATCAATAGAATGAATACAGCTGAAACAGATTCTAGAGATGCTAGAGCTAGGATTTACGCAGTTGATAATGAAAGCCAAGATAAAATTAGAGAACGTAATGCTCAAGCACTTAATGACGCAGCTAAGTTTAATGCTCAAGCTGATATAGAAGCAAATAAGAATTATCTTGGTTATAAGACTGATATTCTTAAATATAATAATGATATTGCTAATACTCGTCGTCTTGGTGCTGCTCAGTCTTTGGCTGATGCTTTAACACAATCTTCTAGTGCAATGGCTACAGCTAGACAGTCTAATGGAAACGCTTGGATGAGTGCTCTTAGTTCGTCAGGAAATAGTTTTGCTAATGCAATTAGCACTATTGGAAAACGTGTAGCGGACTATAATAATATTATGGCTGGAACAGACATTGGTGCTCAAGTAGGAGCAGTTGTTCAGAATAATGATTCTAAACGAGCTGCATCTATTTATCAAAACTTAGACTTTAATAAGCCAATAGATAGAGATTATGGTATGCAACTTGAACGTCAATTCCCATTCCTTAAAGGAACTAATAGTACAGGTACAGCTTTAGAGTGGAAAGGTAAACAAAATACACAAAACACTCCTACAAGTGTTACTACTCAATTAACTCCACAAAATAGTTTAGCAACTATGCCAGTTTTGTCTTCTAAACTTATACCTTGGTATGATTTTAAATAACTGATTGATATGGCAGATTATAATATAAGACCAACTCTAAAGACTGTTGATGTTGCTCCTCAGCAATATCAATTTCAGTCTTTTACTCCTCAGCAAGTAGACATGAGTCTACTTGCTAATTCCATGCAAAAGAAAGAGGAGAGAATTAATAATGCTGATAAACAAAGAGCAATAGTAGAAAATTCTCTTGGTGCAATTAGAGAACGAATTAATACTGCTGACCCTACTGTGGCTAAAAGATTTAAAGCTA
>Ga0310695_10004129_pt1 | contig 27284 bp, 15 predicted proteins | sample RumenRJG_04DNA_FD_203882 | JGI IMG/M metagenome (GOLD analysis project Ga0310695, IMG submission 203882) | Bovine rumen microbial communities from Lethbridge, Alberta, Canada - RJG_04 (v2) (version 2) | ecosystem: Host-associated > Mammals > Digestive system > Stomach > Rumen | place: Canada... | reverse complement strand
TGACTGCCGCTATCCGTAAGTATTTCGACGAACATCCGGAACACTTCGACCCGCGCCAGTACCTCAAGCCGGCTCGCGAAAACATGCAGAAGATGTACGAACACAAGATCGTCGACGTTCTTGGTTCCAACAACAAGCTGTAATGTTTGATTTGTCATCCTGAAGGTCGCGTAGCGACCGATAGGATCCAAGCAAAAGCTTAAAAGACCGCTAGGCAATCGCCTAGCGGTTTTTTATTTAGAACAAATAGCCAATAGATGATTCAACATACCAGTATTTATGTTTCAATCGATAATCCCCATATTTAATCGCACCCAAAGCGACTTGATAATGTTTAGCAAATACATAGGATCCCCCCACATAATTCATGAAAATAGGAGGAAAATCAAACGAAACATCATAGCCATGCACTTTATCAAACATTTGTGGATAAAAACATGTAAAAGAATATGTCAGAGCCAAATTCTTTATCGGCAAAATATTTAAATACGCTTCCAAGGCAGCAGTCAGTTTCCATTCTCCGTCCCACTCTCTACTGCGATAATCATCCATATCTCCAGCAAGCGTGTGCTGAATATAAATTTGACGGCCTTTCAAATTTTCATCTTCAGCTGCAATCCCGATATTGAGTGCTAAACCGAATTCTGCAAATTGATGAGCTTTTCCTACACCCAATTCAAAATAAGGATAAGGATTCAATCCAAGACCAAAATTATATAGAGTTTCCTTTTCTTTTTCAAAATGATCATATTCTAAAGTAACTGGGAAACGTATCATTCTATAACGGATATCCGCTTTTTCATTATAAGCAGGGTCACCCTTTTCTAAAAAATTTTCTTCATTATATAATCCAGACAAAGGCATCGTTTCTTTATCAAAGCTACGAATTCCCATTTGAATTCGATTCACAACAGTATCTTTACCTATAGACACTCCAAGGCCCTTATTGGGAGTGGGCATATATGCTTGTATTGATCCTTCAGAAACCACAGCACACGTTGTTGAACAAGCAGTCAAAAAAACGGCGACACAAGCAAAACAAAAAACAAGTAAAGTTCTCATACGATCATTTCGAAACAAATTCACCCCTAATATAACAACAACACACAATTAAAAAAGACTTTTTCTATTTAAATTATTAGTTTTATTCCTAAAGTAATCCCTCACCCCACATCACACATCGTCATGCTCTGCCCTCATTGCCATTCCGAAATTAAAGACAACGCCACGTTCTGCCCGCACTGCGGGAGCGACGCCGACACCGGCTGGAAGGAAGGCGCAGAATTTACCGACCTCGAAACGCCCGACTACGACGAAATTGTCGAGAATGAATTCGGCGAAAAGAAGAAAAAGGCGAACCCGCTCGCCATAGCGGCAGCAGTGATTGTAGCACTCGCGTTTATCGCGGCGATGCTTTTCTAAACTTTGCAACTAAAGATTGCTTCGACTCTGCGAGTCTCGCAATGACGTTTTAGGAAAGAGTCTTTTCGAGAGATTCCAGGATTTCGGAAGCCTCGCTAAAGTCGTAGTCTTCCAAAAGTTCCTTCAGCTTGTGCAGCAGAACTTCCTGGTTCGGCTCGAAGGCAATATTTTCGATACTATCCAGAATGCGCTTGCAACGGGTCGAAGAGCAGGTATCCACCGCCTCTTTCAACTCCTTGATTGCATCGGCCAACTTCTTGCCCGCTTCAGGATCCTGAGTCTTTTGTACAGGCGTGTTCTGCTCCGAAACAATGTCCGAAAGCACTATCTGCAAATCGCCAATGAGAGCCCGCAGACGTTCCTCGAACTTATTGTACACAGAGAAATCGCACTGTTTCTGTTCAAGTTCCGCTTCAAGATCGGCAGCCAGTTTCTGCACATTGTTAGAGCCGATTGTTCCACATAGCCCCTTAATTGTATGCACAATACGGGTCGCTTCTTCGTAATGGAACTGTTCAATAAGAGCCCGCAAATTAAAGGAATTTCCACCATAGTCGCGAACAAAGCCTTGCAATATCTTGAGGAACATATTGCGATTGTTGTTCACATGGTAAAGCCCCGATTCCGCATCGAAATCCTTGACCTTCTGGAAGTAGCCCAAGAAATCCTTGTCGTCTTGTGAAAGGTCCGGAGCATCAGACTTACCCACATTGGGCGTTTCAGCCGCCACCGGCAAGAACTTCGCCATTTCCTCGTACAAAACCGTCGGATCAATGGGCTTTACAATATGCGCATTCATGCCCGCTTCGAGGCATTCTTCCGTATCTTTCTGGAAGGCGCGGGCACTCATGGCCAAAATCGGCACCTTCTTGAAGTATTCATCTTCACGGGCGCGGATTTCCTTGGTAGCGGTAAGGCCGTCCATAATGGGCATCTGGATATCCATAAGCACCATATCAAAGGCATCCTTCTTAAGCATATCCAGGGCTTCTTTACCGTTATTCGCAATCATCGCGGTAAGACCAACACTGTTCAGGAGCGACACCGCCAATTCCTGGTTCATCTGGTTGTCTTCCACCAGCAAGATTTTCGCTTCCTTAAAGTAAATCTTGCCCTTTTCCTTCTTTTCGACCTTCTTGTAGGTCAGCGGGTAACCATAAGCTTCCTGCAAGGCACTCAAGAGAGTGCTAATCTGGAGCGGTTTAGACACGCAGCTGTTGAAACCCAAAGTCTTAGCCATATTCGTTTCTTTTTCATCGAAATGAATGGGATGCATCAGCACCTTGGGAATCGACCGCATATTTTCACTTAGACCATGCACAAAGTCAAAGCCATTCAAAATGGGCATGCCGTAATCCACCAGGAACAGGTCGTAGGGATCTTCGCCCGCTTCTTCGTGCGCCTGAATCAATTCCAGAGCCTCGTCTACAGAACAGGCTTCTTCAACCACACAGTGCAACTTGTTCAGGTAATGCCTCAAAATAGTCCGCAAATTGGCGCAGTCATCAACCAAGAGCACATTCTTGTTCGCAAAGCGCTCTTCGTTTTTCCACTTGGGCTCGCCCACCTGGGCCGCCACCGGAAGAGAAATAGTAAAGAAGAACTGCGAGCCCACACCCGATTCACTCGTAACCTGCAACTGGCCGCCCATGAGCTCCACAAGGGACTTAGAAATCACAAGTCCCAGGCCAGTACCGCCATACTTGCGGGTCGTCGAGCCATCTGCCTGCGTAAAGGCATTAAACAAGCGGGAAAGCTGTTCCGGAGTCATGCCGATGCCTGTATCCTTGACACAGAAATACAGTTTGGCCATGTTGTTCGCCAACTGCAACAGCTTGACGCTCAGGGTAATATCGCCCTTTTCGGTAAACTTGGTCGCATTATTGATCAGGTTCGTGAAAATCTGTGAAAGCCTGAGGGGGTCACCCATCAAAACTTCAGGAATATCCGGATCCACATCAACAATAAGTTCTATGGGGCGGCCGGCAATACGCACCTCGGCTAGCGCAGCCACATCGCCAATCACGTCTTGCAGAACAAGCTGGGTAATTTCCAAGTCCTGCTTTTTCGCCTCGATTTTCGAGAAATCCAGAATATTGTTGATAATTCCAAGCAACGACTTTGCCGCATGGCTGATGCGGTCTACAAATCCGCGCTGGTGGTTATCCAAATTGGTTTCCGAAATCAAGTGTGCCATACCGATAATGGCATTCATAGGCGTACGAATTTCATGACTCATGTTGGCCAGGAACTCGCTCTTGGCCTGGGTCGCCTGTTCCGCAATTTCGCGGGCGGCCACCACTTCAGAAATATCGATCATCGAAAGCATGTAACCAACAACCGTCTCCTGCACCTTCAAAGTACAGCCTTCGCCACGGAACCAAGTTTCCACGCCCCCGTTTTCGGGTTTCAACATTAAGGAATCTTTCCAGACTTCGTCTTTTTTGTACGAGTCAATCATCGACTTGATCATGGATTCGGGAAGCCCCATCTCCACAAGTTCATTTATGGAAAGTCCCACAAAAGACCGCCATTCCTTACCCAAGAATTCGGCAAGCTGACGCGACATATATTTAATATGGAGATTCTTGTCAAAAATGACCAGAATGGAATGATCACCCGAAAGCATAATCGTATCCAGAATCGTATCCTTCTGGATTCCGCTGGTTTCATCGTTGATCATGATCAGGAATCGGGTCGCGCCGTTATCTTCGACCAGGGCCTGGAAAGACATGCCCCACCATGCCACTTCCCCATCGGCATTCTGAACCCGCACAATGGTCTTGCGTTCGCTGGCAAGCATCTGCCCGCCCATGGCCACACGGTGGGCAAATTTCTTAAAGGCATCCGATGTAAAGAACTTGAACAGGCTTTCTTCTTTCATGTCTTCGCCACCGTTCAAGAAATCTACAACATAAGCGCTGGCATGCAAGATATCGAAGTTTTCGTTGGTAAGAATAATCGTAAAGTTGTCGCCTTTCCACAACAGCGTATCAAAAAGCGTACTGGAATTCACGCTATCGTTCAAGTCCCGCTGGATATAGCGACGGAAAAGGATATGGGAAATCAGGGCTGCAAGCCCCATAAGCACAAATACGAAGAAGCCCACCACGCCCAGCATAGTATTGGTATGGTTATCGATGCTGGCCGCAATCTTGTTATGCTGACTCACGTGGACAATATAAAAGGGCAACTGCTTTAGTGGCGTCACCATGAAAATCAACTGCTGGTGATGCTCATTGGTCTTTTCAAAACGCAAAATGCGCCCGTCCATCAAAGTGTCCGAGCTAAACTTGTCGGAAATCAGCAACAACAGGTTTTCGACGCTGTCCTGCAGAACCTTTCCGCGATTGGTTTCATAGGGGAAATAGGTCAGCAAGTTATCGCTTTCGCTAGCCACCAGCATGGTAATGCCGCCCTCTTCCTTAGCGAGGGCTCCCATGGTAAGCCTCACCTTGTGAAGATTGATGTCTTCGCCCAAGGCTCCCCTGAACTTATGATTCTTATCCCAAATCGGGTACGAAAGGGAAATGACCTGGCGGTTAATGCTTTTACGAATCGTAGGCCCCGTATAGGCAAGGCCCCTTTTGCGAGAAGCTTCCAGATACCAACCCGTCGTGCGGAATTCCGTCTTTCCACTTTCCAGTTTCAAGCCCCTGCCCGAAACATAATCACCATCGGTGGTTCCAAAATAAACATCCACAATACCTTCGGCTGTCTGCGTCTGCTTATAAAGCAAAGGCCTAATGGCATTGTCCTTGGTCACCTGCTGCACGCGCTTCGCAGTCACCAAGAAGCTTTCTTCACGGACTTTCAGGAAGGCTTCGATTTCGGTCTGCACCCGTTCGCGCAAGGCCGTTTCGGTATTGGCGACGGCAGAATCCACCAACATGGAACGCACCGCCGAAGAAAAAATAAAGACCAAAGCAACCGCTGCCAAAAAAGTCGGCAACACATACACCATCGAGATGCGGTTTCTTAAACGACGACGTTGTGCATTCAGCGGGTTATGGGTCAAAACAGCTCCTTACGTGCTTTCCTTATAGTGCTCGTATATTTCGGGCAACTTGGATTCAAAGGACATAAAGGCATCCACCACATCGGGGTCAAACTGGGTACCCCTGCCGCTCAGGATTTCCTGGACAGCCACCTCATGGGGAAAAGCCTCTTTATAGGGGCGCTTTGAGACCAAGGCATCATACACATCGGCCACCGACATCAGGCGTGCCCCCACAGGGATATCGTCCCCCTTGAGACCATTCGGGTAGCCGTCACCATCAAAACGTTCATGGTGATTCAAAATGATGTCTGCAGAAATTCGTACCAGCGGATGGTCCTTCAGTTCATGGGTGGCATTCACCAGCACATCGTAACCTTTCTGCGCATGGGTACTCATTACCGCCCATTCTTCTTCATTCAGGCGGGCGGGCTTACGCAAAATTTCATCGGGAATGCCCACCTTGCCAATATCATGCAAGGGTGCGGCGGTCGCATAATAGTCGATATATTCGTTGTTGGGTATAGCAGCCTTAAATCGGGGGTGTTCACGCAGAGTTTCGGCAAGCATCTGCACCAGCACCTGGGTACGCTTGATGTGGGCTCCTGTTTCAGGATCGCGATATTCAGCCAGGGCACCGAGGCTGGTAAGCATCACCTTCAAGGTTTTACGCAAATCCAGGGTCTTTTCTTCTACCAGTTCCTGCAAATGGTCTCGCTGGTGCTTGAATTCCAGCTGATTTTTAATGCGCAACTGCACCAAATTAGGGTGAAACGGCTTGGTAATGTAATCCACCGCTCCAAGGTCAAGGCCCATCTGTTCACTCTTGGAATCCGCTTTTGCCGTCAGGAACAGCACCGGTGTATTTTCCACCAGTTTCTTTTCGTTCATCTGGCGGAGCGTTTCGTAACCGTCCATTTCGGGCATCATCACATCGAGCAGAATAAGGTCCGGCTTGACCTTTTCTGTCAAAACAAGGCCTTTTTTGCCATCCAAGGCAACAAAAACGTCGTACTCGCTGGACAAAATCCCTTCGAGCACTTCAATATTCGTCTTCGTGTCGTCAATAACCAAAATCTTTGCGCGCTTCCGATCCATATACCCTTAATTTAATGTTTCCAAACTGGAATAGAACAACCTGTCTTATTCCAACTTGGAATAATATGCTTTATTTTTATTGAAAAAGCCCTTTTGCAACATAATTATATGTTTTCCACCTAACAACATGTGATATAAACTATATCTTAATTATGGAAAAAATATCAACAATCTTCATTTTTTTATAAAAAATCCCCTAAAATTATGAATTATATTTATCAAAAACAGGTTTTTGACGGCTAGAGATTAGGAGTGTTTAGCATGAAACAGGTATTATCGTTAGCTATTGCTTTGGTTGGGGCTACTTTTGCCCAGGACGATGTCGCCCCGTTCTGGCGCGCAGTCGACAGCACAAGCAAGAGCTTAGGCAACTCCGCCAACGACCTGTATACCGACCTCACCCTCCTCGATACAATTAAAATCCTCGGAGAGACCTTCCCCATCACGTGGAAAAGCAGCGACACTCTGTTTCTCTCCCACAACGGGCGAATCAACGGAAGATTGGTCGGCGAGAACAAGGAATTGACTCTCACGGCGACCGTCCACGATGGCTTGAGCCAAAAGACGCAGGACGTACCGCTCAAGGTCTCCATTCACGGGTACGAGCCATACTCCAACTACCTTTTCGCATATTTCCCGGCCAACGACAACGAGAATATCTATTATGCGCTGAGCAACGACGGCTACAGCTTTACCGCGATGAACAACGGAAAGCGCGTGGTGGCCGCCGACACGGTAAGCATCAAGAAGGGGCTTCGCGACCCGCACGTGCTGCGTGCACCCGACGGCTGGTTCTACATGGTGAATACCGACATGAAGAGCGCCGAGGGCTGGGCAAGCAACCGCGGCATGGTGCTCATGAAGTCCCGCGATCTCATCAACTGGAAGCACGCCACCGTACATTTCCCCGACAAGTACAAGGGCAAGAACTTCGCGAACGTGACTCGCGTGTGGGCCCCCGAAACGTTCTGGGACGACACCTACGACAACGGCGACGGCACCAAGGGGCGCCCGCTCGTGTACTTCTCCCTGCTGACTAACGATGGCACCATCAGCTACGACAAGGTATTCTATGCCTACTCGAACAAGGACTTTACCGACCTGGAAGGCGAACCGCAGCACTTCTTTGACCGCGGAAAATCGACCATTGACATGGACATCGTCTACAACCCGGTCGACAAGAAGTATCATGCCTTCTACAAGAACGAAGGCGACGGCGGAATCTGCAAGGTGACCGCACAGACGCTTATGCCCCAAAGCGGGAAAGCCTCGGGCTCACAGTGGAGCAAGCCGAGCAAGGCATTGCAGCAGACGACCGAGGCCGTAGAAGGTGCAGGCGTATTCAAGCTCATCAACCAGAATAGTTGGGTGCTCATGTACGATTGCTACATGAACGGACATTATCAATTTACGAGCAGCTCTGACCTCGAAAACTTCAAGTTCATTCAGGATACCAAGACGAGCGGCGCATTCACGCCCCGCCACGGCACCATTCTCCCGATTACCGCACAGGAAACGGCGGCCCTCATGAAGGCCTTCCCCACCCCGGACTTTGAACCGCGGGTGATTGACATTCCCGATTCAATCGGCGTTTGCAATGGCAAGAAGGTCGTGGCCCCCTGCAGCGGCACGAAGATTATTCCCTACGTGAAAGTCGGTGATGAAGGCTGGAACGAGACCATCGACTTGAAAGTCGCGAAGGGCGCGACGGTACAGTTCGGTCCGCACCCGTGGGACGGCAAAATTTGGAGCTGGGAAGGACCGAACGGATTCAAATCCACCACCCGCGAAAACGCCCTCAAGAATGTGGACGGCGACTTTAGCGGTTACTATACCGTGACCTACACCAACGAAACTGGCTGCAAGAGCATCACCAAAATCAGAATGATCGTCGATGACCCGGACAAGCCCTACAAGGAACCGGATACCACGACAACCATCGTTTCTAAAAAACTTCGTGACAACAGCAAATCCATGCGTTTGAACCGTAACCCGGTTTACTTCGACTTGCTGGGCAATAGACTCAAGGCCAAGCCAAGAAACGCGGTTTATATCCAACGATAAAGCAATGTGGAGTGTGAGCGGCTACGCCGCAATGTGAGGTGTGAAGTGTGAAATGAGTAATTAATAATTACACATCACACGCTACACATTCCATTTACGGACCTATTTAATTTAATAAAAGCATTTACCGGGTCGGCATAATTCCAGATGCCCCCGAGAACAGAGACTCCCTGCACTGGGAGTTTTTTGATTTCACCCAGCGTTTCGTGGTCAATGCCGCCAAAGGCGATCACCTGGGGTATCTTACGAGAGTCCGTTCCGGACAAATCATTTAATTTATTCGCAACAAGTTCAATTCCGTGGAACTGGACCGGTTCAAAGACTGATTGCGGCTGGAATACCGGCCCCACGAGGGCCCCGGCCACCCACTGCGGCAACTGTTCCAGTTGATCCAGGCTACGACAAAAAGCGACCGTATTCACACGTTTCCAGCTTTCGGGAACATCACCCAGTAACGAACCCGCCTCGGCAACGCACCCGCGAACATCCAGGCGTTCCGCCAAATCGGGAGTGCCCCGCACCCAAATGCGGTCACGGCAATCCATCGGGAGCGACAAAAGCCAACGTTCGTAATCGCTCTCAGTAGCATAAGGAGAACCCCCTCTCCCACGCTTCGAAAGAATCAGGCGCGAAAGCCCGCGGGAAAACATTTGTTCAATATCGTCAAATTCCGAAGCAAAATCATCAGGAGATGTCGTAAGCCACAATCGCATGGCCGAAATATAACATTTCCCGCCTTTTTTTGGCCAAGAAAAACATTTATCCTCTTTTTTACAGTTTTCGTCGAAAACTCCCTAAATTTTACTTACAAAAACAGCCCAAATTTCTAAATTTGAGCCCACTATGAGCAATTTGAAGAACGATTTATGGGTCGGCGTGGACGTTGGTTCCACCACCGTGAAGATCGCGGTTGTCGATCCAGAGACCAACAAGCTTTTGCATTATACTTACCAGCGCCACAACGCCATGCAGGCACAGAAGGTTTTCGAAGTGCTGCGCGAGGCCCATGGACTTTTCCCCGATAAGAATTTCAGGGTCGCCTTCTGCGGCAGTGGCGGTCAGCCCTTCGCCGAAGCCACCCACGCCTTCTTTGTGCAAGAAGTCGTGGCAAACGCCCTTGCGGTGCGTGCAACTTACCCGGAATCCAGGGTCGCCATTGAACTCGGTGGACAAGATGCAAAGGTGGTGTTCTTCGAAAAAGACAAGACCACCGGCAAGCTCATTGCCTCTGACATGCGTATGAACGGCGTGTGCGCCGGCGGTACGGGTGCATTTATCGACCAGGTGGCCGAACTTTTGCGCATCAAGACCGAAGCCTTCGAAGGCTTTGCCAAGCGTGGCCAAAAGGTCTACGAAATTTCGGGCCGTTGCGGCGTGTTCGCCAAGACCGACATCCAGCCGATGCTCAACAACGGTATCGCCAAGGAAGACATCGCCCTTTCCAGCTTCCATGCCATCGCGAAACAGACCATTGGTGGCCTTGCCCAGGGTATGGAAATCAAGCCGCCCGTGATCTTCGAAGGTGGCCCGCTCACGTTCAACCCGACGCTTGTCCGCGCCTTCAAGGAACGTCTGGGCATTAACGACGAACAGGCTATTGTGCCGGAACATTCCGAAGTGCTCGTGGCCATGGGTGCAGCCCTCTCCTTAGGCTCCATGTTCGCCGACCAGGAATGCTTCTACCGCAAGGAAGGCTCCCTGGACGCCCTCATCCACTTTAACGAAACCCGCCAGGCCGAAAACAAGGCCAAGGCTGCAGCCGACCTGTTCTTCAAGAACGAAGCCGAATACAAGATGTTCCTCGAAGAACACAAGATGGCCGGCAACCACTACCCGCAGCCCGTATCGGGCACCACACTCAACGTGTATCTGGGTATCGACGCGGGCTCTACCACCACGAAGTTCGTGCTCATGGACGAGAACGAAAACATCGTGGATGGTTTCTACGCGAGCAACAACGGCGAACCGCTGCAGGTGCTCAAGAACGCCCTCAACGAACTCAGCGACCGTTACGAAGAATACGGCTGCAAGCTCAACATTCTCGGTGTCGGTACGACCGGTTACGGTGAACAGCTCTTTGCGAAGGCCGTGCATGCCGACTTCCACACGGTAGAAACGGTCGCCCACGCCAACGCCGCCCAGAAGATTTGCCCTGACGTAAGCTTTATCCTCGACATCGGTGGCCAGGACATGAAGGCCATCTCCGTGCAAGACGGCGTGGTCACGGGTATTATCTTGAACGAAGCCTGCTCTTCCGGTTGCGGTTCGTTCATCGAAACCTACGCCCGCAGCCTCGGCATTCCGATGGAAAAGATTGCGGAACTCGCCTTCAACGCAAAGAGCCCCTCTCAGCTGGGTTCCCGCTGCACCGTGTTCATGAACAGTTCCATCATCACGGAACAGCGCGACGGCAAGCAGCCCGAAGACATTATCGCAGGTATCTGCCGCTCCATTATCAATAACGTTTTCACGAAGGTGATTCGTATCCGTAACCTCAACACACTCGGCAAGAAGGTCGTGGTGCAGGGCGGTACGTTCAAGAACAACGCCGTTCTCCGCGCCTTCGAACAGTACACCGGCCTCAAGCCGATCCGTCCGGAACGCCCGGGTGAAATGGGTGCTATCGGTATCGCTCTTTTGACCAAGAAGTTCATGGAAGAAAAGCGCAAGACCGAACCGGAACTCAAGAGCCGCTTTATCGGGCTTGACGCCATGAAGACCTTCAGCTGGCACAACCAGCCGGGTCAGCTCTGCCAGTACTGCACCAACCATTGCTCCCGCACCATCGTTACCTTCAGCGACGGCCAAAGCTTCGTGACGGGTAACCGCTGCGAACGCGGCGAAGTCACCGCTGACCCGAACGATCCGAAGACCAAGGCACTCATCGCCGAAATCAACAAGAAGATGCAGGCCGTGCCCGACATGATCAAGCGCACGAACCAGCTCTTGGTGAAGGACTACGCTCCGGCGAAGCTCATCGAAAACAACGGCAAGACCATCGGTATTCCGCGCGTGCTCGAATTCTGGGCATCGCTCCCCTTCTGGAAGGCCTTCTTTACAAGCCTCGGCTACACCGTCGTGGTAAGCCGCCAGAGCGACTACAAGATGTTCGAAGCGGGCCTCCACAGCGTGCCCTCTGACACGGTTTGCTTCCCGGCAAAGCTTGTGCACGGCCATGTGCTCAGCCTCATTGAAAAGAAGGTCGACCGCATCTTCTTCCCGATGATGGTTGCAATCCCGAGTGACCACACCAAGTTCACGGCAACATCTGTTTGCCCGGTGGTGCAGGCCTACCCGAACGTGTGCAAGAACACCGACGAGCCCGAAAAGAATTACGGCGTTCCCATGGACCAGCCGATTTTCCACTGGTTCAACGCCAAGCTCCGCAGAAGCCAGACCATCGACTGGTTCCACGAAAACTGGAAGCTCGACAAGAAGCTTTTGGACAAGGCTGTTACCGAAGGCGAAAAGGCCCTCAACAGCTACCGCACCACGCTTTTGGAAGAAGGCCAGAAGATCCTCGACGATGTACGCGCGAAGAACTCCTTTGCCGTGGTGATTGCAGGCCGCCCCTACCATGCGGACACGCTCATCAACCACAACATCGCAAGCCACTTTACCGCCATGGGCATTCCGGTGCTCACTACCGAATCGCTCCCCGGCGTGTACGACCAGGATGTGCCGAGCCACACCCGTATCGAAATCAAGAACACCTTCCACTTGCGCATGATTGGTGCCACCATGATTGCGGCGAAGGACCCGAACATCGAACTTGCACAGATCGTGAGCTTCGGTTGCGGACACGACTCGATTTTGACCGACGAAATGATGCGCATGCTGCACCTTGATTCCAACAAGGAAATGCTCATGCTCAAGCTCGACGAAGGCGATGCCCGCGGCCCCGTGGGAATCCGCGTCAAGAGCTTTATCGAAACGGTAAAGGCTCGCCGCGCAGCAAACCTGCCCGACAAGCCCGAAAGCAACGAACCGCTGTTCCATACGCCGTTCTTGCCCGAAGACAAGAAGCGCCGCCGCATTCTGACGCCGAACCTCTCCCCCGCGTTCTCCGTGCTCGCCAGCGAATACATGAAGCGCGAAGGATTCATCGCCGAATACCTGCCCGTGGCAGACAAGAAGGCAATCGAGCTCGGCAAGAAGTACGTGCACAACGACATCTGCTTCCCCTGCCAGGTGAACATCGGCGAAGCGCTCCACTGGCTCGTCGACCACCCCGAAGTTCCGCAGAACCAAGTTTCCATGTGCCTTGCCAAGAACTGCGAAAACTGCCGCGCCGTGCAGTACGCCGTGCTTGCCCGTAAGGCTTTGGACGAAGCGGGCTTCAAGGACGTCACCATCATTACGACCGGTGTCGACTACAAGGGCATGCACCCGGGCTTCCAGCTGGGTCTCGACTTCCGTCTCCACATGCTGTGGGGCCTTGTCACCATGGACGCCATCGAAACCATGTACCGCGCCGTTCGCCCGTACGAAGTGAACGCCGGCGACACCCAGAAGGTCTACGACGAATGGATGCCGAAAGTGATTGGCGTTGCCGGCCACCTTTCCACCATGCAGCTCGTGCGCCCCTCCAAGCTCATCGAAGTCTTTGAACAGTGCATCGAAGCATTCAACGGTATCGAAATCACCGAAGAACGCAAGAAGGGCATCCGCAAGCCGCGCGTTGCCGTGCTTGGCGAAATCTTGATGAACTACCACCCGAGTGCAAACGGCTTTGTAGAAAACTACCTGATGAACAACGGCATGGAAGTCTACCTGCCGGGTATGACGGACTTCTTCCGCGTCGACGAAGTGGTTCGCGAAGAAAAGATCAAACGCGGATTCTCCGCAAACCCGATGATGGACCGTCTGGAAGGCGGCGTGACCTCCAAGGTCTACACGCACGCTGTAGAAACCGCCCGCAAGTCCATGCACAAATTCAAGCTGTACGAACATCACGCCGACTGCGTGGAACTCAAGGACTACGTCTCCGATATCATCGACCCCACCTACAACACGGGTGAAGGTTGGATGATTCCGGGCGAAATCCTGTACAACTCGAAGCACGGAATCAACAGCTACATCATTCTGCAGCCGTTCGCATGCCTTGCCAACCACATCTCTGGCCGCGGCCTCACCAAGGCCGTGAAGGAACGTTGCCCGCACATCCAGGTTTTGAGCCTCGACTACGACCCGGATACGAGCTTCGCAAACATCGAAAACCGCCTGCAGATGCTCATCATCAACGCACGTGAGTTGGAAAAGGCTAACCAGAACTAAATAAAATGTGAAATGTGGAATGTGTAATGAGAAATGAATAATTTCACACTTCACATTTCTCACCCCACATCCCCTACCCCCGATCCTAGCCATTATGTTAAACGTCTCTAATGTCAGTCTTCAATACGGTAGCCGTGTTCTCTTCAAGGAAGTGAACCTTTCCTTCAAGCGCGGCAACTGCTACGGAGTCATCGGTGCGAACGGCGCCGGAAAGTCCACGTTCCTGAAAATCCTTTCGGGCGAACTCGAACCCAACACCGGTGAAGTCACCAAGGACCCGGGCGAACGCATCGCCGTCCTGAAGCAGGACCACTTCGCCTACGAACAGAACACCGTTCTTGAAACCGTCATGATGGGCTTCCCCGAACTCTACGAGCTGGGCAAGAAGCGCGACGAACTCTATGTGCTCCCCGAAATGACCGAAGAACAGGGCATGCAGGCCATGGAAATCGAGACCCGCTTCGGTGAAATCGGCGGCTACGAAGCCGACTCCAACGCAGCCGTGCTTCTGAAGGGCCTCGGCATTCCCGAAGAATTCCACTACAGCCTCATGGCCGACTTGGACGCAGGCCTCAAGGTGCGCGTGCTCCTCGCCCAGGCACTGTTCGGCAACCCGGACATTCTGTTGCTCGACGAACCGACGAACCACTTGGATTTGGAAACCGTCGGCTGGCTCGAAGATTACTTGGAACGCTTCGAAAACATCGTCATCGTCGTGAGCCACGACCGTCACTTCCTCAATGCGGTCTGCACCCACACTTGCGATATCGACTACGGCAAGATCAATATTTACGGCGGTAACTACGAATTCTGGTATGCAGCAAGCCAGCTAGCCCAGAAGCAGCGCAAGGACCAGAACCGCCGCGCCGAAGAAAAAATTGAAGAATTGAAGGCGTTCATCCGCCGCTTCGCTTCAAATGCTGCCAAGGCCAAGCAAGCCACCAGCCGTAAGAAGCTTTTGGACAAGATGACCGTCGAAGAAATGCCGGCTTCCAGCCGTAAGTTCCCGTGGGTCAACTTCAAGATGGACCGCGAACCGGGCAAGATCGTGCTCGAAGTCAAGAATGCCACCATCGATGGCGGCGACGGCATCATCTGCAAGAACTTCGACTTCAGCCTGAACAGTGGCGACAAGGTGGCCCTCGTCGGTGAATACGACACACTCAAGACCGCCTTCTTCCAGCTCATCGCCGAAGAAACCAAGGCTCCCGATGGCGTGCTCAAGTGGGGCAACACCATCAGCTACAGCTACTTCCCCAAAAACAACGACGCCTACTTCGGCTGTGACCTCTCCCTGGTGGATTGGCTGCGCCAGTACAGCAAGGAACAGGACGAAACCTTCATCCGCGGATTCCTCGGCCGTATGCTCTTTACCGGCGAAGAAGCCCTCAAGAGCGCGAACGTGCTCAGCGGTGGCGAAAAGGTGCGCTGCATGCTCAGCCGCATGATGCTCAGCAACGCGAACTGTCTCTTGCTCGACGAACCGACCGCACACCTCGACTTGGAAGCCATCACCGCCCTCAACAACGGCCTCACCGCCTTCCAGGGCCCAATTATTTTCTGCTCCCAGGACCACGAATTCGTACAGACGATCGCGAACCGCGTGCTCGAACTGACTCCGAACGGCGTCATCGACCGCAGCATCACCTTCGACGAATGGCTCGAAAGCAAGAAAAAGAAGAAGTAATATAAAAGGGGGAAGTCTCCCCCTCGCTTCATAAAAAAGACTTAAAAAGACGAAAGATTTATTCTTTCGTCTTTTTTATTGCGCTACCCTCTCGAGCGGGAGGCTCCCCCGCAACGCCCCCCCATTTAAAACGAGGATTTTTACTTCGCGATAATCACGCGGTTTGCAAACAGCACCTTCTTGCCGTTATCGACTCGAACAAAATAGCTGCCCTTGGCGCGCACCAATTCGCGCAGCGGCACCGAGGCAGAGCTGCTGTAATAGCGGCTAGAAATCTTCTTGCCACGCATGTCAAACACGCTCACGCGAGCAACGGTTGCATTCAAGTGCAGTTCCAGGTTACCGTTCGCATAGGTTACCGAGGCCGAAGCAATCGCCTTTGCAGACGGAGCAACCTTCGTATTTCCTTCGGAACTCGAGGAACCCATGTTCCAGTCGCTCGGCACGCGGGCAGCAATGCCGCGGCCCGCCGTACTCATGTACACCACGCCGTAGGTATTCATGTCGCCCATCACGAATTCGCCGTTGGCAAGACCGCCGTATTCGTGACCGTCATCGTTCACGCGAGTCCAGGTTTTACCCTTGTCATCGGAGCCGAATACGCCCGTCACTTTACCGACTGTTGCGAACACATAAATCGCCGGGTAGCCGCCCTTTTCCTTGGGTGCGCCATAACCCACCGCTTCGCAGTAACCGACACCTTCAACCGCAGCCCAGGTAGCACCGCCATCGGTCGAATGCAAAAGTTTTCCGCTTGCCGGCGTTCCGTTCGACGGATCCTGAATCGCGACAGGCAGCCACAAGTCGCCCTCGTAGCCCGGAATGGCACGGAACTTCTTGAACGCGCTTTCACCAGGCGTACTCACAGCCTTGAAGCTTGCGCCCGCATCGGAACTCTTATAGAACTTGCCGTCCGCCTTGGTGTAGGCATAGAATACTTCGTCGTTTTCAGGATCACCCACCACAAAAGCAGAGTTGTCGATTCCTGAAACCTTTTCCCAAGTCGTGCCGTTGTAATTGCGATAGACATCGGTCGTTCCTTCCATCGGAACCCAGATGGTGTACGTACCTTTGGCAGAAAGAGCCACGGTGCCCTTAGCGGCCTTTTCGTCAGGTCCTGTATAAGTTTCCACCGTCCAAGTCTTGCCCGAGTCAAGGGAATACTGCACCGGGGCAATGGGAATTGCATTGTACTGGCCTTCATAGGCGCGTTTGTCAGCCACCTTGGCCAATTTACCGCTCTTGGGAGCGTAAGCAAGGCCCTGCGTCGTACCCAACGATACATAATCGCCGCCAACATTCGTCTTGTGCCTGAATGCCGGATATTTTGCGATGTCATCGTGACGGAATCCGTCGTAGTCACCGATAATCGAAACCATCGGGCCGCCCGGAATGCTCACCACTTCAAAGGGCACCGTTTCTTCGACACCATGCGCCGAAAAATGCCACACCTGATTCATCGTGAGTTGCGGTTCTTCCCAAGAATTTTCAGCATCCTTATAAATGTAATCGCTCAAGTTGTCGCAGCGGAAAATACCGTTACCCGAAGTCACAAAGACGCGGTTGTTGTCGAACGGATCCATAGCAACGCTACCGGACCAGTGAATAGAACCGTTATGCATCCAGCCAATTCCGTTGGCATCCATCTGCTGAGTAGTCGGATAGACTCCCCCTTCCATCCAGTAATACTTGAAGCTTGCAATCCAAGTTTTGCCGCCATCGGTCGTGTGGTAAATGTTAGTACCCCACTGGTCGCTCCACTTGCCGCTGGTATCGCTCGTGGCCGTGTACCAGAACTGCGGACCGCGATAACCTTCAGTGGTCACCACCATTTCGTTTGCATTTTTCGGATTGATTGCAATACCGCCATAAGGGGCAATGTAGGGGTAATATTCTTCGCAAGTCTTGCCGGTGCCGCCAGCGGCTTCGCAGTCGACCATACCTTTCACGTCCACTTTGTCGTACTTGGCGTCACTGCCTTCGTCCAGGAAGTTTTCCGGAGAAACGTCGGACCAAGTCGCCGACGCCACATCAAGCTGTAGCACCGCACCGCGACCAAAACCATCGTAAATCATGCCCCAGCCTTCGTCCCACATCATGGAATGCGGCCCAGCGCCGTCGGCAAAAGTCACCGTCATCGTTTTACCGTCGCCCGAAACCACCGCACGCTGCGGCATCAGGCGCACAATGCTTCCGCCGGCCGTGCTGCGCAATGAATCCGGAATCGGGAGCGCCTTCCAGCTTGCACCGCCGTCGGTCGAGGTGAACACGTTTTCGAACGATCCCTTGGCCGTCGTTCCTTCGCGCAAGAATCCGGCGTACAGCACCTTGGAACTGCCCGGCGCATACTGCACGAAGCTAAATCCCGAACCATTCCAGGTCGTATCGCTCCCGGCAGCCTTGGTCCAAGCATCCACATGGCTCCAGCTCGTTCCATTATCCGTCGATTTCCAGAGGCCCTTGTTCTTGGAGCCATAGAACATAATCTTGGAATCGTTCGGGTCGACCGCCAAGGCCTCGCCATTACCGCGGCCCATGCCGTTGCCGTGTGCACCGAAGCGTGCCACCTTGCTGCCTTTGGTTCCGTCTTCGTCCCAAGTGTAAAGGACATCCCAAGATTCACCCTTGTCGCTACTGCGGAGGAACGCCGTACGGCCGTTGTTCCAGTAACTGGTCCCCGCCACCATATACACAACGCCCGATTCCTGCGGGTCAACGGCAATGGCCTCGATTCCCAAAAGGCCTCGCTCGGAAACATCGACCCAGTCCATCATCGATTCCCAGCGGGCAGTCGATTCGTTCCAGCGGTAAGCGCCGCCCACGTCCGTGCGGGCATAGAAGAGTCCCTTGTCTACCGGAGACGCTATCACGGCGGAGACGAAACCGCCCCCGCCCATGCTCACGTTGCTCCAACTGAAATCTGCCGCCTTTTCGGCAGAGTATGCGGCAGTCGCCTGCATGCCGATGATAGCGGCCAGGCAAAGTCCAAAAACACCAAACAATCCTTTTTTCATAAATTCATCCCTAAACTACAATGGGCAACACGCCCTTGCATCCTATTCAAAAATATATTTCAGGGGCAAAAAACGGCGAAAAAATCACTTTATGCGGCAAAAATCCGTTTTTAGCTTTTCAACACCCTTAAAATTCCCCCAAAAACGCCCCTTTACCGATTTCTCGGTATACAACGAGCGTCAGGGAATTCGAATGTATCTCTTATAATCTAACGACTTCGTCGCAAATTTCGGACATCGCCGAACGGTGAGTCACAAAAATCATGGTTTTGTCGGGGTACGTTGCGAAAAGTCTTTCAAAGAGTTCCCGTTCCGTCGATTCGTCGAGCGAAGAACTCACCTCGTCAAACAGCCAGACATTTCCTGGCCGCAAGAGACCGCGGGCAATGGCAATACGCTGAGCCTGCCCCTCACTCAGACCGCGGCCCCGCTCCCCGATTTCAGAATCCAGACCATCGGGCAAATCCAGCACAAAATCAGCACACGCCGCATGCAGTACTTGCAACATCTCTTGCTCGCTCGCATCGGGCTTGGCCAGTTGCAAATTCAAGCGGACACTCCCACTCAGCAAAGTATTGCCCTGCGGCACATACACAAAATTCGTGCGAGTCTCTTTGCCTATTGCACACACCTCGGAGTTTGAATAAATCAGCATGCGACCGCTATCGGGCTTAATAAAGCCTAGCAACAGCCGGAACAGAGTCGTCTTTCCGACGCCGGTCTTGCCCATAATCGCCGTCTTGGAGCCTGGTTCAAAATCATGAGAAAATCCTTCCAGAACTTCATGCCGCCCCGCCGCATAGCCAAAATGCAAGTTTTCGAGTCGCACCCCAAGCGCCCCCTCAAGCGACACAGGCATTCCGTCACCTTCGGGCTCCTTAGATTTTTCAAGGTCTTCCAAACGGTCAATGCTTGCGGTGGCATGCACCACTTGCGGCACCATATTCAAAATCGAAAGAATCGGGTGCTGAATCTGGCCTACCAGTTGCAGGAACGACGTCATCATGCCGAAGGTAATTGCCCCATCGCGGAGCCCAAGGCCACCCCAAATAAAAGCAAGCAAGTAACCGAGCCCAAAGGCAGACCCCAGCGCGAATCTCGAAATCGTGGTAAAACGCGTACGGCGCAGAACATCGCTTTCCAGGCGCTGTTGCATATTGCCCAGGCGGCCCGTCACCCAACATTCACTTTCAAGCGAACGCATGAGCACGTTGTGTTCCACACCCTCTTGCACCTGCATCTGTATTTTAGATTCTCGTTCACGAATCGCAAGCGTCATATCCCGAAGTTTACGCGATACCAATTTCCCAAGGACAAGCGCAACCGGCGTTAGCAACAACAAGGCCCAAGCGAGCCGCGAATCAAACCACCTCATCAAAAGGAACGCACCCACCAACTGTAACGCAGTCACCAGCATTTGCGGCAAGGTGTCCATAGTCGTATTCGACACTGAATCTATATCTTTAGAAAGCCTGGACGCCACATCGCCCGAATGCAGTTCAGCCCCAGCAAAAAGCTTGCGAGAGAAAAGTCCCTCAAAAACCTGCAAACGCAAACGATTCGACTGACGGACCAACGCCACATTTGTCATGTAGAAGAACAAAATCCGAAGGACTATCGCCCCCACAACCGTTGCCACCAGCAGCGCAATCATTCGCACGATGTCGTCTTGGCTACCCGTGCGAATGGTTTCGTCAATAAAACGCTTGCTGAGCCAAACCGTTAACAGTCCAAGCGAAATCCGACCCACGCCAAAAATAATCCGGAGCACTATATTCAGGCGAAATCCGCCCGTATTTTTCCACAACCACGAAAAATATTTCATTCGACTACATTCACGTTTTTCCACTGCTCAACAATGCTCATCACATCGGTTAAGGCATCGTCCAGAGCAACATTATATTCGTCGCACAGAGCTTCGGCCAAAGCCACTATCGTAAATTCGCCGAGTTCGCTTGCGCGCGTCCAAAGCCAAGACGCCGTTTCGTTCAAGCATAGGAGCTTCCCGAAATCAAGTGCACCAACGCCTTCGCCCATAATTACTTGTTCACCGCAAACTTCGCGCAGAACAAATCCTTTTTTGATGTGCATGGTGGTACTCTCCTTCTTAAAAGTTCCGAAAGCAACTGTAGGCTCTATATAATTTAAGCAAATAACGGCGCAAAGGCAAAACTCGCACCCACATTTTTTGAACAAAATGTATAAAAGGCGTGTTAAGCGCCCGCCTTTTGCCATTGGGAGTCACCACATACGCCACTTTAGCATAAATTTTTTTACATTCGCAACTTTCGCATCCCACCAAATTGCCATCACCCATCAGTGTTGCACGATCGCCAGTAATTTTTATAACACGGTGAATCACATACCGACCATCTTCAGTCTTGGCGAGCACCACATCCAACGGCTTTACATGATCTGGACGAACAAGTACCACGCTATCGCGGCCACCCTCGATAAAAGGGCGCATGCTCCGCCCATTCACCGGAAAGGTCACTTCGACGCCCTCTCCCACTAGGCGAATCGCTTCGGAGAGAACAGTCTCATCGTCTTTTTTTTCAAAAGTACTCATTCTTCTTCCGCCGAAACATTCTTGCAACACAATTTCGCAGCCGCCTCGTCAGGCTGGCATTCCAAATACCACACCGGCACATTCATCGCTAACGCATTTTCAGTCTTGTGAAGCCCATCAGCAATCACGCGTTCCCAGCGTTTACCCGAAATACACGGAACAAGCGCTGCAAAAGCCTGCACTCCCCGCAAACGGGCTATCTTATTATGCGGAGCCTGAGAAAGCAGCACAAAACCACCCAGAACAAATTCCTGATTCTTGTAGCAAGGAGTCTTGCCGCTCCATGGCGAGCCGTATACAACAACTCGAACTTGACCGGCTTCGTCATAAACGCGAACTACCGGGTTATCGTCATTCAAAAGGTCCGTGCACGCAATATGCTTAAGCCAAAGCTGCGCATGGGTACTCTTGCCTGTACCGCTTACACCCAAAAACAGGTAACCTCGATTATTGTAACTCACCGCCGCCGCATGGAACAGCGCCGTATCATAAGGAGCCGATGCAATGGCATACAGCACCATGATGGCGTTATTCACCGCAAACTTGAGTGCACTCTGTTTTTGATTCCGGGGCACAAAAAGACGCGCACTTTTATAGTCAACCGCGCAAACAAGCAGGCCCACAGCCTCGTTAGACAAACGGAAATCAAAAACAGATTCCTGCTTTGCCGTAACCCCGCAAATAATCAGAGCGCCATCTTCGTCCTGTCTCAATTCTTCTGTATATTCCAGGACGGATTCGCCGTATTCCACGGCCAGCGAGAACAGACATTCATCTGTTTCGCCCCTATTTTCAACAAAAGGGATATAATTGTCCATATATTCAGTGAAAAAATTATCACCGATATTTTGAGACACTTCGATCAGATGCCCCGCCACTTTGTAGCGACAGAGATGCAAATCGGTCTTTTTCAGAACAAATCCCATAATTTCAATAATAGCAAAACCTTTAAAATAGATTTTATTCCGCTTCGGGCAACACCTTGGTTCGTCGCATAAAGGCAAGAGTTTCTTTTTCACCTTTTTCGGCAAGCATCTTTAACAGATAAATTAATTTGCGGTACGTTTTTTCCGTCATCTTTTCATGTGCCGTACTTTTTGTCAAATACAAAAGCGGCGATTCTTGCGTATAATTCGCCTTATTGTATGTCTTGGAAGCAGCCACACGGTCGCAGAACATTTCCTTGATGTAACGATCTGGCATATCAATTGGCACCAATTTTTTTGTCGCCATTTCGTAATCGTACCAAAATTCAAAATGATGCTTGTTTCGGCCCTTGTGGTGCATCCAAGCAAGGCTATAACCCTTATCGTTACGCTCGCCATTATTCGGCGACTGGTCACCCATATAGTATTTGGCCCCAGGAATAAATTCTGTAAGGCTGTACTTAGACAAATCGTGGAACAGGCCCTGGAAGCCGATTCCTGCCTTGAAACACAGGCGAATGACCTCGTTACGGTGCTTGGTAATCGTTATAAAATGTTTTATCGGGTGAAACATAGCACGCGTAAAAATAGAATTTTCTACATTTTCTGCCGAAAAATGGCGTTCACTTTCCCAAGTGGCGCCGTAATATTTAAAGACACAAAAAGAGGATTATTATGCCGAAACTTCGTTCGCTCAAGACTATGGAAGGCCGTGAAATGGCCGGTGCACGCGCCCTTTGGCACGCAACAGGAACCAAGGTGGAAGACTTTGGCAAGCCGGTGATTTGCGTGGTGAACAGCTACACCCAGTTTGTTCCGGGACACGTCCACCTGAAGGACTTGGGCCAGGTGGTCGCCCGCGCGATCGAAGCCGCCGGCGGTGTCGCCAAAGAAATGAACACCATCGCGGTCGATGACGGTATCGCCATGGGCCACGACGGCATGCTCTATAGCCTGCCGAGCCGCGACCTGATTGCAGACTCCACCGAATACATGGCTAACGCCCACCGCGCCGACGCCCTCGTTTGCATTTCCAACTGCGACAAGGTGACTCCGGGTATGCTCATGGCCGCCATGCGCCTCAACATTCCGGCAATTTTCGTGAGCGGCGGCCCGATGGAAGCTGGCCACGTCACGACGAAGGACGGCAAGGACCGCGCCCTCGACTTGATCGACGCCATGATCGATTCCGCCGACAGCACCATCAGCGACGAAGAAGTGGCCGCCATCGAAGCTAACTCCTGCCCCACTTGCGGTTCCTGCTCCGGCATGTTCACCGCAAACTCCATGAACTCCCTCACCGAAGCGCTCGGCCTTAGCTTGCCCGGTAACGGCACCATCGTCGCTACCCACGCCGAACGCAAGAAGCTGTTCGAAGCCGCCGGTAAGCGCATCGTGGAACTCTGCCACCAGTATTACGATTTGAACGACGACAGCATTCTCCCGCGTAGCATCGCCACGAAGGACGCTTTCGAAAACGCCATGCGCCTCGACATCGCCATGGGCGGCTCCTCCAACACCGTGCTCCACTTGCTCGCCGTGGCCCAAGAAGCGGGCGTCGACTTCACCATGAAGGACATCGACCGCCTCTCTCGCAACACGCCGTGCATCTGCAAGGTGGCCCCGACCGTTCATAACATCCATATCGAAAACGTGAACCGCGCCGGTGGCATCATGGGCATTCTCGGTGAACTCGACCGCATGGGCCTCCTCCACAAGGATGCAAAGACCGTGCACGCGAAGACCATGGGCGAAGCTCTCGAAGTGAACGACCTGAAGCGCAACCCGAGCGAAGAAGCCAAGCAGCGCTACCTCGCTGGCCCCGGCCGCAAGTACAACCTGGTCGCATTCTCCCAGAACTTCATGTACCCGGACCACGATCTCGACCGCGCTACGGGTGCTATCCGCGACGGCGAACACGCCTACACCAAGGACGGCGGCCTCGCTGTTCTGTACGGTAACCTCGCTGTCGATGGCTGCATCGTGAAGACCGCTGGCGTCGATGAATCCATCTTCAAGTTCACCGGCCCCGCCGTGGTGTTCGAAAGCCAGGAGGATGCCGTGAAGGGCATTCTCGACCCGAACGTGGTGAAGGCTGGCGACGTGGTCGTTATCCGCTACGAAGGCCCGAAGGGTGGCCCCGGCATGCAGGAAATGCTCTACCCCACCAGCTACCTCAAGAGCCGTCACCTCGGCAAGTCCTGCGCCCTCCTTACCGACGGACGCTTCTCCGGCGGTACCAGCGGCCTCTCTATCGGTCACGCTTCTCCGGAAGCCGCCAACAAGGGTAACATCGGCCTCGTGCACACGGGCGACGTCATCGAAATCGACATTCCGAACCGCAGCATCAACGTGCAGCTCACCGACGACGAACTCGCCGAACGCCGCAAGGAAATGGAAGCCCGCGGTAATAAAGCATGGAAACCTGAGAACCGCGACCGTAAGGTGTCCAAGGCTCTGCAGGCTTATGCTGCGATGGCATCCAGTGCCGACAAGGGTGCTGTGCGTGACCTCTCCCTCATTGGTGTGAAGTAATTAAAGGAAAGTAATGGATTCTCTCCTTAAACCTTTTATGAATTCCCGCAAGGTGTATGTCCCGGGCAAGATGTACCCGGACATCCGCGTGGGAATGCGCGAAATTTTGACAGAAGACCCCGAAACGCCGGTGGTTCCCGTGTACGACACGAGCGGCCCTTACAGCGATGTAGACGCCAAGCTCGACGTGACGAAGGGCATCGAGCGTTTCCGCGAATCGTGGATTATGGAACGTGGCGACGCCGAACAGCTGGACGACATGACGTCTGCTTATGGCCGCGCCCGCCGTGCAAACCACGAACTCGACCACCTGCGCTTTAACGCGGAACACCACCCGCTCCGCGCCAAAGCAGGCCATCACCTGACGCAGCTCGACTACGCCCGCAAGGGAATCGTCACCAAGGAAATGGAATACGTGGCCATCCGCGAAAACCAGCGCCTAGACGAGTTGCAGGCCCAGGGCAAGATCAAGATTGAAGGCTCCCCCATTACGCCGGAATTCGTGCGCGATGAAATCGCCGCGGGCCGCGCGATTCTGCCGGGAAACATCAACCACCCGGAATGCGAACCGATGATTATCGGAAACCGCTTCCTCACGAAAATCAACAGCAATATCGGTAACTCTGCCATCACTTCTTCGATCGAAGAAGAAGTCGAGAAGATGGCTTGGTCTGTACGATGGGGCGCCGACACCGTGATGGACCTTTCCACCGGAAAGCACATCCACGAGACGCGCGAATGGATTATCCGCAACAGCCCCGTCCCTATCGGCACGGTGCCTATTTACCAGGCGCTCGAGAAGGTGAACGGCAAGGCCGAAGAACTCACGTGGGAACTGTACCGAGACACGCTTATTGAGCAGGCGGAACAGGGCGTGGACTACTTCACGATTCACGCGGGCCTGTTGCTGGAACACATTCCGCTCACCGCCAAGCGCACCACAGGCATCGTGAGCCGCGGCGGTTCCATCCTTGCCTTGTGGCAGATGCGCCACCACCAGCAGAACTTCTTGTACACGCACTTCCGCGAAATTTGTGAGATTCTTGCCGCCTACGATGTGGCAGTCTCGCTCGGCGACGGGCTTCGCCCGGGGTCGTTGGCCGACGCCAACGACGCGGCCCAGTTCGGTGAACTGGACACGCTCGGCGAGCTCACGAAGATTGCCTGGGAATACGGTGTGCAGGTGATTATCGAAGGCCCGGGCCACGTGCCCATGCACAAGATTCAGGACAACATGGCCCGCCAGCTCGAAAAGTGCCACGGTGCCCCGTTCTACACACTCGGCCCCCTCACCACCGACATCGCCCCCGGTTACGACCACATTACGTCGGCCATCGGCGCGGCACAAATCGGCTGGTACGGCACCGCGATGCTCTGCTACGTGACGCCCAAGGAACACCTCGGGCTCCCCGACCGCGACGACGTGCGCGCGGGTGTGGTCACCTACAAGCTCGCCGCCCACGCGGCCGACCTTGCAAAGGGCCATTTCGCAGCGCAGTTCCGCGACGACGCCCTTTCGCGCGCCCGATTCGACTTCCGCTGGAACGACCAGTTCGCGCTATCGCTCGACCCCGAGAAGGCGATGGAATTCCACGACAAGACGCTCCCCGGCAGCCAAGCGAAGGCAAGCCACTTCTGCAGCATGTGCGGTCCGAACTTCTGCAGCATGCGCATCACGAGAGCCGTGCGGAATTTCGTCAAGACCGGCGAAGTTGGCGACGTCTAAAGCCCGCGCATATTCTTTTAAAACACAAATCCCCTGGACACTCGTCCAAGGGATTTTTTAATTACTGTTGTCGCGGCTGTGTGGGAGCATTTTTTTCGGTTTGCGCAGCCTCTTTCGGAGGCACCTTGTTTTTCACGCACCTGAGCGAATAAGCGTTCCCGTCGAAATCTTCTTCGTTCTTGAAATCATCTTTACTGTTCACGACATACCAGTAAGCGGCTCCCGAACCAGCTCCGCCTTCGGCCGCCCAGAAATACGCACTCGTTCCAAGTTCCGTATATTCGCCATCGTTGCGGAATCGAATCCCCGCCGGCAAGGCGTTAAAGCCGCTCGCATTGTTGTTCTTAGTCATATCCCCCTGAGCCCACCCTTCGCGGCTTTTAAGAGCAGCAGCCAATCCCTTGCGCTTGTTGATTGCAAACTGCCCCAGGCGAACCCATTCCTCTTGTCGCGGAATATGCCAGCCATCGGGGCAAATTCCCTGATGTTCTTCGACAACGGCCCCCTGCGACACGCTATCCAGCGAATTTTCGATAAAGTCTTCGGGCAAGCGCATTGCCACATGCCACGGGTAAAGCCTTCCATAATTGCGGCAACGGATATCCTTGTCCTCGTAGCAGAAACTTCCCGGAGCGGCAAAGCGCAAGTTCTCGGCCATCCAGACATCCTCGCCCACAGCTAGAGTCTTGTAGCGGTTATCGTCTCGTTTGTCGTAAATCGAAGTACTATCGTAAATTTCATCGATATCGGGCGGATTCATCAAGCAACGCACCGGATACGCCATATTCTTCAGAGTCGAATCCATCACGAAGTCATCGTTGTTGTTTGGAAGTTTCCAAACAATCGCCCGCGACGAATCAAGTTCATTCACCGTCCAGAATCCCGTAAAGGTTCCAATTCCAGAATACGACGAAATGGTATCAGCGGAATCGCGCACACCTGTTGCAAGCGCCGTAAACCCGAAACCAT
>Ga0310695_10004126_pt1 | contig 27289 bp, 23 predicted proteins | sample RumenRJG_04DNA_FD_203882 | JGI IMG/M metagenome (GOLD analysis project Ga0310695, IMG submission 203882) | Bovine rumen microbial communities from Lethbridge, Alberta, Canada - RJG_04 (v2) (version 2) | ecosystem: Host-associated > Mammals > Digestive system > Stomach > Rumen | place: Canada... | reverse complement strand
CACCTACGACCAGGATCCCTATAAATATGTCACCAATCCCCTGGAGCAACTCCCGGAACTCCTTGCCCTCGGCATCGTGAAGAACAACCGTGTGCAGAACAACGTCAGTTACAGCGACTCGAAGAACCTCGGCGGTATGCTGCAGTTCAATCGCAAACTCAACTCCAAAGGGCGTAACATCACCCTCCAGCTCAATGGTAACTGGGGCGATGGTGGTAGTCAGTCGATCAACGATGCATTGGTGAATTTCTATCAGCTGGCCTACGACTCCACTTATGTCACCCGTCGCTATAACGACACCCCCACGAAGAACTGGAACTACCGTGCCCGCATCACCTATAGCGAGCCCATCTTCCGTCAGGTGTATCTCCAGTTCAGTTATCAGTACCGTTACGACTACACGAAGAGCGACCGCAGCACTTATGACTTCAGCCAAGAGCCTTTGAGCCCTGTCTGGAATCCCGAATACCGCTCCTGGGACACCTATCTGGCACCCTATCAGCCCATCGTGCGCTATCGTGACGACGACCTGAGCCGATTCTCCGAATACAAGAACTATACACATAATATCGAACTGATGCTGCGCGTGGTACGTAAGGCCTACAATCTGAACGTCGGTGTGCGCCTCGTTCCCCAGAAGTCACACTATGTTCAGGACTATAAGGGTCTGCATGCCGACACCACCCGCACCGTCACCAACATTACGCCGACCCTCGACTTCCGCTGGAAGCGTTCAGAGGTGAGCCAGTTGCGGGTGAACTACAATGCCAACATCAACCAGCCCCAGATGAGCGACCTGCTCGACATCGTCGATGACAGCGACCCGCTGAACATCAAGCGGGGTAACCCGGGTCTGAAGCCCTCGTTCACGCAGAACCTCCGTATCTTCTACAACAACTACGTGCAGGCTCATCAGCGCTCCATCGCCACCTGGGCAGGACTCTCCACCACGAGCAATGCCATCAGCAACAAGGTGACGCTCGACGCAACGACCGGTGCCCGTCTCACGCGCCCAGAGAACATCGATGGCAACTGGAACGCCTATGCAGGAATGGTGTTCAACACAGCCCTCGACAGTGCCGCCTATTTCAATATCAACTCCTTCACCAACACAGGTTACAACCACTATGTGGGCTATGCCAGCGTCAACAGCCTGACGGAGTCACAGAAGAGCGTCACGAAGTCTGTTAATCTCAATCAGCGTCTCGCCTTCAGTTATCGTAACGAGTGGCTTGAGGTAGAACTCAACGGTTCTCTGGGCTATACCCATTCACGTAACGACCTGCAGAAGAGTGCCGACCTCGACACGTGGCAGTTCTCTTATGGTGGAATGGTGGGCATCACAGCCCCCTGGGGCACCGCCCTCACTACCAACCTCAATATGCAGAGCCGTCGCGGATACAGCGATGCGTCGATGAACACCAACGAGCTCATCTGGAATGCGCAGCTCTCACAGGGATTCCTCAAGGGTAAGCCCCTCACCATCTCCCTGCAGCTCTACGACATCCTGCACCAGCAGTCCACCTTCAGCCGTGCCATCTCTGCGATGGGGCGCACCGATACCGAATACAACTCCATCACCAGCTATGGCATGTTGCATGTCATCTACCGTCTGAACCTGTTTGGCGGCGGTAAGAATCCCTTCGGCTTCGGCGGAGGTCCTGGCGGTGGTGGCGGCAGGCCCGGAGCACGCCCAGGCGGACGTCCTGGTGGCTTCGGAGGCGGTGGCCGCAGATTCTAAGAATAAATACGAGGTGCAGAAATGCACCTCGTATTCTTTTGTGCATACATTCAACGAGATGCCATCTATGTCTGATAATGCCAATATCGACGAGGATATCTTGTGAAGATTAATTTTATATTTTTCCGCTTATAAGGTTTGCAAAGTTCACAAAATCTTTTTTGGGAACTGTTCCATGCTGATGATTGGTGATTTGGAAGTAAAAGAAATATTTCGTAACTTTGTAGCCAAAAATAAAGAGTGGTGTTATGACGAAAAGTGAATTAAAAAGTCTGCGTGAGTTCTGCGTGAGTCGCTGGCCTGAAAAGATGGGAGCGACTCATGGCATAGAACATTGGGATAGGGTAGCGATGTTTGGAAAAATGCTCTATCAAGAAGGAGCAGATAAAGACGTTATTGCGTGTTTTGCCTATCTTCATGATTCTGAGAGAAAGGATAACGGCTTAGATATGGAGCATGGTTTTAGAGCCTCGTTGTTTATCGATACGATACGTGATTCCTATTTGAAGTCATTGAGTGATGGGCAGATAGAAACATTAAAGACTGCCTGCGAGATGCATACGGTTGTGCCAAGAACAGGTGACATTACAGTCAATATCTGTTTCGATTCAGATCGAATGGATCTGTTACGTGTCGGTATTCTGCCTGTACCTGAGCGCATGGCCACCAAACGAGGGGCAGAACTTGTGGGTAATCCTAACTATAGTGACGACTATCATAAGTTTGTAGAGCAAGCCAAACGAGGGGATATCATTGAACGCCTGTAGTTTTCATTTCATACAATCAACATACCATTTCATACTATCAAGTTATAAAAACTCTCTTATTTATTTGCAAATATTTGATTTATTCCCTATCTTTGCAACTGTTCAAAGAACTAATTGTTTTAAATAAATGTAACAATGGAATTAACAGGAAAAATTATTGCCGTTATGGAGGCTAAGAGTGGGAAATCAGCAAAGACTGGTAATCCTTGGATGGTACAGGAATATGTAATTGAAGTACCAGGCCAATACCCTCGAAGTTGTGTCTTTACTGTCTTTGGAGAGGATAAAATCAAACAACTGAATATCCAGATGGGAGAGGATCTGACAGTACAGTTCGACATCTATGCCAGACAAAATAATGGTCGTTGGTATAATGATGTTAGAGCTTACAATGTGATTAGAGGTCAGATTCCTCAGTCACCGATTACTGGCTTAGAAAATGAAACAACGCCATTTCCTCCATTCCCTGTAACAGATAGAGAAGATCCAGGCGATATGCCTTTCTAGAGATTGCATCCAAGAGTGAAAATTCATTGTAAATTGTAGATAATATGAGAAAGAAGAAACCTTCTTCTCTTAATCAAGAGGAAATAAACATATTTGAGACCATGGAGATGGTGTTACAGGATACTGATGAAACCTTTTCTCAAAGTTGCATGCGCTATGGGGATATGGATGATAAAGATCTACTTATACCTATGCAAGTAGCACTTGTGGCATTTAGTGAAGACAATCCAAAACTTAATGCTAACGAGTTTTCTACATGGTATCAAGGTCTTATTAATGATGAAGAATTATTTCAGCTGAATAAACCTACTATAGATCTCTTGAAAGAAGTCCGCATCTTATTTGACGAAAAGACCAATGATTGGCAGGAAAAGGGCTTATTGAATCCAAATTATGATACTAGTTATGCGTATTGGGGGATTATAGGAATGGCATTATACTTTATATATCACAAATTGAGGGAGAAATACGATCAATTGAGCAGCAATGCATTCTACAAGAATCCGATGTTTGGTAAATATAAGATTATAGCCCTTGATTATGCAGATGGTTGTACTTTAAGTGAATTCGATAATCCACATGCATATGACCGTTTTGATGTTGAAGCAATACTGTTCTACGTGATGGATGAAGTAATGGGTGGATATGACAGTTACAAGGAGTACCAACTGACTCTTGAGTTATTTCAGGAGGTGAAGGATATTGTCTATGAGGCTCCCCGTCGTTTACTAAGTGACACTAAAATGGAATTGGAAGAACGTGCTAAATATTTTAAAGAGAAGAAACTCCCATATGCATTCTTCTATGCTGCTGCAGTAATCGAATATTGGCTAAACAAGTAGAAGTAATATTTTCCAAAAAGTGAGCAACAAAGTACTAATCATATCAAACTCAAATGAGCTCGTCAGGGTGAAACCTGAACGAATCGTTTACGTGGTGTCTGATGGGAACTACTCCACAATGGTACTGCATGATAAAACGGAACAGGTGTTTACGATGAATCTTGCCCACTTCCAGCAGATGATAGAAGAACAGCTTGGAAGGGATGCTATGACTTTTATCAGAATTGGTAAACAGCTAATAGTGAATCGTGCTCACATCTTTAAAATCAATCCTAATAAACAGCAGCTAATCATGTCAAATATGGATGTAAATATTGCTTTTTACCTACAGGCATCTAAGGAGGCTCTGAAACAGTTGAAAGCTCTTATAGAATCAGAAACAGGAAAGGAGGCTAAACTATGATAGATGATGAGTTACAGGTGCTGGGGAAGCCACATAAAATGAGTAAGAAAGAAAAATGGATGATTTCTATTTCAGCCATTGCATTGATGATATTATGTGTGGTCTTAGGGATGATCATTCACAGCTCGTTATCTCCACAGCAAACCATAAAGATAAAAACTGGGAAGAAAATTGGTGATCCAACTATTGTTCCAGAATTACAAGCTACTGTAGATTCCATCCTAAATGCTAATATGACAGAAATAGGTAACTGTTTACAAGGTCAAGCTATTGTGATGGAAGTTGAGACTGGTGAGATATTGGCTATGTCGGGACTAGAGCGTAACTATGAAGGTAAGTTCCAATCTTGTAAGAACTTTGCATACCAACAGGAGTTAGGATCGTTAATGAAAACAGCCTCTTTACTCACATTATTTGAAAGGGGAATAGATAGTACATATGTTGTACATACAGGAGTAGGAGTCTGGGGACTTGATGATAACTGGGTTCTGAAGGATCACAACTGGCGAAGAGGGGGCTATGGAGATATGAATATAGCAAGAGCTCTAGAGGTCAGTTCAAACATCGGAATCGGTGTGCCAGTTTGGGAGTCTTATAAAGGTCATGAACAGGATTTCTTTGATGACTTAAACAAAATGAGCTTCGGACAACCAGATTTCATTAATGGAATAGAAGGGCTCAAACCAACTACCTATGATTCTCCAAAGGATTCAGATTGGGTGAATAAGTTTATCATCTGGAGTGCTATCGGCTACAACCGAAAAATAGCTCCTATCCAGATGCTGACTTTCTATAATGCTATTGCTAATGATGGTAAGATGGTGAAGCCTACACTGAAAACGGGTGAGATAGAGATTATTAACCCACAAATAGCATCTAAAGATAACATTAAAAAGATGCAGGTCATTTTAGAACACGTGGTTAGTCAAGGTCTAGGCATGAAAGCAGGATCACCTATTATACGTGTCGCTGGAAAGACAGGTACATCACAAGTAGGAGAATATGATTTTGGTAATGAAAACTATGTAGATGAATATCAACTTGCATTTTGTGGCTACTTCCCTGCTGACAAGCCTAAATACAGTATGATCGTCTCCATAAATAAGTTGGGATTACCTGCAAGTGGTGGAGGAATGGCTGGTGTGGTGTTCCATTATATTATGAACTGGATAATTACGCATGATTTGCTCCCTCTATTGATAATTGACGATGAAACCAACGATACGATTCATATCACAGAAAGCACTTTAAATAAAGCTTATGAGATTCTAAATAGGCAAGAAAATGAATGATGACTCTAAAGGAAGAACAGTTGATAATAACCAATTCATTAGTGTCCCATTTTAACGGGACACTAATGATAATATCACAGTTATGGGAACAGAACCTGATATTATTTGGAACATGGATGATTGGGAGAGTCCAATAAGAGTTTAGAAGAAGCACGTGCATATATAAATAATAAGGTGTTAGGCGATAGATTAAGGGAGATGTCAAAGGCATTACTACAAGTTGAAGGAAAAACGTCAACAGAGATCTTTGGTAGTATTGACTCTATGAAAGTGAAATCGTGCATGACACTATTTGACATAGTTTCGCCAAAAGTAAAGAGTTATGTTATGACGAAAAAGGAATTAGAAAGTCTGCGTGAGTTCTGCGTGAGTCGTTGGCCTGAAAAGATGGGAGCGACTCACGGTGTAGAGATCACGGCCAATATCTGTTTTGATTCAGATCGAATGGATCTGTTACGTGTCGGAATATTGCCTGTACCTGAGCGCATGGCCACCAAACGAGGTGCGGAACTTGTGGGTAATCCAAACTATGGTGACGACTATGATTTGTATGTAGAGCAAGCTAAACTAGGGCTTATCATCGAGTGCCCGTAGTTTACATTTCATACAACCAACATACCATTTCATACAATCAAATTAAAAAAAACTCTTCATTTTATTTGCGAATATTAGATTTATTCCCTATCTTTGCAACTGTTCCACGCTGATGATGAGTCGCAAGACCTTTCGGATGTGTGGGATGACATACAGAAAAGGCGTTTGCTTAATTAATGGCATCGACTCCACGTCTTATTATGTGTGTCCTGAACCTAAAATAATAAAGCTCCGCTAAGATAGTTTATAATATTAATAGATTTGGAATAATAATGAAAGAATTTAGTTTTTTTATTCCTGCAGAGAATTATTCTTATACATTCTCTCTTCCATCCAAAATGATGGGAACGGAAGTGTATGTTGAAACTTCAGGGTTAAGACATCCAGAGTTTTATGCGAAGAATAATGCTATTAGTTCAATTCTTCAACACGCAATTGCAAAAGAAGAAATGTGGCAATCATATGATGAGTTCCAAAATGATCTGAAATTATTTGTAAATAAAATTATTTCTTATAATATTGAAATAACTCATGAATTGTTAAATCAGGTGCTATTATCAATCTGTAAAGACCATATTAATAAGTGTGGACGTTTATTGTATTTTGATCTACTTGGTTATGCTGATCTTGCCACTTTTGTTGATAAAGCAATATATAGTGGAACTGTAGAATCTTATCATTCTTTCTATCGCTATTCCGTATATAATGTTATGAATACATTCCCTCAAAATGTATTATTCCAAAACCCACTCGGAGGCTTTTATTCATGGTCTGATGTTTCTCAAAAGTAATAATTAATAGAAATGGTGATAGATGATATTATTGCAGGAAATAACAATCCGACAGAAGGAAAAATCACATTTGATTCTTCTGACCACATCCGTTTTCAAAATGAAAAGGATGTTTCAGGTCACAATTATGGGTGCAATAGACGCTTTGTAATTGAAAAGAATATTGAGGGTGGTGAGGGGTATACTGTCACCATATATAATCTTGATGGTAATCATCCTTTATGGCAGAATAATATTCAGATGGCACCCAAACGCATGCGTATTGTCTCTAACGATGACGATATAGTAGAGATGCGTGGTTATGGTTATGACGAAAACGCATTGGCAATGGGCGTACCCTTATCTGATGCGTCATTCGCCAATTATGGCATTGTTCTCTTGATTGAGGACACTGAGATTAAGAGAATACAACTAAATATGTACGAACGAAATATTAGTATTGTTTACCTAAAATAACACATTATGTTTGAAAGGACTGAAGATCAGAATCTCTATTTGGAAGATGATTCATTACTTCCGATAGTTATAAAGTATACCGACAGAGATGTTGAGATACATAATTCACATAAGGATGTACCCTTCTCTGATTTTATTAAACAGTTAGATGGTGTGCATGACTTCGTAATCATTAATCGTGGAGTCAATGAGAAATCCAATTATGAGGAATTCGAAATAGGAATAGAAAATGTTCAGTGCTCAGTAAAATTAAGAATAGACACTGAAAACAATTATTTTTTCAATGCTCATTTTTCCTCAAAACAGATTTTTGCGCCAGACGGAGAAGACGAGTGCATAAAAATCAAAGCCAATATGATATTTACGCAAAATGTTGGTATCGGCTTCTGGAATACAAATGGCTTGATTGATCGGCTTGGCGATATCTCTGAACTCCTTGCTAAATGTCAAAGCCTATCAATCCCCTTTGATGATAGCAATCTTGGATTAAAAAACAAGAAGGCATGGGAAATATATGCTGAAGGCATGAGTAGACTCAACAGAGAAAAGCAAGCTTTGTTACCCATAAAAAGCGTAAGTTCGCCCAAAAAGACTAAAAACCGTTATAGCGGTGAACTTATGAACGTTATAGAAATAGGATTGGACATTCCAAGCCGTCAAGATTTATTTGCTTCTTCATTAAAAGAGTTGCTGTCCCATAAGGTGGAATCTGATTATTCAATAGATTTTCCTACAAAAGATTCATGTTGCATAGAATTTACCTCCTTTCATCAATTCGGAGATGAATTTGAAGATAAACTGAATGATTTAGCAGAAAAACACTGTTTCAATCTTGATGGCTGCATCAATTATTTCATAAAGGGAAAAGTTTCTCTTAAACAAGATAATGATTTTGACGAAATTCTTAAGAACTTAGAGAGTAAAGTATCGGATTATAGCGAAGATTTCGTTCGTAATGGGTCAAATTTCATTAGCTATTCTGATGATACTGCGGAATATATTGTTCAATTAATAGAACAATCATACTCAGAGTTCCTTGCAATTGGTTCAAAGAAGCCTATCGTTGCTTCATTTCAAAATACAGATAATGATTATCAAGGCATAATCAAGAATCTTGTTGAATCTGGAATCCAGGAGCAAAGAATACAAGTTAGGAATGGACTGATCCGTATTAGTTCCATCGGAAAGCCAATGGATATCAATGCAGAGAAGTTGGGGTTAAAATTTGAAAAATGTACAATCAAATATAACTTGATTGATGATGCATACGATTCTACTATCCAGATAGAAGGTTTAGATAATGTTACTATACCTAATCGTGGTGGATACTATGAAGGAGTAATTCTTTCTATAGATGGGTTCAGAGATAACTCATTAAATTGGCAGCGCCAATTGAAAGCACAATATGGGACAAAATTCAAGGGACAAACTTTTATTTATTCTTATAGAAAAATTATTGATATTGAACCTTTAAAAAGGCTTCAACGTGAAGTGTTCTTCTCAAATGAAAAAATACACGTTTCAGCAATGCGCGGTATCGCCACGTTGACACCTTCTTCGAATGAGGAATATAGGTCGTTAATACAGCAAATAAAAGACAATTTGCCAGGAAATATAGTTTTAAATGCGCCTAAATACTCTATTGAAAGAGATGTTAAACTTGTCTATGAAGAAGAGGAGGCATGTAAAAGAATGTTTAATAAGATTAGGAATGGAATTAGTTCCTTGGACAATATTATTACATTAAAATTTGATGGCGTAGATTTCACTACTCGCCATTTTACCTTCACATTCAATACTCAAGAAGAAAGAAATGAGAAAATAGAGACTATTTATTCTGCTTTTGAGCCATTTAAAAAGGTGTGCAATATACACTTTGACTCTCAAGATGGTCACACAAAAATAGAATTTACTCGTAATGATAAATTAGAGAATGATTTTATAGATGGTTTTAGAGAGTTTAATAATGAATCTGTTAAGATTGTAAATCATCTTCGCTATAATGAAGCGAAGGATTCTTCTGGACTAACGGAGATACAATCTCAGATAGATGATTTACAGAATGACATTGATGATATTAAAATGTCAATGCCAGGTTACGACAAAGGCAATGACAGAGTTCGCGATAAAAGACGTAGATTGGGTCGTGAAAAATCATCTTTGATTCAAGAAAAGAAAGATGCGATAGCTAGAAAATACAAATTACAACGTGAAATCAACTCACGTATTAGAGAGGTTCTTTACGATTCGCCTACTGTAGGCGAATGTGATACTCGAAGTTACGATAAAATTACAATTAAATTGCCTGATGGTTTTGACAGAAAATCTTATGAAGAGAACCCTATCGTTAAGGCTGGAGAGTATGTATTCTTCCCTATGTCAGGTTCAGCATCAGAAACAGGCCGTCAGAAATATGCATTAGACAGAATTGAAGGCAAGAAGAATGCTAAGGACAATCCACCTGTCAATAAACAGTTGTCAAATTTCCTTTTTAATCCCAGATATGCATCAGCCGCGAAAGAAGAGGAGATCGCATTAGCAACAACATGGATCAAGGACTACGGTATTAGTAAGAGTCCCTTAAACGATATGCAAGTAGAGGCAGTAGCAAAGGCGTGCTCTGCTAAAGACGTCGCTTTTATTCAAGGTCCTCCAGGAACAGGTAAAACTACTGTTATCGCAGAAATAATTTGGAAAGAAATCCATCAGAAGTCAAATAGTCGAATCCTGCTTACATCTCAGAACAATCTTGCTGTAGACAATGCTCTAGAAAGATTACAAGATGCACGAGGACTTAGGCCTGTGCGCATACTAAATACTCATGACAAAGAAGACGCAGAGACCAAGGACGGGGCTCAATATATGATAGATGTTATTCTGGGATGGAAAGATAACCCTAATTCGTCTAATTCAGAGAATGCTGCAGCACATTGGATGAAGGATGTAAAGAAAACGGCATTAGCAAATCCTGAATATGAAAAATATGCATCAGTAATTAAATCATGGGTTGATTGCCTTGATAATAACTCTAAGTATGCCAGAGACATGTTTGCCGACTCCTACCTATCAAACGTTAATCTATTTGCAGCCACATGCAGTTATTGTGCATCTAAAGATTTCATGCAAACATATAATCGATTATATGCAAATGAAAAAATATCGTTTGATGTTATAATTATGGATGAAGCTAGTAAAGCGACATTACCAGAAATGGCCGTTCCAATGGTGAATGGTGTAAAAATTATTTTAATAGGTGACCATAGGCAGCTTCCTCCGATACTTTCTGGAGAGCATAAAAAGGCATTTGACATAATGGATAGTAAAGACTTATTTGAAGATTCTTATGAGACTTTGAAAACTTCTCATTTTGGCATTATGTTTAAGGCAGCTCAACGCTATGTTCCTTCTATTGTTTCTACTCTTACCACTCAATATCGTATGCACGAACAGATAATGAATACAATTAATCAGTTTTATAAGCGTGATGTGGTAGGTGGATTACAATGTGGTATAAAAGAAACAATGGACATTCCAGATTATAATCATCCTGGAAGCCGTTTTCATGGTTTATCTTTTGATAGAATTCTTACTCCTGATGACCACGCAATCTGGGTTGACGTTAATACGCCAGAAACAAATCTTAACCCAGGCTTCAAGAATATGGGTGAGGTTGATGCTGTTGAGATGGTTGTACAAATGCTTAATAAGGCTGAAGGTTATAAAGAATATCTAGCGGCTCAAAAGAAAGATGAAGACAGAGAAATTGGTTTGATAACTTTCTATAGTGGTCAACGCAAAGCCTTGGCCAATCGTAAGTTCCCTGAGACTAGTTCGTATAAGATAAGTGCCGTTGATAAATTTCAAGGAATGGAAAGAAACATTGTTATAGTGTCTACAGTTCGAAGCAACAATACTAAAAACATAGGATTTGCCAGAGAGTCCGAACGTATTAATGTCGCTTTTTCCCGTGCAAAAAAATTACTAATTGTAGTTGGTAACAAACATTTATTCTGTCAGTTTGAAGACTACAAGGAATCTATTTCAAATATGAAAACTATTGATTATAGGACACTAAAAGATCTTCTTAAATAATGGAAAAGAAAACAAATATCCCAGATAGTGAGCTGTTGGTACATAAAATTGGTAATTGTATTTCAGCTTCATTGAAGCCAACGGACTATTTTGTTGGCTATGCTCCATTTTTCTTCCAATTTGTAATTGAAGAATATAAGGGAGAGACATTGTTCTCTGAAAAAATAACGCCAATAGAACAGGCAATTGTCGGAATACTGACAATAGACGAAACTGCTTCTATTGAGAAAATAGGTACAGTTTTAGGTTTTAATGTGATGCAGGATGTTGCCGAATATAACATACTGTCAGATGCTATTAAATTACTCATTAGGCACAAAGTGATAGCTGGTGATGACAGTATGTATTGCTTGACCGAAGAAGGAAAAGTATTTGCAACGGAAGGTAAAAGACCCGAAAAAGACACATATAATTTTAAGTTGTGGTATAGTAAGGCCTATCCCCAGATTACATCCTTGAAAGAAATTCTTGATGCAGATAACATTGTTGAGGAAGTACAATCGTCTACAGAGAATTCTGTAGATTTGGATATAATAAGGAATGTGGCTGCCAAGCAAGCACCCAAAGTTCATAATCCTTCGGACGAAAGACTTCTTTCGAAGGTAGAACTTATAAACTCCTCATCCTATAACTATACATTATATGTATGTTTTATTAGAGATGTCTTTACTGGTGAGATTAAGGCGATTGCATACGATGAATCTCAAGATACAATTCTTGATGATTTCTCTAATCTTATCGATAATAATGATGCATTAAAGGCTCAATTATTCGATTCCATTGTTGAATCCGTATTTATCCCAGAAGAAGCGCAGGTTAATGAACTGGAGATTGTTAAGGAGGCTGCAGAAAACGAAATTGAGATTGATGTTACTGACAATAATGGCATACAAAAGCTCCACAAAAAAGCATTATATGATGAAATCGCATTTGAGAATGAACTAAATCAAATATTCAATGCAGACCAGCCAGATGAAGTTTGGCTTATAAGTCCTTGGATAGGATACTACTTTGTACAATATCGTGTACCCATGATTGAAAAGGTTCTTAAAGAGGGGGCAAAAGTTTTTATAGCTTACTCAAAAAAAGATCCAAGAGACAAAAACCATTCCGAGATGGTTAACTCCCTGGCACAAAAAGAGATTGATAGACTGTCGGAAACATATTCTTGCTTTTATTGTGTTGAATTGCCTAAGATTTTCCATACAAAAAACGTCTTAGAGGTAAAAAACAACCAGGTTATAATGTTTAGTGGCAGTTTCAATATTTTATCTTTTGCCATTCAAGAGAGCCACAAAGTTATTAGAGGCGAGCAAATGGCATTCGTTAATCCACAAAAGGCAAAAAGTGAATACCGCAATTATATAGATCTCTTTGCCGAAATATACATCGATAGATATCGGAACAAATTAGCAGAAGGTATACAACTGACCTCAAATGATTTTAAAGACAATAAGCTAAAATACTTCTCAGCAAACTCTACTAAATCTTCTGATATAGATGATATATTGGATTTGTTTGACGAAAAGCTTTCTGATATTCAGCGTGGTGAGTGGAGTGCGAATGTAAATAAATTGCAAAAATTGGTTACTCCTTTACTTGCTCGTGGCATTATTACAGGGGATGATAAGAAATACATTAGAAAAGAAATAGCATCACTTGAAGAATCTGCAAAACTTTTGGATTTAGACGAAGATTTGATGAACAACTTGCATATATTATTAATTCATGTTGAGAGTTTGAAAGTAAGGAAACAGGCAGACAAAATAACAGATGAGAAAGGTAACGAAATATCTGCAAGTATTGAAGACTATTCCACGGATATTCAGTCTATCATTTCATCCAGAGGTTCAGGAAAAATATCTTTGGAGAATTTGAAGACCGCTCGCAATGTGCTTAGAAATAAGAAAATTAAAACGGATCATCAATTGGCACGTTATATTACATCATTAAACTTAATGCTGCAGGCTAATAAGAAAAAAATGCAAGACACGATGTCATACTATGAGATTAATTCTTGCGTAATCTCGTTTATAGAGAAAACAGAAAACAAGGCACCGAATTTGAGCATATTTATAGAAGGAGATGTAACTTATCTTGATATATGTGGTATCCAAATATCGGTTTATAAAGTACCACATACAGACAAGACTCTTTCAATAATTGCTTCAAGAGCCAACAAGGTTTCAGAAAATAAACGCCTTAAGTTGTTCTTGTATGCTGATGAAATATTTAATTTGGTTTTTAATCGGGAATAGTGTATGTCTAGATTCGAGTCATCAAGGTTTGTCCGTAATCCTCAGGTAATGCACGTAGATGTCCTAAAGTCTGCGTGCGATACCTTAGGATGGACATATACAACAAAGGGAAATGAGCTCCTCGTTACTGATGCCAAACAGGGAACTCGTTTGTACGGTGAATATGCATTGAAATTAAACCTCACAACAAATGAGGTTACATACAATACATATTATATGCCTAATGCAGCACAAAAAGTCGAAGAGTTACAGAACCAGTTTTATGCTCTTAATGCTGCCTATGCAAAGAACTCCTTAGTTTTGGAATTTAAGAAGAAAGGGTTTACATATAAATCCAACGATCATTTCACTCCGACTACAGAAGAAGTTTATTGCTTCTTCATGGTTGGTCGTTCAAAAGATAAGAGTGAAGATGAACCTGTAGCACAAATTAAATTTACTATTCTCAAGGATGGTACGATTGTAACGGATTCTGACTATCTTCCAAATGATGTCAATGAAAGAGCTCATGAAGCGATGGACGTCTTAGAGCAATTGTTAGGGAACAAACGTATTATGACGAAAAAGACAAACATCCCAGCAAAATATCTTGCTAAGATGAAACCGCGTAGAATATCTGTTCAAGAAAACAAAATAGTAAAATAGTATGGAACCTGTTTTTGATAAATTAAAGGATATGCTGAATGCATATTATCCTACTTTTTATTTACAGTCATATGAATATAATAGGACTTGGATGAAAATTCAATCTATTTCTAAGTCGTTTATATCAAAAGGGGTTGATGTACATTTGTATAAATGGAACTGTGTAGAAGGGCTTTTAGAACTTAAAGCTGAAGGCAATATGGCTGTTAAGTTTGACGAGCAGGACATCTTAGAACCCGCAATGGTCTTAAAATATATTTATGCCATAACTGACAAGAAAAGCAAAGATATTTTTGTATTAGAAGACTTTAATGCTTATATTGAAGAGGAGGATATAAAATACTATTTACGCCAAATTTCACATCAAGCGAAATTTACAAATACCCACGTTATAATTTTATCTGCCATATATAAACTACCTATCGAACTTGAAAAGTATATAACTGTTTTAACGACTCCACTTCCTGATCGAAAAGAGTTAGAAATAACTCTAAGGGAAGTTGAACGTGATTGCGGAATAACATTATCTATAGACATGCGAAATAAAATGGTTGACGCAGCATTAGGCATGACAACCATGGAAGCCGACCTCGCATTTTGCCTAGCTGCGGTGAAAGATAATTTAGGGACCAATGCCCCATATACTGTTTCTTCAGAAAAAGAGCAGATAATAAAGAAGTCGGGAATATTGGATTATTTTCCCAAAAACGAAGACCTCAAAGATGTCGGTGGTATGGAAGTTTTGAAAGACTGGCTATTCAAAAGACAAAAGGCATACGAGAAAAAAGCTAGAGATTTTGGACTTCAGGAACCAAAGGGTTTATTGCTGTTAGGTGTTCCTGGATGCGGAAAAAGTCTCACCGCCAAAAGTATTGCATCATTCTGGAATATGCCATTGTTGAGGTTGGATATTGGAAAGGTCTATCAAGGATTGGTTGGTAGTAGCGAGGACAATATACGAAAAGCAATTGCGACCGCAGAGGCAGTAGCACCTTGTGTTCTTTGGATAGACGAAATAGAAAAAGGTCTTAACGGTGTACAATCAAGTGGGGCAACTGATGGAGGTGTGACATCAAGGATTTTTTCAACAATATTGACGTGGATGCAAGAGAAGTCATCACCAGTATTCGTAGTGGCTACTGCAAACAACATTAATCTCCTACCTCCAGAATTGTTGCGAAAGGGACGCTTTGATGAAATCTTCTTTGTAGATCTTCCAAGTCAAAAAGAACGAGAAAACATTATTTCCATACATTTAAAAAAGAAAGGACAAGATCCTTCCCTATACCCAATGGAAATGCTCGGTAAGAAAACAGAAGGTTTCAATGGCGCAGAAATTGAAGAATGCATAAAAGAGGCCATGTTTGCTGCCTACGTTGAAGCACCAGATAATCCCAAATTAGTGAGTAAACACTTGGTGGATGCTATATCAAAAACAGTTCCTCTATCAACAACTATGAAGGAGCAGATTGCAGCACTTAGGAATTGGGCGGCAACGAGAGCTAAGAATGCATCGGTTGTTATAAAAGAAGAAGAGCAAAAAGGAATGCCAATTCTTCTTACTCGACCAGAATTGGAACTAGAAAGGTCATTTGACTTAAACAACTCTAAAGAAAATAAATAGCGATAATAAATTTGGTGTTTATTATAGCGTTGTCCCACCTCTTACCATTCCGAACAGAGAAGTGAAATACGCTTATGCCGATGGTACTGCAAATGTGGGAGAGTAGGTAGACGCCAGCCCGGAAGCAAACAGGGATTATAACGTGTGACGCATTTAACATTTCAAACTCTATAAAATCATGTTTGACAAGTATTACTTTTTGAACAATGGTGGCATATAGATTGAACAGTCCCAAGACCAAGGGGCTGGTTCAAAAAAGCCATCCCCGTTTATGGAAGAGTTTTAGAAGTAGATGGGTAAGCATTTAGCAGATCTAATCTGGTGGTCTATAATTGGCCTACTAATAATCCTTCTTTAAAGGGACCTCCTGAGCAAGAGGGTAAAAGGCTCACTATAGATATTTTCCCCAACAATATTCTCAACTAAATATTTTGAGATATGACACAACAGATTATTGTAGAACATCGTTTATGCAAGGAAGCGTGCTTGAGTTATGGCGTAACTATACTCAATGCTACTCCTAGGCATATTAAATAATTATGCCTAGGATATGGGATGTGCGATAGAATAGTGTTACACAGTATGGATGATGTAAAGAAAGATAAAAATGAGTTATTTTAGTAGAAATAGATTTATTTCGCAAAACAATTGTAGCATACAATAAGAATGAATATGGCAATTTGGAAGATTATAATAATTTGCTATTGTGTAATTATCTATCTATTTGCGTTTGGAGGCATTTGCTTAGATTATTATTATAGTAAAAAGAAGCACTTAAACTGGTACTTCGAATTAAGTACTTTTTTACTTGCACTATTTGCTCCGCTTATTCCCTTTTATTTGTTATTTCTTGAAGGATATATAGAAAAATTGAAGGATATATATAGACACGGTGGGTTTAAGAAATATAAAGAATGGAAAAGACAAGAGGAATTTGAAAGGCAAGAAGAACAGAAAAGACTTGAGACAGAAAGAGCTGAATATGAAAGAATAAGAACTGCTTATTTAACTGGTAAGATTCAACGTAGTGAATTGCCTCGACTTGATGGAGTTAACGAGTTCGAATTTGAAGAAGAGATGAACCTTTCTGTCGATTATGAAGCAGAAGTTCGCGAGATTGTATATGTTGAAAATGAGTATTGTCATTCGCTGAATGATTTCTTTATCAGGAATAAGGACCTACGCCTTTTTCATATGTACAAGTTCGTGTATCTACCAAACCTCAATAAAGAGTTGAATGGTGGAGAGCTTGTTCGATATATGTCACCAGATCTGCCTTTAGATACCAAATTGGACTTTAATTTGGATTCTTCTTATCCACTGCGATATCTGTGGTATACTGAAAACGCCAAGAACATTAAGCATGGAATGATGTTTTTTAAAGGCGATTGCGATAATCATGGCGCAAAATATACCAAAGGTCATTATTTCCATCTAAACGAGGGAAACGATGAAGAGATTATTGCCCAGCTCGATAAGATTGTAAGGGAAGTGCATTCTCATTATGGATTTGCTGCCTTATATGATATGGATAGTAAGCCCGAAATAGAAGAAGGTAGTTCTGAAGAGTATGCTGATGAATTATTTAGTTGGGTAAACTACGACCCTGATGTCGCAATTATCGTAAAAGAAATACGCGAAAAGGTTAATGCATTGAGAGAACGAGGCATGGCCGAGAGACTTATTCGTAAGATAATTCAAATTGAGCCAAAACTTAGTCATCTTGTTATAACAAAGGATATGCGTATCATTCTTCCTGATTATAACGATATGGAGATTACGATGGAACCCATCAATAAGGCTGTATTCCTCTTGTTCTTGCGACATCCAGAGGGTATCATTTTCAAACATCTCCCTGATTACAGGAAAGAATTGGCAGAGATTTACCAGATGATAAAGCCGTTAGGATTAAATGATAGAGCTATCAGAAGTATCGAAGATGTGACAAATCCATGCTTGAACTCAATCAATGAGAAGTGTGCGCGAATCCGTGGCGCATTTATTTCACAATTTGATGAGGGGCTTGCTAAGCATTATTATATAAATGGATGGCGGGGTGAAGCTAAGAAGATTGATTTGCCCCGCGAATTAGTGATATGGGAGCAATAAAATACTATTGCTTCAATAAAACAATGTTGAATCTATGATAGATAATATAAAAGAGAAACTAATAGAATTCAAAGATTATCTTAAAGATGAGATAGAAAATAATGGCGGAATAAAGATATTTATGATAGCGCTTATAGTTACTATAGTGGCTATTCCGTTTATGATATTGTATTATCTTATAATAAAACCTCTCTATAGAATTATTCGTATGTTGATAGACACTCCCAAACTTGGAATGAAAAAGGCATATAGGAAGTATTTCCATTTTGATGAATATGAAGGGGAAATACGTGACAAAGAACGCGAAGAAGAAAAAGCTTTGGATGACTTGCTCTTGCCAGATAGCAGACAGAAGAATTTTAAGGATTGGGAAAATTGGCCTGATGCATACGTTGTTGATAAGGTCGCAGTATATGGAGCAGGAGGTAGAACTTTGGTATATGTTGATGAACGTGTTACAGAGTTCGATGTGCCAGAAGGTGTGGAGAATATTTATCACCGTTGTTTTGCATGCTGCGATGCAATGAAGCGACTCAGTATCCCTTCTACGGTGAAAAGAATTGGGAAAAGAGCTTTCTATAGTTGTGTATCTCTCAAAGAAATTGTTCTACCAGAATCCGTTTCTATCTTAGAAGAAGAAGTGTTCATGAATTGTGCTTCACTGGAACATATTGTATTACCTCCTCATATAAGTGAGATTCCGGTTCGTGCGTTCTGCCATTGTAGAAAATTACAATTTTTCAAATTACCTGAGAATACAAAGATTATTGAGTCTGAAGCTTTTCGACGGTGCTACTTATTGGAACATATAGAGGATAATGGAAAACTCGAACTAATTAAAAAAAGGGCTTTTGAGGACTGCTATTCCTTGAAAGAGTTTATCATGCCAGAGTCTGTGAGGTCATGTTCGGAAGGTATGTTTAATGGATGCCATTCGTTGGTACATATTCATTTTTCTTCTCAAATAAAGGACTTTGGAGGTAGTTGTTGTCGAGATTGTTGGAGTATTAACCAGATAACCATGCCTAAAAGTGAAAGAATGATATCTTATGCGAAGGAGCATTGGGAGGAGTATTCTGAAGATATTGATATCTCCACATCAGAAAACCCCATACCAGATAGAACGTTCTGGACAATGGGAGATGCATTGTATTTTGGTATTCCTCGTCTCACTAATGTTTGTTTGGTTTTTTGTTTTTCGAAAGAAGTTGAATATACCATCCCCAGTTTTGTAACTAACGTCAAACGTGATGCATTTACATCATGCAGGAATTTGCAGACATTGCGTCTTAGCCCCTTCATAAAGGCAAGTGATGAACCATGGGAAAGAGTCTGTATCTCTTACAACTTTATATATGAATACTGGCCACAAGTGAAGAATATTGTTTTTGACGAATCTCTAAAACATACAGAATATGCGGTTGGACTAATAGCTTAAGATACGATGATAGATCATAAAGAACTAAAATGGCGAGGTAGCTCTTGCTCAGTATACTTCAGGAACTTTCCTGAGGAATACTTTAGAGGGGCCATATACATTGAGAATGAATATCATAAGAAGTTCAATAGCTATCTTCGTAGATGGGGATGGTGGCTACAGAAATTTTCATTCAATAAATACGAATATGGCTGGACGGAATTAACATATATTCCCAAATTATCAAAGGAAATAAGACAGAAACATATTCAGTATCAGTATCCCTTTTTAACAAAAGATTTGATACAAAGAATACCTGATATTAAAACAACTGACTTATTAGATTATCTTGAAGATCCTGATGACGCCTGTTTTTTAAAGCCTGGTTTCTTATTTTATAAGGAGACAAAAGACGATGGAATATCCGTGTATGAGTATTACCCGTTGGTGGCGTTGGATAATAAATCGCTTTCATATAAGAAGCAAATCACAGAGATACTTAAACAGCACAATGAAGATTCTAAAGACTACAGATATTCTGAAGAGCACAGAGGAATAGGTCATGCCGGAGTGTATTGCACTTCAAGCAAAGACGTAGAAAAGAATGAGGATTATGCAGACAATATGTTTGAGTCTTTAGACTCTCAGACTCAGGAAAAGATAAGTCTATTTAAGAGCCAGGTAAGAGAATTACAAAAATGTGGTGTTCCTATGGCTATGCTGGAGCAAATTCTGCATCAGGATGAAAAGCTGAGCAAACTTGTAATCACAAAGAAACATGAAATCATTTTGCCTGATTATAATAATATGGTTATCAAGATGGAACCTCTAGTAAAGGCAATCTTCTTTCTTTTCTTGAAACATCCAGAAGGTATCGTGTTTAAATACCTCACAGATTATAGAGAAGAGTTAGTCGGTATATACAACAAACTAAGACCTCTTGGGATAAATAGTCGTTCACTACAAAGTATAGAGGATGTAACAAATCCATGTCTTAACTCGATAAACGAGAAATGTGCTCGTATACGTGCTGCGTTCAACGATAAATTCGATACACATTTGGCTAAAAACTATTTTGTTACAGGTAAGCGAGGAGAGGCAAAGAAAATCGCTCTTCCTCGTGACTTGGTAATCTGGGAACAATAAAATCGCATTTCCACAAGCCTTGTGGAGCATTTTTGTTTGGTTGCAATGATGGATCTTCCTATCTTTGCAACCAAACTTTTAATTATTGTTTATGGAGAAAATGGAATTAACAGACAAAAGGAAATTGGAGCTCATTGAGCTGATTATGACTAACGATTACGAGAAAGCCATTGGTAAAGAACTTAGTTCTACCGAAGCAGAACTCCTCAATGAAAGGCAAAGTCACAAGAACCTGTCTAAGGCATTTTGTGAAATCTGCATTATGCTTATAGTATTAATGATAGCATGCTATGTCTTGCTTTGTATTAGACATTAAAATGGTTGGATATTTAAATTATAGGTGATTATGTTAGCAAGTTTAGATGAAAAGGATGAGGTTACTCAGATTATCTATAATCTGATTATCCTTGATGAGAGTAGCTCGATGCAAAATATCGAGGAACAGGCTGTTAGCGGCCTAAATGAGACGTTCCAAACGATTAGTAATGCCCAGAAAGATCATCCAGAACAAAGGCACTTCATCTCGTTTGTGACCTTTAATAGTGTGGCTATCAGAGAAGTGATGGATAGAATGCCTGTTGATTCCAGCAAGAAACTCGAATGGACAGACTATCGTCCTAACGGATGTACACCACTATTCGATGCAATGGGACAATCTGTCACTGAGCTTAAAAGGTATGTGACTGAGAAAGATGTGGTATTGGTGACTGTCATCACTGACGGCTATGAGAATGCTTCGAAACAATATAGAGGCAACGATATTAAGAAACTGGTAAGTGATCTGAAAGAGAAAGGTTGGGTGTTTGCCTATATTGGAACCAATCAGGATGTAGACGCTGTGGCTGATGAGATAGGTGTCCGCAGCAGGATGAATTACCACTATTCGGATACTGGAGCACGAGTTATGTTTGAAATAGAAAGTAGAAGCAGAAGTAGTTTGTATGACAGAATAGCGAGATATGGTAGGTCAATCGTAGAAGATGACTATGACTATTTTCATCCTGGTGATGAGGATACTGATAAACAGGTGGATAAGCCAGAAAAAGAACCAGACATTGTTTGGGATGTAAAGAACGAAGAGAAACCCAAAGGATTTTGGGGAAGTTTGTTTCATAAGAAGTGAACCATGTCAGATTACGAGTACATTATTAAAATGGCAAGGAAGTTCCATTATTCAAGATGGACAGATGAAGAATTGCGTAAGTGTGTGGATATGTTACCTAACCTTTCAAGGGAGGAACTGACAACTCTTATAATGAGCAAGTGGACAAGAGATGCGAAGATCCTGAGGGAATCCATCTTTAATATCTTGTTTAAGGAACAGATTGGTAAACGCGAGGAACGCATAAAGGGGTTGGATATAGATGCCTTGATAGAGGAATTCAAAGATAAGAAGAGTGGCAATGTGGCGTTGATCCGAAAGGAGATGCAGAATAGATTCATGGAGAATAAAGACTGCGATAAGATTGCTGAGGCCTTTAATGCATCTGTTGAAAAGGACAAGCAGTGGGTGAAAAGCCATGAGAAGAAGAAAAAGGAAGAACAATAATATGCCGTTATCCACAAAATGAGGATAACCTACGACTTATCAACAGTTGGGACATTTTATTCCGAAAATGCTTGTTGGCCCATATTAATTCCCCTAACTTTGCATGCAGCAACATATAAAAGCATGGTGATATGAGTGAAGATAGAAGAAGAACGAAGAAACAGCCTATAGATCCCACCTATGGGCATATTCAGCCTCAGGCTCCTGAGGTGGAGAAGGCGGTATTGGGTGCCTTGATGATTGACAAGGATGCCTATGTCGAGGTGTGTGAGATTCTGAGAGCAGAGAGTTTCTATGAGCCTCGCCATCAGAAAATCTATGCAGCCATCCAACAACTGACGGTTGATGAGAAGCCTGTGGATCTGCTGACGGTAACGGAACAGCTTAGTAAGAATGGTGATCTCGATGAAGTAGGGGGCCCTGGTTATATCGCAGATCTGAGTTCAAGAGTGGCTACCTCCGCCAATATCGAGTATCATGCCAATATTGTGGCTCAGAAATACCTGTCAAGGCAGATCATTTCTTATGCAAGCGTCATCGGTACGAAAGCCTACGATGAGACCTATGATGTGAATGAGGTGATACAAGAGGCTGAGAAAACGCTTTTTGAGATTACCCAGAAGAATATGAGGAAAGACTATTCTGCCTTTGGACCCGTCTTAGGACGTGCAGTGAAGATTGTTCAGGCAGCGCATTCAAATACCGAAGGTGTGACAGGTATATCTACAGGCTTCTACAAACTCGATGATATCACTTGTGGATGGCAGAACTCTGACCTTGTGATCATAGCGGGAAGACCTGCCATGGGTAAAACGGCGTTTGCCCTGTCATTGGCAAAGAACATCGCCATAGACCAAAGGAAACCTATGGCTTTCTTCTCACTCGAAATGGCTGATGTGCAGTTGGCAAATCGTCTGATGTCCAATGTGTGTAGCATTGAGGGTAAGAAGCTGCTGAATGGACAACTCTCCAGAGATGATTGGGATCGACTTGATAAGAATCTGGGCTTCATGGAAGATGCGCCCTTGTATATTGACGAGACTGAGGGCATCTCCATACTGGAGCTTAGAACCAAGGCAAGACGACTGGTAAGAGAGCATAAGATAGAACTTATCATGATAGACTATCTGCAGTTGATGACTGCCAGCGGTATGAAATTCAACAGTCGTCAGGAAGAGGTGTCGCTAATATCGCGTTCGCTGAAGGGGCTTGCCAAAGAGCTGAATATCCCAGTATTGGCATTGAGCCAGTTGAATCGAGGCGTGGAGTCGCGTGAGGGTGTCGAAGGAAAGCGCCCTCAGTTATCGGATTTGCGTGAATCTGGCGCCATTGAGCAGGATGCTGATATGGTGATCTTCCTGCATCGCCCGGAATATTATGGCCTCTATATGAGCGATGACGGTAAAGACTATAGAGGCAAGGCAGAGGTCATTATCTCCAAGCATCGAAAGGGTGCTACTGGTATTATCACCATGGACTTCAAGGGGGAGTTTACCCGTTTTGAGAATCCCGAGGACAATTCGTTAGCGAATCGACCTCTCACAGATGGTGGGGAGATAATTGGCTCAAAAATTAATGGAGAGAATAACCCGCCAGGAGACTTCGACAATCTTGATATTACGGCGATGATCCCACCACCAGACAACAGACCTCTTTCGTTTTGAGTAATTATCGCTTAAATTAAATAAATGTAACAATGGAATTAACAGGAAAAATTATTGCCGTTATGAAGGCTAAGAGTGGGATATCAGCAAAGACTGGTAATCCTTGGATGGTACAGGAATATGTAATTGAAGTACCAGGCCAATACCCTCGAAGTTGTGTCTTTACTGTCTTTGGAGAGGACAAAATCAAACAACTGAATATCCAGATGGGAGAGGATCTGACAGTACAGTTCGATATCTATGCCAGACAAAATAATGGTCGTTGGTATAATGATGTTAGAGCTTACAATGTGATTAGAGGTCAGATTCCTCAGTCACCGATTACTGGCTCAGAAAATGAAACAACGCCATTTCCTCCATTCCCTGTAACAGATGGAGAAGATCCAGGCGTTTTACCTTTCTAGAGTTTACATCTAAGAGTAACAAATCAATATAAATTGTTGATAATATGAGAAAGAAAAAGCCTTCTTCTCTTAACCAAGAGGAAATAAACATTTTTGAAACGATGGAGATGGTTTTACAGGACACTGATGAAACCTTTTCTCAAAGTTGCATGCGCTATGGGGATATGGATGATAAAGATCTACTTATACCTATGCAAGTAGCACTTCTGGCATTTAGCGAAGACAATCCAAAACTTAATGCTAACGAGTTTTCTACATGGTATCAAGGCCTTATTGATGATCAAGAATTATTTCGACTGAACATGCCTACTCTTGATCTCTTGAAAGAAGTCCGCATCTTATTTGATGAAAAGACCAATGATTGGCAGGAAAAGGGCTTATTGAATCCAAATTATGATACTAGTTATGCGTATTGGGGGATTATAGGAATGGCATTATACTCTATATATCACAAATTGAGGGAGAAATACGATCAATTGAGCAGCAATGCATTCTACAAGAATCCGATGTTTGGAAAATATAAGATTATAGCCCTTGATTATGCAGATGATTGTACTTTAAGTGAATTCGATAATCCCCATGCATATGACCGTTTTGATGTTGAAGCGATTCTGTTCTACGTGATGGTTGAGGTAATGGGGGGATATGACAGTTACAAGGAGTACCAACTGACTCTTGAGTTATTTCAGGAGGTGAAGGATATTGTATATGAAGCTCCCCGTCGTTTACTAAGTGACACTAAAATGGAATTGGAAGAACGTGCTAAATATTTTAAAGAGAAGAAGCTCCCATATGCGTTCTTCTATGCTGCTGCAGTAATCGAATATTGGCTAAATAAACAGGAAAGGAAGGAATGCTGTGAACAATAGTGATGATGCCCCATTGCCCTAAATTTTCTCCTCGCAAGCCTTGCGGAGACTTGTAGATACCGAATTTATTAGCTAATTTTGCAAACGAATCAAATTATTGCTGTTATGGGTGAAGATACGATACCGTTTTTTGAGAATGAGATCAAGGATGCGATGCAGGGCATCATCAAGGTTGTTGGCGTTGGTGGTGGTGGGTGCAACGCGGTGCGAAATATGTATAATGACGGGGTGGAGGGTGTGACCTACGCCGTCTGTAATACGGATAGCCAGTCGTTGTCTCGTTCTCCTGTGCCAGTGAAGATCCTTCTGGGAAAGTCTGGTCTGGGTGCTGGTGGTAATCCTGAGAAGGGACGCGATGAGGCAGAGACGAACATCAACGACATCATCAAACTGCTGTCTGATGGTACAAAGATGGTGTTTGTAACGGCTGGTATGGGTGGTGGTACCGGTACTGGCGCCGCTCCTGTGGTGGCTGGTGTTGCCAAGGATATGGGTATATTAACGATAGGTGTTGTGACAATCCCCTTTAATTTCGAGAAGAAACGTAAGATCATCAAGGCGTTGAAGGGTGTTGAGGAACTCCGCAAGAATGTGGATGCGCTGCTGATTGTGAATAATGAACGGCTCTGCGATGTGTATGCTGATGCCGATATCTCGATGAAGGAGGCTTTTCTGAGGGCAGATAATATCCTGATGGATGCCGTAAAAGGTATCTCGGAACTGATTACGTTACCTAGTGACGGAGGCATCAAGAGTGACTTCCGAGATGTGGAAACTACCATGAAGGATGGTGGAGGCGCTATCATGGCAATGGGTCGTGCCAGTGGTGAACACCGTGTAGAGAAGGCGATTCTGAATGCTCTCGATTCGCCTTTGCTCTATGGCAATGACATCGGCAAGGCCAAGCGTATCCTCTTTAATATCTATGCCAGTGACGAATATCCCATCTTTGTAAAGGAACTGCAGGAGATTGACGATTTCTTTGATCAGTTGGATCCTAATATCGATGTGATTTGGGGTACTGCTACGGATGATAACCTGGGTGAGGATGCCAAGGTGACGATTCTGGCTACAGGTATGGAAGAGAAACTGGAAGATGAGATACCGGCAAACGCCTTTCGCAATGAAGATGACTACTATGAGGAGGTGATCAAAAAACTCTATAAGCCTATCATTAAACCTACGATGGCAAAGGTTATAACCCAACAGCCTCTGCCTTTTGAGGTAGAACCTGCTCCGGAGCCCGAACCTGCTGTAGTCTCAGAGCCAGAAGAAGAGAAAGAACCTACGATTCTTGACAAGTGGAAGGTGTGGTTGAACAATCTGATGAGTGTAGTAACGGAATGAATGAGTTGCTGACACCAGAGGAGCGGGCACAGGAGGTGAAAAGACTCGTGAGCCAGTTGCAGGCAGAGGGTAGGACAGACCTTTTGCTGCATGCCATTGGTGTGCCCCTGCTCGAAGAACTGAGGATTGAGGCTGCCAAGGGGCGTCTGAGTCGACTGGTGATTACGAAGGATTATCGTTTCATCTTGGAGGATTATCAGAAAGAGGTGGAACTGCAGCCCGTTCACAAGGCTGTGTATCTGTTGTTCCTGGCTCATCCCGAGGGGATTGAGTTCAAGCGTCTGGCAGATTATCGGACAGAGTTGCTGCGATATTATATGGCGACGGGTAAGATGCTGGATAAGGAGAAGGTGATAGAGAGTGTGGATCATCTGGTTAATCCGCTGGACAACGCCATCAATGAGAAGTGTTCCCGCATCAAAAAAGTGTTCCTCAGTATGATGGATGAATATAGCGCCAGTTATTATTTCATCAGCAGTCACACGCAGAAGCATATCCTTGGCTCCAGCCGAATCTGGTACGAACGCCTGAAAGTCATCACCCTCCCAAGAGAACTGGTGATTTGGAAGTAAGAAGAATCCTCGACATTAGCCGAGGATTCTCTCTGTCTAGTATCCCATACACGAGGTCGCGCCGAGTGCCGTTAGGATAGCCGATGCGATCGATGCAATCAACTGCACAATAAACTTAGTAGTTTCTTTCTTACTCATAACAATTCAGTTTTTTTAGTGTTTACTGTTTAATTTAGAACTGGGGGCAGCCCTTAGGCCGA
>Ga0310695_10004125_pt1 | contig 27300 bp, 20 predicted proteins | sample RumenRJG_04DNA_FD_203882 | JGI IMG/M metagenome (GOLD analysis project Ga0310695, IMG submission 203882) | Bovine rumen microbial communities from Lethbridge, Alberta, Canada - RJG_04 (v2) (version 2) | ecosystem: Host-associated > Mammals > Digestive system > Stomach > Rumen | place: Canada... | reverse complement strand
TCAGTACTGGTCAAAGTGTAAGGACGCGGATATGGGACGCCATCTCCGTCCTTGTATCCATCCCATGTGTTTGTCCGTAAATAGCCTATAACTGTAAATGCAGATTGTGGCAATACAGTATAGCCGGCTGCTCCTGTTGACCCATCAATGACAAAGAACTGAGGGAAATTCTTGTTAACATAAAGTCCTACCTTTATTTTTCCGTCAACAATAGGGGTAACCTTCAGATATTCCCCCTGAGCAGGTAAAGATCCACAGCTGGGTTCCCAGAAGGTCTCATCCGCTTTGTATGACCATGTGTTAGCATTATCTCCAGTTGTCGAATATTCCCATTTGTCAGCATGTTTCATCGCAGGATTGCCTCTTCCTATTAGGTAAGAAGTAAATTCTGGTTGTATCTCGGCAAGAGACTTATCAGTACCTTCACCACCATTAAGTTGCCACCACCATGCGTCTGCCAGTTTTTTTGTCTTGTCAAAAGTCGGAGTCTTTTCCGGATGACCTGCACAAGCTTCTCTATCATTTTCGTATATGTCAAAATTGTTAGGCGATGATAGGATTTCAAAATTGGCATACGCCTTATCGCCTTCCTTTACTTGGACATACTGCCAACCATCTGTGGTGTTAAAGTTGCCTTGGCTAACAGAATAAACCTTGGTCGTTTCTTGTGCGTTAACACTCAGCGACACAAACGCTGCAGCAATTAGAGTAAAAATTTTCTTCATAAGCATAAATGTTTTAGTTTATAAATTAAGTTGTAAATGTTATGTCTTAGCGTTTTTGTGCGCTTACCATATTCGTGGTTTACGATTGGCCTCTACGCACTATGCGTTGCAAAAGTAAGGCTTTTCTGCGATATATACAAATTTTTTAAGAGTTTTTTAACAAGTAGGTTTCGATAGTTATATTATTCTTTTATTTCTATCGGCAGAAAAGTTATGTTCGCAAGTTAGGAATACACATATGCAACTTGCAAACGTGTATTCGTAACTTGCGAACGGACATACCAAACTTCAAAATATAAAACAGCATGGGAGGCATTCCCTTTTGGAAGACACACAAAGATGTTTAGTCGTAAGGAGAGTTACAACTATCAAAATAGTAAAATAATGCATGTTTTGAATATGATGATACAAAAAATAAAAACCGTGAAACAAAACATATAATATGTTAGGATTTTAAGTTGTATCTTTGCAACGTGAAAAAACGGGAGTTTTGAAACAATATATTTTGGTTTAGGATTAAATAGTTAGTAAGATTTGTTTTAGTAGTAATATCATTAGTAGTTTGTTTTGTTGCTTCAAGGGCTGTCGGATGGCGTTCCGACAGCCCTGAAGTTTTTTTTGCAGAAAGTCTGAAAAGGTTGTTATAGGATGTGGAGGATACCCATCAGATATACCAGTCCGAATCCGAGCACCATAGAGATGAAACCCATGATGATGCCAATCTTTGACATTTCCTTCTGCTGAACATAGCCTGTAGCGAAAGCCAGTGCGTTTGGTGGGGTAGAGATGGGCAGAATCATGGCGCTGGATGCTGCAATAGCCACACCGATAAGTATAGTGCCTGTGCCGCCGATAGGTGCCAGCTTGTCGCCCATAGCTCCACATACTACTGCCAGGATTGGCATGAGCAGGGCTGCTGTAGCCGAGTTGGAGATGAAGTTGGAAAGAATATAGCAGATGGCTCCACCCATGAGCAGGATGAGCAGGGGCGAGAATTCACCGAAGGGGATGCTCTCCACGGCGTTGGCAGCCAGTCCGGAGGCGTTCAGTCCATAGCCCAGTGCAAAACCACCTGCCACCATCCAGATGACACTCCAGTTGATTTGCTCCAGGTCGCGCTTGTTGATGACACCCGTCAGTGCAAAGATACAGAACGGAACCATCGCTACTGTATTGGCATTGATGCCTGTAAAGCGGTCGGATAGCCAGAGTGCTACAGTAAGGATAAACGTGGCGATAACCACCCACGAATGGAAACCTTTCTGCATGCCCCCGTCAATATTCAGTTCTATGGTCTTCTGGCTGAAGGGGAAGAACTTCAGCAACAGGCGCCAGCTGATAAACAGCAGTACGACAACAAGTGGGAACATGAACATCATCCACTGTCCAAAGCCCAGACCGAGGTTCAAACCCTCAGGGTCGTTCAGGTATTTTAGCGCAATGTTGTTGGGAGGTGTGCCGATAGGGGTACCCATACCGCCCAGGTTGGCAGCTACTGGGATAGACATAGCCAAAGCGATACGGCCCTTGCCCTCAGGAGGCAGCTGACGGAATACTGGGGTGAGGAATGTCAGCATCATCGCTGCTGTTGCCGTGTTTGATACGAACATGGAGAACAATCCAGTGACCAGCAGGAATCCCAGCAACACCATTTCGCTCTTCGTGCCGAACGGGCGCAACAGCACTTTGGCTAACTGGGCATCAAGACCTGTCTTCGTGGCAGCAATAGCCAGTACGAAACCGCCGATGAACAGCATGATGACGGGGTCGGCAAAACAAGCCATCACACCCTTGTACGATAGCAGTTTGCCCACCTCTTCCTCGTTGACCATGGGTGATATGCCGCTATCCGTGCAGAACAGCAACATGAGCACGATGATAGCAATTGACGTAGCCCACGAGGAGACTATCTCCAGAATCCACATCAGTGTGGCAAAGGCAAAAATGGCAATCACGCGCTGCTGGATAATGGTCAGGTTCTCTATGCCGAACCATTCGGTTGGCATGTTCCAGAGCAGGAGGGTTACTAATGCGACAATCACTACCTTGATGAATCGCGTGACGGCGTTCGACGGGTGGTATTTGCGCATGTGTCGCAAGTCGTGATACGACTGTACGAGATGAAATCCGTTGTAGTTATTAAACATGGTTGTCAGTTATGTTATGTTTTCGTGGCTGCAAAGGTACGAAAAAGAAAACGGATGAAGCCTCAATACAACGGCTTAATTTTCGGCTAAGGTGTATAAATACACAAAAAATATCCCCGACGTGCGGTGCGTCGGGGATGATTGTCAACTAGAGATTGCAATTGCTTATTTCACTTCCCAGGTGTCGTTGGTCTCCAGCAGTTCCTCAAAGTTGTGGTACTTCTTCTGGGCACTGACCTCGGCAATCTGGGCGTGAACGGCCTCATCGTAGGTGGGTGCATCGACATCGCGGATGACACCGAGCGCTACGGGGAATCCGTCGCCATTACCCATCAGAGCAAGCTTCAGCTGCAAGGTGTTGTCTTCACAATGGGCATCATGAACCAACACGTCGTCGATAGTGTAGCCGTCCTTGCCAATCTCAACAATTTTCAAGCCGAAGCCTTCCTGGACGAGTCCAAACTCGTTGTTCTCGCCGAACACAAGCTTCTCGCCGTGCTTGACATAGATGGCGTTCTTCTTGCGTCCCTCCTTATTATATACGGCCTCGTGGGTTCCGTCGTTGAAGATGACGCAGTTCTGCAGAATCTCGCAGACAGCAGCACCTTTGTGTGCATAGGCAGCCTTCAGAATCTCAATGGTACCCTGGGCATCGGTGGCAACGGCACGTGCGAAGAAGTGTCCGCGGGCTCCAAAACAAAGTTCTGCAGGACGGAAAGGATCCTCCACCGTTCCATAAGGACTCGACTTAGAGACGAAGCCACGGGGTGAGGTGGGAGAATACTGTCCTTTGGTCAAACCGTAGATACGGTTGTTCAAAAGAATCATGTTGAGGTTGATGTTTCGACGGTTGGCGTGGATGAAGTGGTTACCACCAATAGCCAGTCCGTCGCCATCGCCGCTGACCTGCCATACGGTCAGGTTGGGATTGGCAACCTTGGCACCTGTAGCAATGGCGGCAGCACGTCCGTGGATGGTGTTCATACCGTAAGTGGCCATATAGTGGGGCAGACGGCTCGAACATCCGATGCCTGAGATAACGGCGGTATCCTGCGGTGCAACCCCGATTTCTGCTAATGCTTTATGAAACGATGCCAGGAAAAAGTGGTCACCGCATCCAGGACACCAACGTGGCTGTCCTTTCTTATAATCGTTTGCTGTATATTCCATAACTATTCACTTTTCTCTTATCACTATTCACTTCTTCAAGATATCCTCGAATGCGTTGACTAACTCTTCTACGACGAAAGGCTGACCCTTTACCTCATTGAACTGGAAGGGTACAAAATTGTCGACCTTCATGCGCAGATAGGCTGCCAGCTGACCCATGTTCTGCTCAGCAACTACCACCTTCTTGTACTTCTTCAATACCTGGGCAGTATTCTTAGGCAGCGGGTTCAGGTACTTGAACTGGGCTTGGGCAACCTTGTAACCTTTCTGGCGAAGCTCGTCCATCGCTGAGTGCAGGTGACCGTAGGTGGAACCGAAGCCTACTACGAGCAGGTCGGCATCCTGTACGTCGCCCTCCACGTCGAGGTCGGGCACCTGGATGTTGGCAATCTTCTGCTGGCGCAGACGAGTCATGAGGTCGTGGTTCTCGGGATTGGTAGAGATAGCACCTGTCTCAGAGTCTTTCTCCAATCCGCCCAAGATGTGGGTGAAGCCCTCACGACCGGGTACAGCCCAATAGCGGGTACCGTTCTCGGCACGCATATAAGGTGTCCACTTGCCTTTCAGTTCCTCTGGGACATAAGGAGGATTAATGGCATCGAGCTTAGCCATCTCAGGCAGACGGAAAGCACCGGAACCATTTGCGATATATGCATCGGTGAGCAATACAACAGGAGTCATGTGCTCAAGAGCTATCTTGGAAGCTTGGAAAGCTGCGTCAAAGCAGTCTGCAGGACTGGTAGCAGCCAATACAGGCATCGGGCTCTCACCATTACGTCCGAAGAGCACTTGCAGTAAGTCGGTCTGTTCGGACTTGGTGGGCAGGCCCGTAGCAGGTCCGCCACGCTGTACGTCAAGCACAACCAAAGGAAGTTCCATGATGACTGCAAGGTTCATGGCCTCTGATTTCAGACAGATACCAGGGCCGGAAGTAGAGGTGACAGCCAGTGCTCCGGCAAAGGAAGCACCTAAGGCAGATGCGGCACCACTAATCTCGTCCTCGCACTGAACAGTAGTCACACCCAGCGACTTGTGCTTGGACAACTCGTGGAGCACATCTGTGGCAGGGGTGATAGGGTAGGAACCCAGATAAAGTTTCAAACCAGCCTTCTCAGCAGCAGCAATGAAACCATAGGCGGTGGCCTTGTTACCTGTAATGTCCATGTAACGTCCTGGCTCCTTGTGCTTGGACTCAATACGATAGACGTTGACTGCTGATGAGTGGGTGTTATGACCGTAGTCGTAGCCAGCCTGTACTACCTTAATGTTGTTCTCGGCAATGGCAGGTTTCTTGGCGAATTTCTCCTTTAGGAAGTTGGCAACCAGCGTTAAATCGCGGTCGAACAACCAGCATACCAGACCCAGTGCGAACATGTTACGACACTTGAGAATAGCCTTGTTGTCCATGCCGGTGTCAGCCAGACAGTCCTTTACCATGGTGGTTAGCGGACACTGGATAACGCGATCGGGATCAATGCCTAATTCGCCCAGATAGTCTTCCGTCTTGAACTGTGCTTTCTCCAAGTCTTTCGGACCGAAAGAGTCGGTGTCGATAATGATGGTTGCCTGAGGTTTCGAGTACTTCAACTGAGTCTTCAGGGCGGCAGCGTTCATTGCCACCAGCACGTCGCAAAGGTCGCCAGGGGTGTAAACCTTGCCGGCACCGATGTGAACCTGGAAACCAGAAACACCTGTCAGAGAACCTTGCGGGGCGCGAATGTCTGCAGGATAGTCAGGGAATGTTGAAATACCATTGCCTACGGTAGCTGAGACCGTAGAGAAGATGTTTCCAGCTAACTGCATACCGTCACCGGAATCACCTGAGAAGCGAACAACAACCTGTTCGAGTTCTTTAACTTCTAATTCAGCCATAATATATTAAATAGGTTCGTTTTTGCTATTTAGTCTGCAAAGGTCGTAAATATTCACCTATCTACCAAACATTTTGGCATAAAAGTGTAATTTTTTTCGGGATACAAGACGATTTTCGTATTTTTATGCAAGATGTAAGTTGGAAATGCCGGAGTATGATAAAAAGTTGGCTTTTTTTGGGACTTTCGCTTTTTTTTTATTTATTTTTGCGGTCAATAGAGGGAACCTTGCTTGATAATATTCTCTTTACCGCTCCAGCTGCTACGGAAGAGGATGCGTGGGAAACTGCCAGACTGGTGGATCTTGTTGAGGATATACAGCGAATGCCAAACGGTATGAAAACCTATATCACAGAAGATGGAAGAGGTATATCAGGTGGTCAGCGACAACGCATTTTATTGGCTCGTGCTTTAGTACAATGCCCAGACATCATGTTGCTCGATGAGGCAACATCGGCTCTTGACAATGTGACGCAACAGCGTGTTGCTGATTATTTGGCAAGTATGAAGTGTACTCGTATTACCATTGCCCATCGTCTTGAAACGATTAGTCAGTGTGACCGTATTATCGTCTTAGGTAACGGACACGTTGTTAAGGAAGGTACCTTCGACGAGTTAATGGCCGCAGGTGTCCTCCAGAAAGAATAACAGGAATAATAATTAATACTCAAATGACGATCCGCCAAGGAACTCACGAAGTAGTGAGGTGGGTGGGATCTGGTCTTCTGGAATGGGCTTGATATATCGCAGGAACTTCAAAAGACGATAGGCCTCAGCATATTCCTCACAATTCTCTGTTACTTGTTCCAGTAACGGTTCTGCCTGACGTTTGATGACCGCTAACTCAAAAAGCATAGCGGTGTTAAACATGGCATCGGCATTTTCCTGGAAAGGAAATATCCAGCGGTTTTCACCCCTACGGACGGATGCCCAGCGACGGATGGTCTCCTGAGCAGTAACACCCCTGTACTTGTGATCACGGATAATACGACGCAACAATCGATTGTCTGTAGTGGGGACGTAGTTGTGATTGTCAAGCAGAATCGTGGTTAGTGCAGAAGCATATACACGGTATATCTGATTCTCAGGAATCTCAGACGTTAACTCTGGATTTAGCGCATGAATGCCCTCTATCACCAGAATCTCATTTCCTTCCAGCTTTAGTTTCTTGCCACTCCACTCACTCTTTCCTTTTTGGAAATTGTAGCGGGGCAGTTCTACCTCTTCACCTTGTAACAGGGCATTCATCTGCTCGTTGAGTAGCGGAATGTTCAGAGAATGGAGATGTTCAAAGTCGTAGTCTCCGTTTTCGTCACGAGGAGTCAAATCGCGGTCTAGGAAATAGTCGTCGAGTGAGATGCCGATGGGATACAAACCGTTAACAGCCAACTGGACGGAAAGACGTTTGCAGGTTGTCGTTTTACCACTAGATGACGGGCCAGCAATGAGTACTATCTTGATTCCCTTGCGTTGGGCTATCTCATCAGCTATCCGTGCAATTTTCTTCTCTTGAAGAGCCTCGCTGATTTGTATTAACTTTGAGGAAAGACCATTGGTGATAGCTTTGTTGAGGTCGCCAATGGTACGCAGGCCAAGGACATCTTGCCACCGATGATGCTCCTTGAAGATTTCAAACATCTTGTCCTGGCGGATGAATGTTCCCAGTTGTGAGGGATTCTCTTGTGAGGGTATGCGCAATAACAATCCGTCATAGTAAAACTCCAGTCCGAACAGTTGGATGTCGCCGGTGTTAATTAGCAGAGTGCCGTAGTAATAGTCTTTATAACCATCCAGGTCGTAATAGGTAGTGTAGAGTCGCCCTGAGCTTTCCAGCAAGTTCACCTTTGATATGGAGCCCACTTCGCGAAACATCTCCATGGCCTCTTCTGTCGTAGCCTCATAGCGGTGAATAGGCATTTTGGCATCAATAATTTTCTGCATGCGCTGGCGAATAGCAGATACATCGTCAGGGGTGACAGATCGACCGAGATCCAAATCGACAAAATAACCATTGGAGACAGGAATGTCAATGGCTACCTTGCAGCCGGGATATAATTCGTGAGCGGCTTTACATAAGATAAAAAATAATGTACGCGTGTACGCGCGTATACCGCTTGAGGAATGTAAGTCCAGAAACTCAATATCTTTCTGTTTATATACGCGATAGTGCATTCCTTCAACCTTATTGTTGACTTTAGCGCTAACGGGACCATATTCCATGTGGAGGTCTAACTGAGAAAAAATTTCAGAAAGTGTGCTGCCAATGCTCACTTTTAGAGTTTTTTTATTATTTTTGCAGCGGATATTAATTAATTGTTCCATAGAATGTTTTAGTTATTGTTCTGCAAAGATATAAATAATAGTTGAAATAAAGAAGTAAAAACTCATAAAAAGAAAAAAACTATGTCGATTTGGGTATTTTTTAAATTGTTAGGCTCTTTGGCTCTGCTGATGTTCGGTATGAAGTCTATGAGTGAGGCCCTGCAGAAAATGGCAGGTCCGCAGTTGCGTCATGTGTTAGGAGCTATGACCACTAATCGCTTTACAGGTATGCTTACAGGTATGCTTGTGACAGCGTCAGTACAGTCATCAACGGCAACGACAGTAATGACGGTCTCGTTCGTAAATGCCGGCCTGTTAACACTGGCGCAGGCCATTTCAGTCATTATGGGTGCTAACATTGGCACAACCCTTACGGCATGGATTATGTCGGCAGGTATGTCGTTTGACATAACCAGTGCTATTTATCCCGCTTTCTTTATTGGCATCATTTTGATTTATCTGAAAAAATACCGATATATCGGTGATTTCTTGTTTGGTTTGTCATTTTTGCTCTTGGGATTGGGAACATTGCGACTTACGGGTTCAGAAATGCACTTGGGCGAGAATCAGGCATTGCTTGACTTCTTTGCATCTTTTGACCCAGACTCCTTCCTGACCACCCTGGTTTTTCTGGTTCTTGGTGGTATCTTAACATTCTGTGTACAGTCGTCAGCAGCTGTGATGGCTATTACCATGATACTCTGTTCAAGTGGTGCCCTGCCTATCTATCAAGGTATTGCTTTGGTGATGGGTGAGAATATTGGAACTACCGTAACCTCAAACCTGGCAGCCCTTTCGGCAAATACTCAGGCACGCCGAGCAGCTTTGGCCCACATGTTCTTCAACGTTTTTGGTGTTATCTGGATATTGTTTGTCTTCCGTCCGTTTATCGATATGGTTTGCGGATGGGTAGGCTATGATGTGACGATGGACAAGACCGCTGTTGAGAGTAGCGTATTTCTAGCCAATGCTGCCAAACTGAGTTTTGTGCTTGCTGCTTTCCATACCACATTCAACGTGGCTAATACCATGATTCTGATTTGGTTTATTCCTCAGATTGAGAAATTGGTTTGTGCTGTCATCAAACCTAAGAAGGTCGACGAGGAGGAAGATTTTCGTTTGCACTTTATTACTGCCGGTTTCATGAAGACTCCTGAGCTTTCCGTGCTGGAGGCTCAAAAGGAGATACAGTCTTTCTCAAGCCGTATGCAGCGTATGTTTAACATGGTGCGTGACTTGCTGAACCTTTCGTCAAGTGAACGGAGTAAGGATAAGAATAGCGAGGAAGAGTTCAATAAACTTTATTCACGTATTGAGAAGTATGAGGGTATCAGTGACAATATGGAACTGGAAATTGCCAATTATCTTGATTCCGTCAGCAACGCCCATCTTTCTGACGATACGAAGGCTAAGATTCGCGCTATGCTTCGTGAGATTTCTGAGCTGGAGTCTATCGGTGATGCATGCTTTAACATGGCACGCACGATTTCCCGCAAGTACAATGGCAAGCAGGATCATTTCAACGAAAAACAGTATGAACATATCCATCAGATGATGGAACTTACCGACCAGTCGCTCTCGCAGATGAACCGCTTGATGGGTGGCCGTAAGGAGTCGTACGACGTGAACCGTACTTTCAATATCGAGCATGAGATTAACAACTATCGCAATCAACTCAAATCTCAGAACATCAGTGACATCAATAATCATCAGTACACCTATGCAGTGGGTACAATCTACATGGATCTGATTAACGAGTGCGAGAAACTTGGTGACTATGTAGTCAATGTTGTTGAGGCTCGTATGGGTACACGCCAAAAAGAAGTGTAAGATTTTCCTTTTTTATAACGTGAATTTGGAAAAATTTAAGTAATTTTGCAACCGTAAAGAATATTAAATAAACATATTATCAATTCTATGAGAAAGAAAATGATGTTTTTGATGGCTCTGATGCTGACATCGGCATTGACCATCATGGCCCAAATCACTACCTCAAGTATGGCCGGTAAGGTGACATTTGAGGACGTGAAAGGTGAGGAGGTAATCGGTGCTACTGTTGTTGCAGTGCATGAGCCTTCTGGTTCCCGCTACACAGCGGTGACTAATACCAGTGGTAACTTTACCATTCAAGGTATGCGTACTGGTGGCCCGTATGAGGTAACGATTTCTTATATCGGTTATCAGCCGAAGGTGGTAAAGGGTGTTGTGCTGGAGTTGGCTGAGACCTACAACCTGAATGTTTGGTTGTCAGAAGACGCCAATGTGCTGACAGAGGTTGTTGTCAGTGGTAAGGCTTCCAAGTTTGCTGCAGAGAAGACCGGTGCAGCCACCAACATCAACAATGCCATGATTACCAATATGCCTACAGTCAATCGTAGCATTACCGATGTGGTACGCTTGTCACCTTATGGTGGAAATGGAATGAGCTTGGCTGGTGGTAATAGTAAGATGACAAACTTTACGGTTGACGGTGCCAACTTCAATGACAATTTCGGTTTGAGCACAGGCTTACCTGGTAATGGTAATCCCATCTCTCTCGATGCTATTGAGGAAATGCAGGTGGTTATCTCTCCGTTCGATGTCCGTCAGACTAACTTCATCGGTGGTGGAGTGAATGCCATTACCAAGTCTGGTACTAACACCTTCAAGGGCTCTGCCTACATCTATCACAAGAATGAGAACATGCAAGGCGATGCTGTAGAACATGAACAGATTGCCGGTGCTCGTGAAAGTTCTAAGACTACCACTTATGGTTTCACTCTTGGTGGACCGATTATCAAAAACAAATTGTTTTTCTTTGTTAGTGGTGAAATGGTGAAATCTCCAGGTCTTATTACTCGTTGGCGTGGTTCAGAAGACGGACAATACGATGCTAACAATTATATTTCTCGTGCTTCTATTGCTGATTTGCAGAAGGTGTCAGATTTTGTTCGGAATACTTATGGTTATGATACCGGTTCTTATTCTGATTGGTCAGGTGATAATGATACCTATAAGTTGTTGGCTCGTCTGGATTGGAATATTACCGATAAGCACCATTTGTCTTTGCGTTATAATTATACGAGAGCAAATGATTGGAATCCTCCTTCACAGTCTGTGTCTGGTCTTCCCTCTATTTCTTATCCACGTGTTGGCCAATATGCTATGAGCTATGCCAACTCGACATATAAGAAGAATTATTATGTGAAGACGTTTGCTTTGGACTTGAATAGTCGTCTGACTAACAATCTGTCCAATCAGTTCTTGATGACTTTCTCGAAGATTGACGAGAAACGCGAGTCAAATTCAAGCGATTTCCCCTTCATTGATATCTTGGATGGTGACGGAGGTGCTTATATCTCATTAGGTTATGAGCCGTTTACTTGGAATAATGCAGTAAACAACAGCGTATTCAACATTAAAGATGATGTAACATGGTATCTGAGCAATCATACCGTTACTGGTGGTATCAGCTACGAGCATCAGATGGCTGAGAATATCTTTATGACGTATGGCGCAGGCTATTATCGTTATAATAGTATGAACGACTTCTTTGTTGGTGCTGTTCCTGCTGCAGTCGCCCTAACCTACGGTTATGATGGCGTTTCCGATCCTGGATGCCGTGTGAATTTCAACCAGTTAGGCGTTTATCTGCAGGATGACTGGCGTATCAACAATAAGTTCAAGCTGACTTATGGTCTTCGCTTCGATGGTCTGTTCTTCAACAACGACGACCTGATGACAAATAATGCTATCTTGGCTCTTGACTATGCAGGACAGCGTGTGGATACAGGTAAGTGGCCTAATTCTACTGTTTCTCTTTCTCCACGTGTCGGCTTTACATGGGATGTCTTTGGCGACAAGAGCTTGAAGCTCCGTGGTGGATCGGGTCTTTTCTTGGGTCGTCTGCCTCTTGTGTTCTTTACCAATATGCCATCAAATGCCAATATGTACCAGCTTGTTGGTAGGTGGACATCCTCAAATGCCGATATGACTCAGTTTGTGGGTGGAATCAAGTCAAGAGAACAATTACAGAATTGGGTTAATACTCATGACTCTAATGGAAATATTGTAACCGACTCAAAACAAGCAATGGGTCCATACACCATTTCTCCTGAGGATGGTACTGCATCAGGTACCGTGAATGGCGTCAATCCTGACTTCAAGATGCCACAGGTATGGAAGACCTCTTTGGCTATCGATTATCAGTTCCCAACATCATTCCCCCTCTCTATTACGCTTGAGGGTATTTTCAACAAGACAGTCAATGGTGTTTGTATCTCAGACTGGAGTCTTCGCGACGTTGGTGGCTATGCTCGTCTGAATGGTCCAGATGCACGAGCTATTTATCAGGATTACAAGTTGATTAACGAGGCAACAGGCAAGGCATTACCAAGTGCTTATGTTTTGGATAATACCAGCAAGGGTTATGGTTGGACTGCTAACGTGACAGTAAATGCTCAGCCATTCGAGTGGATGAGCTTGATGGCAGCCTATACTCACACTGTACAGAAGGAATTGACAGGTATGCCTGGCTCTAGCGCTTCTTCAGCATTCCAAAATATTCCTTCTGTTGATGGTCCAAACTTCCTGCAATTGCACAATTCTCAGTTTGTTATTCCTGATCGTGTTGTTGCCAGTGCTACCATTCATGATAATTGCAACAACCACTATTCTTTGATATATGAAGGCTGGCGTGGCAGCGGAAGTACTTCTGGTAATATTTCGTACATGTTTACTAATAACATTACGGATGATGGTAATGCGTACGACCTTATTTACATTCCTACCGATCTTGAGGTCGCTAATAATCAGTTCCGTTTCGTTTCTGAGGATGATAAGACTCGTTTCATGGACTTTGTTCACCAAAACGACTATCTGAGCAACCATCAGGGTGAGTATGCTGAGGCATTTAGCCACTATTCTCCTTGGGTACATCGCATTGACTTCAGCTACAAGCACGATTTCAAACTGAATGTTGGTAAGACCAAGCACATGCTGCAGCTCAGTTTCGATATGAAGAATGTGCTCAACTTCTTCAATTCAAGTTGGGGTGTTGCCAAGTACTTGAATCCAGACCTGAATTCAGGACGTATCCTGAAGTATGAGGGTGTTGATGCTCAGGGTTATCCAACCTTCTCAACTCCTAAGGCTGTCAATGGTAATGTTGATATCTGGACGCGCAGCCATTCACTTGGCCAATGCTGGTATGCCTCTGTAGGTGTTCGATATGTTTTCAATTAATTCTCAAAAAGAAAGGTTTATGAAACTGAAATATATTATTCCGTCTTTCATGGCTGTAGTAACCATGCTTGTGGGCTGTAGTGATAAATTTGAGGCAGCCTATTTGGACGACCTGCGTGTTTCGTCTTCTTATATAGCAGTTCCTGTTGATGGCAATTATCCTGCTGAGTTCGTTGTTAGTGCCAAAGGTGATTGGCAGATAAAGAACGTACCTGATTGGTTAACTTTTACTCCTATGAGTGGTGGAGCTGGCGATACCAAGGTAACTGTTTCTGCTCCCGCTACATCCGATTCAAAAGCTGCTGTGGTAAAAATTGTTTGTGGAACCAGTGTTCAGGATGTTAACGTCGTACAGACGGTTAAGAAGTCTGAAGTTGTATTGTCGGTTGCACAGGCATTGGCGGTTATTAAGGATAAACCGACAGGATCTTCTGCTCGTGTGAAGGGTTTCGTATGTAAGATTGATGAAATCAGTCCTCAATATGGTAATGCTACCTACTATTTGTCTGACGACGGTACGTATGGGGCTGACAACTGGATTGAGGTTTTCCGTGGTAAATGGATTGATGGTGCCAATTTTGCTACAGGTGAAGAGTTTGCTGTGGGCGACGAATTGGTTGTTGAAGGTACGATTGTGTTATACAACGACAAGACGCCAGAATTCAGTCAAGGCTCATCGGTAGTCTCTATCAATAAGTCTCTGATTGGCATTGCTGAGGTTGAGATGCTTAACGTTCCTGAGGGTAAGGGCGTAACAGAATTCCCGCTTGAAGGTGGCTCTGTTAAGATTACAATCTCAAGTAAAGGCAATGGATTCCATATGACAATTCCTGAGGATGCAAAGGCTTGGCTGCATATTGACGACTTTGGTGCTGACTATGTGACGCTTAAAGCTGATGCAAATGAAGGTGATCCTCGCAGTGTATCTGTAGTATTCTCTACAGAAGCTGAAGGCGTGCTATATTCTTGCGAGCAAGCCTTGACCCAGAAAGGTGTGGCTCCTGCTGTGACAGACGTGACTGTTGCTGAGTTCCTGGCTGCAGAAGTTGGAACAGCAGAGTATCGTCTTACAGGTGTTATCTCAGAACTGTATTATTACAAAGAAGCAGTGTCTGGTTTCTACATTAGCGATTACTCTGGTACGGTGCTGGTTTATAAGCCTAACGGCTTTACAGGTACGGAAGCCAAAGTCGGCGATGTTATTACTGTCGTAGGCCAGCGTGGTGCTTACAAGGATTCACCACAGATGGTAAGTGGCGCTTGTGAGAGCAACATCTCTGTCAATGAAGTGACGCTTGATGAGTTCTTGACAAAGCCTGATGCCAAAGACGTATATTATAAGGTAACTGGTGTCGTGGATGAAATTGTAAATACTATTTATGGTAACCTTTACCTCAAGAGTGGTGACACTCGCCTGTATGTCTATGGCTGTTATCCTGGATGGGGAGCAACTGGCGATGCTCGCAAGAATTGCCTTGCAAACAAGGATATTACAGTTGGCGACGAATTGACAGTTATTGGTGTAAAGTCATCTTATAATGGGACACCACAGGTTAATGGTGGTATTTACTTCTCACACAAGAAGGCCAATCAATAATGGTTTTAACAAATAAAGAAAGGTGCTCAGGCTTAGGCCTGGGCATCTTTTTTATGTCTCTTTAATACGTTTAAGAAAAACTATTAAGGAAAAAATTTGCTACCATTAATGATAGCAATTGTTACCATTAATATTTGCAATTGTTAGATTTAATAGAAATTTTATTTTTGCTGCCACCCTGCCACCAATGGTGTTAAACGCCCTATTTAAAGGAAAAATTGGTGGGAGCAGGGTGGTAGCAAAATTGCTTATTTGGGACTTTTTCAGAATATTCTGGTACTAGTTTTGAATACTTTCGGACTAATTTTGAATACTCCGGAAGTATTTTTCAATACTCCGGAAGTATTTTCGAATAAGGCAGGGTTATTTATCAATAAGGCAGGGTTATTTCAGAATAACCGCCACTTATTGGCGAGCAATTGCTGCTTTCCAAATGGTAGGCTAAAGGACATTTTGTATAAAAAACATTAATAAAATGCACATTTTGACACATTGTGTGTAGTTTTTACGTAACTTTGTGCGTCAAAATGTGCAATCATTAATTATTCAACTAACTATATTCAAAAAACGATGAAACTGAGAAAACTATTTGTAGCTGTGTTGATGCTGTTAGGCACAACCGCTATGGTGGCTCAGCCTATGCAGATGCCACCCATCCCTGTTGACCCTGCCGTACGCATTGGTAAACTGGACAACGGATTGACCTATTACATCCGTCACAACGAGTATCCTGAGCATGTGGCTAACTTCTACATTGCCCAGCGTGTAGGCTCTATTAATGAGGACGAGTCGCAGCGTGGTCTTGCCCACTTCCTGGAGCACATGGCCTTCAACGGCTCTGAGCATTTCAAGGGTAATGGCATCATTGAGTTCTGTCGTTCACTGGGCGTAGAGTTCGGTAGCGACCTGAATGCCTATACCTCTATCGACCAGACGGTTTACCGCGTCTGCAACGTGCCCACCAAGCGTGCCACAGCACTCGACTCCTGTCTGCTTATTCTGAAAGACTGGTCGAACGGCCTGTCACTGGAGCCCGACGAGATTGACAAGGAGCGCGACGTGGTTCATAACGAGTGGCGACTGGGCGAGGGTCCTTCGCAGCGTATGCTCCAGCGTGCCCTGCCTAAGGTATATCCCGGTTCCAAGTATGGCGTACGCCTGCCCATCGGCTTGATGAGCGTTATCGACAGCTTCAAGCCACAGACCCTGCGTGCCTACTACCAGAAGTGGTATCGCCCCGACAACCAGGCCATCATCGTAGTGGGCGACGTTGATGTTAACCACATGGAGGCTAAGATTAAGGAGTTGTTCGGTGGCATCAAGGTGCCTGCCAATGCGCCTAAGGTGGTGGCTGAGGCCGTTCCCGACAACAAGGAGGCTATCTATGTCTATGAAAAGGATAAGGAGATGCGAATGGCTAATGTCTTCGTGATGATGAAGCACGATGCCACCAAGCCCGAGGATAAGGCCAGCATGGCTTATCTCATTCAGGACTATGCCGTCAACGTTATCTCACAGATGATTAATCAGCGTCTGTCGGAAATGACAGAGGATGCCGCCTGCCCCTTCTTCCAGGGATTTGCCGACGACAGCAACTACCTGCTCTCAAGGACCAAGGACTGCTTCGAGCTGATAGGTGTACCCAAGGAGGGTAAGGAGATGGAGACCCTGCAGGTGCTCTACCGCGAGGCCAAGCGTGCCCGAGAGTTCGGCTTCACCGCTACGGAGTACGAGCGTGCCAAGGCCGACTATCTGAGTGGTTTGGAGAAACGCTATACCAACCGCGACAAGCGTAAGAACGATGAGTTCGGCGATGCCTATCGCGACCACTATCTGACTAACGAGCCTATCCCACCATTGGACGTGCTCTATCAGACCATGCAGCAGATTGCCCCCAACATTCCCGTTCAGGCCATCAACCAGATGCTGCCCGAGTTGATTAGCCCGACAGACAGCAACCTTGTTGTCATGATCATGGCTCAGGACAAGGAGGGTAAGGTTCACCCGACCGAGAAGGATATGGCCGCTGCCATCGCTGCAGCACGTGCAGAGAAGCTGGAGGCATACGTGGATAATGTGAAGGACGAGCCTCTGCTGGATGTTTCAAAGATCAAGAAGGGTAAGATTGCAAAGGAGAGCGAGAACAAGACCTTCGGCTATAAGGAGTTGCAGCTCTCTAACGGTGCGACCGTTATCTTGAAGAAGACTGACTTCAAAGACGACGAGATTCAGATGCAGGCCTTCTCAAAGGGCGGTCAGTCACTCTATGGCGAGGCTGACTACACCAACCTGAAGCTGTTTGACACCGTCATCGGTCTGAGCGGACTGGGCAACTTCTCCAGCACAGAATTGCAGAAGGCACTGGCTGGTAAGGAGGTAAATGCCGACCTCAGCCTGGCTTATACCCGTCAATACCTGAATGCCCACTCTACTCCGAAGGATGTCGAGACCATGTTCCAGATGTCATACCTCTACTTCACCAACGTGAAGAAGGACGAGAAGCAGTTCCAGAACCTGCTGACTCAGCTTGACATGGCCTTGAAGAACAAGTCGCTGTCGCCTGACGCAGTATTCTCTGACTCAGTGGCTACTACCACCTATGGTCATAATCCTCGCTTCAACAATCCTCAGTTGGAGGACATCAAGGACATCAACTACGACCGTATCCTGCAGATTGCAAAGGAGCGCTACCAGAATGCCGGTCAGTTCACCTTCGTGATTGCTGGTAACTTCGACGAGCAGACCATCCGTCCACTCATCGAACAGTACATCGCCTCGCTGCCTGCTACAAAGAAGAAGGCTGAGGACTTCAAAGAGGTAATGACCTTTGCCAAGGGTAAGGTTGTTAACCAGTTCAAGGTGAAGACTGAGTCGCCAAAGGCTACAGCCCGTGAGATGTGGTATGCCGAAATGCCTTACACCCTGGAGAACAATGTGAAGATTGACGCTGTCGGACAGATTCTCTCTATGATTTACCTGAAGACTATCCGTGAGGATGAGAGCGCTGCCTACTCTTGTGGTGCTGCCGGTTACTTCTCAACAGGTTCTAAGCAGCCCAAGGCCATGTTGCAGGCTTACTGTCCTATGAATCCTGACAAGTCGGAGCTGGCTGTTCGTCTGCTTCACGAGGGTATCCAGAGCATGACCAAGAAGGTAGATGCCGACCAGTTGCAGAAGGTGAAGGACTTTATGCTGAAGCAGGCTGACATCGATGCCAAGAAGAATAGCTACTGGATCAACACCATCAATGTCTTTAAGGAATATGGTCTTGATTTCCATACCGATTACAAGAAGACCGTTGAGGCTCTGACCGTAGATTCTGTTCGCGACTTCCTTAACCAGTTCTTGAAGAGTGGTAACCAGATTGAGATTATCATGACTCCAGAGTTGGTGAAGAAGTAAGACTTTGTTACTTTACGATATTTTAAACGGCGAATTTGTATAATTCGCCGTTTATTTGTACCTTTGCACCCGCAAACAATATATTATATATAATATGTCCTATTTATTTTCATCAGAATCAGTTTCAGAGGGCCATCCCGATAAGGTGGCCGATCAGATAAGTGACGCCATCTTAGACCAGTTCCTGGCTTACGACGAACATGCCCGTGTGGCTTGCGAGTCGTTTGTTACCACCGGGCAGGTTGTTATTATGGGCGAGGTAAGGAGTGAGGTCTATATCGACTTGCAGACCATTGCTCGTAATACAATCAAGAGAATAGGTTATACCAAGGCAGAATACCAGTTTGATGGCAATTCCTGTGGTATCCTGACTGCTATCCATGAGCAGAGTGAGGACATCAATCGCGGTGTGGATAATGGCGATGAAGACGAGCAGGGTGCAGGCGACCAGGGCATGATGTTCGGCTATGCCACCAACGAGACGGAGAGCCTGATGCCCGTTTCGCTCGATTTGGCTCACCTGATCATGCAAACGTTGGCTGAGATACGCAAAGAGGGTAGGGAAATGACTTATCTGCGCCCAGACTCAAAGAGCCAGGTGACTATCCAGTACAGCGATGCCGGCATCCCAGAGCGCATTGATACCATCGTTGTATCTACCCAGCACGATGAGTTTGACAGCGATGATGAGCGCATGCTGGCCAAGATTCGCGAGGATGTCATTAACATCTTGATACCTCGTGTTAAGTCGAAGATACATTCACAGAAGGTGCTCGCCCTCTTTGGCGACGACATTAAGTACTATGTCAACCCGACGGGTAAGTTCGTCATTGGCGGCCCTCATGGAGATACGGGCTTGACAGGCCGTAAGATTATTGTCGATACCTATGGGGGAAAGGGTGCCCACGGTGGCGGCGCTTTCTCTGGCAAGGATTCTTCAAAGGTAGATCGCTCTGCTGCCTATGCTGCCCGCCATATTGCCAAGAATATGGTGGCCGCAGGAGTGGCTGACGAGATGCTGGTACAGATCAGCTATGCCATCGGTGTGGCCAAGCCCATGAATATCTATGTCAATACCTATGGCCGTAGCCGTGTGAACATGACAGACGGTGAGATAGCTAAACGCATAGAAAAGTTGTTCGATTTGCGCCCGAAGGCTATTGAGAGAACCTTGAAACTGCGTCAGCCTATGTATTTGGAAACGGCTGCCTATGGACACATGGGGCGTCAGAATAAGGTCGTCAGGAAAACCTTTACCAGCCGTTATCACGAGACGAAGACCATTGACGTAGAACTCTTTACTTGGGAGAAACTGGACCGAGTAGAGGATATAAAGCGTGAATTTGCCTTGTAAGAGTTGATAGTTACAGACAGCATACAACAGCAATATACGGCGGTGGGAGGTGATTCGGTAGTTGCCACCTACCGCCAACTTACTCCAGCACAGGTGTTGAAGTGGTTGCCTCGTGATGCCACTCCTGCCCAACAGGACTCTATCATCCAGGCGCATTTCAAGCCCGGTGAGATTCATTGGAGTGGAAGGCCCGATACGCTTCATTTGCCAGGACATGACAGAGGGCACAATATGCTGGATGTCGATATCCCGCAATATTACCGTGAGGGCTTCTTTTCAAAGGACACTCTCTTTCACCCAGAATTACAAGGCGGTCGAAATGGCATTGCGGGTGACCCCGTCCCTTATACTGTTCATGCCGATAATCTGATGACAGGCCTGCTATTGCTATGCTTTATCATGATTGTGGTTGCCTTTTCCAGTGTGAAGGATTTCTTGTTGCACCAGTTCAAGTCTTTCTTCTACTTCTCCCGTGATGTGTCATCAGAAGTATCGGAAACCGCTGTAGAGTTTCGCTTCCAGTTCTTCCTGGTCATGTTGGCAAGTCTGCTGATTTCGCTGCTGTTCTATTTTTACACCTTATATTATATAGGAGAAACCTTCATTCTCCGTTCTCCCTATTATCTGATCTTGATATATTGGGGCATCATAATGGGTTACTATTTGCTGAAAGCTATGCTCTACACCATAGTCAATCTGGTACTGTTTGATAGTAAAAGAAACAAACAATGGATGCGCTCTTTCCTGTTCATTTCCTCCGTTGAGGGTATCCTGATGTTCCCTATTATGATGATAAACGGATATTTCGATATTTCCGTTGCAAGTGCTTCCGTTTATGTTCTTGTTGTGTTGACAATCATTAAAATACTGACATTTTACAAGTGCTTTATCATCTTTTTCAGCCGAAATGTCGTTAAATTGCAGATTATTTTGTACTTTTGTGCGCTCGAAATCGTTCCTTTACTTTTTGTATGGAGTATTTTGAACGCTACGGCGAATATATTGAAAATAAATTTTTAGGACATCGATGATAAAGAAAATCTTGGTTTCACAGCCAAAACCATCTAGTGAGAAGTCACCATATTATGATATTGCATCAAAATATGGGGTAGAACTCGTATTCCGCCCTTTTATTAAGGTGGAAGGGCTAACAGCAAAAGAGTTTCGTGCGCAGAAGGTTAACATCCTTGACTATACTGCCGTAGTTTTCACATCTCGCCATGCTATTGACAACTATTTCACGCTGGCTAAGGAGATGCGTGTTACCATACCAGAAGATATGAAATATTTCTGTGTTACAGAGACGATATCACTCTATATCCAGAAATATGTCCAGTACCGTAAGCGCAAGGTGTTCTTCGGTACGACAGGTAAGATTGACGACTTGATTCCTACGATGGCTAAGCATAAGTCGGAGAAGTATCTTGTGCCCATGAGCGACGTTCACAACGACAGTGTTGCCAAGATGCTCGATGCCAAGAAACTTGTTCATCGTGAGTGTGTGATGTATCGCACGGTTAGCAATGACTTCACTCCTGAGGAAGTGAAGAACTTCGATTACGATATGCTGATTTTCTTCAGCCCCTCTGGTATTGAGTCACTCACCAAGAACTTCCCCGGCTTCAATCAGGGAGAGATTGCCATAGCCACCTTCGGTCCTGCTACAGCAAAGGCTGTGAAGGACGCAGGTCTGCGTCTCGACTTGGAGGCTCCTACGGAGAAGTATCCTTCTATGACAAGTGCCTTGCAGCACTTCCTGTTGGAGAAACAAGGATAAAGGAGATATGCTCAACGCCGGGCGTTCATCGTTTCCCAAACAAGAGCGCATGGTCAGCAGGCAGCTGATCGAGATGCTCTTCGGCGGAGGATGCAGCCACTCCATGGCGGCTTTCCCCTTACGAGTGGTCTATATGACGAGAGAACGCAGGGAAGATGAAGCTTCGGTACAGTTGCTGATAAGTGTTCCCAAGAAGCATTTCAAGCATGCTGTTGATCGCAATAGAGTGAAACGGCAGATTCGTGAAAGCTATCGTCGTCATAAGGAACTGCTGACAAATTCACTGTCTGACACCCAGCAATTACTGATAGCCTGTGTATGGCTATCTGACCAGCATGAACCTTCTTCGTCCATTGAACGGAAACTGATATCGCTGATGCAGCGAATAGGTGAAAGAAATGAAAAGCGGGGGAGTGGGAAATGAGAACAATAGTCCATCTGTTGTCACAAAGCATTGTCTGGCTGTTGTTGTTGCCCATCCGCTTCTATCAGTTGGTCATCTCTCCATTGCTGGGCCCCTCATGCCGATTTACTCCTACCTGTAGTGAGTATGCCCGCCAAGCATTGATAAAGCATGGGCCGATTAAGGGACTCTATCTCGCTATCTGGCGCATCTTGAGGTGCAACCCCTGGGGAGGTTCAGGCTACGACCCGGTGCCGTAGAGACTTATAATATTGAAAATAAATATAATATAGAATATGAAAAACTTTGTTGAAGAACTGAAATGGCGCGGAATGCTGGCTCAGATGATGCCCGGCACGGAAGAACTGCTCCAGAAAGAAATGGTTACGGCCTATTTGGGTACCGACCCCACGGCTGATTCTCTTCATATCGGTCACCTTTGTGGTATCATGATGCTGCGTCACTTGCAGCGCTGTGGTCATAAGCCCATTATTCTGGTGGGTGGCGCTACGGGTATGATTGGTGATCCTTCGGGTAAGTCTCAGGAGCGCAATCTGCTGAACGAGGAGACCCTTCGTCATAACCAAGAGTGCATCAAAGCACAAGTTTCTAAGTTCCTGGACTTTGAGTCTAAGGATGCTAATGCTGCTGAGATGGTGAATAACTACGACTGGATGAAAGACTTCACCTTCCTGGACTTTGCCCGTGAAGTGGGTAAACACATCACCGTCAACTACATGATGGCAAAGGACAGCGTGCAGCAGCGTTTGAACGGAACGGCTCGCGATGGTCTCAGTTTCACAGAGTTCACCTACCAGCTCCTGCAGGGCTACGATTTCCTCTATCTCTATCAGCACAAGAACTGTAAGTTGCAGTTAGGCGGTAACGACCAGTGGGGTAACATTACTACTGGAACGGAACTGATCCGTCGTACCTTGGGCTATGAGAACGAAGCCTTCGCCCTGACCTGTCCGTTGATAACCAAGAGCGATGGTAAGAAGTTTGGTAAGACAGAGTCTGGAAATATCTGGCTTGACCCCAAGCGTACTACACCATATAAGTTCTATCAGTTCTGGCTCAACGTCAGCGACGACGATGCTGAGAAGTATATTAAGATTTTTACTTCTTTGGAGAAGGACGTTATTGATGCCCTCGTAGAAGAGCACAAGCAGGATCCTGGTCGTCGTGTACTTCAGAAGCGTCTGGCTGAAGAGGTAACTGTGATGGTACACTCTCAGGAAGCCCTTGATGCTGCTATTGAAGCCTCAAACCTCCTGTTTGGTAAGTCAACCAAAGAGGGATTGGAGAAACTTGACGAGCAGACATTCCTTGATGTGTTTGACGGTGTGCCTCAGTTTGAGGTTTCTAAGGACCAGTTGGGTCAGCCCGCTATCGAGCTGTTCACTACGGTAGCTCCCGTGTTCCCTTCGAAGGGTGAGATGCGTAAGATGGTGCAGGGTGGTGGCGTATCGCTGAATAAGGAGAAGCTGACTGACCAGAATCGTCCTGTCACTGCCGAAGACCTCATTGACGGTAAGTACCTGCTGGCCCAAAAGGGTAAGAAGAACTACTATCTGCTCATCGTCAGATAACACATAAGGCTTGTAAGGTAATCATAATTTCTAATTACTAATTCCTAATTTCTAATTAAATTTTTTGGCTGTATGCCAGAAAATGATTACCTTTGCATCCGTATTTGTGCGATTGTCCAATGGTGTAATGGTAGCACAACAGGTTTTGGTTCTGTTTGTGGTGGTTCGAATCCGCCTTGGACAACGTAAAAAGAGTGATTTCAATCCGAAGTCGCTCTTTTACGTTTTTGTTATGGGGCGTGGGTGAGACAACCATCGTAAACGGAATAAACAACGGCATGGTTCCCGTACATTAATACTAATAATTGCGAGACTTAATAGTAGCAATTGCGAGACTTAATGGTAGCAATTGTGACAATTAATACTTGTAGTTGAGTCATTCTGTTCCTTTAATTATTAATCTAAATTAAAACTAAGGCAATTATGTTGGTGGTTCGGAAAAAAATGTTATCTTTGCAAATTGGAAACGAACTAAAACGAATCAAGACTTGATATGAAGACAAATTATGAGATACGCTATGCGGCTCATCCAGAGGATGTGAAGCACTACGACACCCAGCGTTTACGCCGTGATTTCCTCATTGAGAATCTGTTTGCCAAGGATGAGGTGAATATGGTTTATTCCATGTACGATCGCATCGTAGTGGGAGGTGCCATGCCTGTGAAGGAAGCGCTAACATTGGAAGCTATTGACCCATTGAAGGTCCCCTGCTTTACCCAACGTCGTGAGGTGGGTGTATATAATGTGGGTGGTGCTGGCTGTATCAAGGTTGGTGATGAGGTGTTTGACTTGGACTATAAGGAGGCATTATATATAGGTAGTGGTGACCGCGAGGTGGTTTTCTGCTCAAAGGATGCAGAAAAGCCTGCCAAGTTCTACTTTAACTCGGCAACGGCTCACATGTCCTATCCTTGTAAAAAGGTGAATAAACAGAATGCGGTGGTAGCCCACATGGGCTCGTTGGAGATGTCGAACGAGCGCGATATCAATAAGATGCTGGTCAATCAGGTGCTACCAACCTGTCAGTTGCAGATGGGTATGACAGAGTTGGCTCCAGGTTCTGTGTGGAACACGATGCCTGCTCATGTCCATTCGCGTCGCATGGAAGCCTATTTCTATTTTGAATTGCCTGAGGACCAGGCTGTGTGCCACCTGATGGGAGAACCTCAGGAGACACGCCACATCTGGATGCGTGGTGAACAGGCTGTGCTTTCGCCTGAATGGAGCATTCACTCAGCTGCTGCTACTCACAACTACACCTTCATCTGGGGTATGGGTGGTGAGAACCTGGATTACGGAGATCAAGATTTTTTTCAAATTACTGATTTAAAATAAAAACAAAACTATTATGGCAAATCCATTTTCATTGGAAGGTAAGAATGCCTGGATTACTGGTGCATCTTACGGAATCGGCTTTAACATTGCTAAGGCATTTGTAGCCGCTGGTATTAAGAACATTATCTTCAACGACATCAACGAGGCTGCTTTGGAGCGTGGTCTGGCTAACTACAAGGAGGCTGGTATCACAAATGTACACGGCTACGTATGTGACGTAACGAAGGAGGATGACGTGAAGGCTCTCGTTGAGAAGATTCACGCTGAGGTTGGTCAGATTGACATTTTGGTGAACAACGCTGGTATCATCAAGCGCATTCCTATGCATGAGATGAAGCGTGCAGAGTTCCAGCAGGTCATTGACGTCGATTTGGTAGCTCCTTTCATAGTAGCTAGTGCTGTTATCCCTGAGATGATGGAGCGTAAGGAAGGTAAGATTATCAATATCTGCTCGATGATGTCGGAACTGGGTCGTGAGACCGTTTCTGCCTACGCTGCTGCGAAGGGTGGCTTAAAGATGCTGACCCGCAACATCTGCTCAGAGTATGGTGAGTACAACATTCAGTGTAACGGTATTGGCCCGGGCTACATCGCTACACCTCAGACCGCTCCTCTTCGTGAACGTCAGCCAGACGGAAGCCGTCACCCATTTGACAGTTTCATCTGCGCCAAGACTCCCGCAGGCCGTTGGCTCGATCCTTCTGAGTTGGGTGGCCCCGCAGTCTTCCTGGCTTCTCATGCCTCTGACGCTGTCAATGGTCATATACTCTATGTTGATGGTGGTATCTTGGCCTACATTGGCAAACAGCCCCAGTAATAAAGTGAATAGTGTACAGTGAATAGTTTGCTTTTCACTGTACTTTTAATAAAAAAAAGAAGGCTTCATCAAATCGATGAAGCCTTTCTTTTTGATTTTTTATTGACAAGGATTACTTGTTAACAGCGTCGGCGAGTTCAGCACCAGCCTTGAACTTAGCAACCTTCTTGGCAGCAATCTTAATCTTCTGCTTGGTAGCGGGGTTAATACCTTCACGAGCGGGCTTCTTAACTACATCAAATGTACCGAAACCTACGAGCTGAACCTTGTCACCCTTCTTCAGAGCACCCTTGATTGCTTCAACTGTGGCATCGAGAGCCTTTTTTGCATCAACTTTTGTCAGACCAGCACCAGCTGCAATCTTGTCAATTAATTCTGTCTTGTTCATAATTTTGTTGTTTTTAAATGAATTATTAATAGATAAAAGCGAAAATTCTGACGCAAATATAAGATAAAGTTGCTAAATGACAAACAAAAATCAAAAAAAAATTGCGTTTTAACGAAAAAAAAGTGTGTATTGGCCCAAAAACGTGCAAAAAAACAGATATTTTTAGTAATTTTGTGCCCGAAAAGCGAGAAATCGTGGAATCAAATAATTGAAAATTCATAAATCAGAAAATAGTGAGATGAACAATATACCTACAATGACCAAGAATTTGCTTATCGTCAATGTTTTGGCGTTTATAGCTACCTATGTTCTTGAGCGCAGTGGCATAGATCTGACCTCCATGTTTGGCCTGCATTTTTTCTTGGCCAGCGACTTCAGGTTCTATCAGTTTATTACTTATATGTTCCTGCATGGAGGGTTCACACATATATTATTTAATATGTTTGCCTTGTGGATGTTCGGAAGTGTGATAGAAAGAGTTTGGGGTCCTAAAAAATTCCTTTTTTATTACATTGTCTGTGGTGTGGGAGCTGGTATTATTCAGGAGGTAGTGCAGTATGCCGACTATTCTATTCAAGGAATGGCTGCCTATCAGTATGTCAATGCTGGTGGTGTGCAGATGACGACGGATGCTTATATTAATCTCTGGACGACCATTGGAGCTTCGGGTGCTGTTTATGGTGTCTTGTTGGCCTTCGGTATGATATTCCCTAATGAAAGGTTATTTATCATTCCCTTCCCATTCCCCATCAAGGCTAAGTGGCTTATTGCGGGATATATTGCCATAGAATTGTTCTCAGCCATGAGCGGTCCTGGCGATGGAGTGGCCCACATGGCTCACTTGGGTGGCATGCTCTTTGGTTTCTTGCTTATTCGTTATTGGAGGAATCATCCTGATTCCAGCCAGCGTTTCGGACGCAGTCAAGGTCAGGAGTTTTTCGACAATATGATGCGTAAGTTTAATGAGCGCCAACAAAAGTCTAGGATGAAGGCAGAACACACCCATCAGCAGCGCGAAACTGATGAAGAGTACAATGCCCGTAAGCGTAAGAACCAAGAGGAGATAGATGCTATACTCGATAAAATTCGCAAGAGTGGTTACGACAGTCTGACGAAGGAAGAGAAGCAAAAGCTTTTCGACCAAAGCCGAAAAAACTAAATTCGTATAGACCGAGG
>Ga0310695_10004124_pt1 | contig 27305 bp, 23 predicted proteins | sample RumenRJG_04DNA_FD_203882 | JGI IMG/M metagenome (GOLD analysis project Ga0310695, IMG submission 203882) | Bovine rumen microbial communities from Lethbridge, Alberta, Canada - RJG_04 (v2) (version 2) | ecosystem: Host-associated > Mammals > Digestive system > Stomach > Rumen | place: Canada... | reverse complement strand
TGCTGATGATCCTGCTCATGAGATCCACTGTCGCGGCAGGCCCCATGCCGCCCATAATACCGATCGTTTTTAGCATCGTTTTCTCCTTTTTAAGCAGGATATGACTTGTTCTTCATGTCGATCGCATCCGGATCGACGCCGTTTCTGATGGCGGCTCTCCTTCTGAAATACTCAAGCGCCACCTGCCCGAACAGAGCGTAGCTCAGGACATCCTCATCCTGCTCTTTATATTCTCCGACCTCCTCTTCAAGTTTCCCGAGCTCAGGCTCCAGAAGATCGGCCGGCCGGCATGTGATCCTTTCGCTTTCATCTGTCTTTGCCAGAAGATCAGGCGAAACCGGCATCGGAGTCTGTCCGTATCTGCCCTTCAGCATCTCCTGCGTCTCTTTCGTAAGTATCCTGTATCTTTCGCCCATGAGGACGTTCAGCACTGCCTGGGTGCCCACTATCTGCGATGAAGGAGTCACCAGAGGAGGCATCCCAAGATCGTTCCTGACCCGCGGCACCTCCTGCAGCACCTCGAGGTATCTGTCTTCCGCGTTCTGCTCCTTGAGCTGCGACACCAGATTGGAGAGCATGCCTCCCGGCACCTGATAGATAAGCGTCTTGATGTCCGTCCCCAGGACCTTCGTATCCATGAGACCGCTTTTAAGAGCGGCATCCCTTACGGTCTGGAAGTGCGCTGCTGTCTTTTCGAGCACGCCCATGTCCAGGCCGGTATCGGATCCGGTGCCTCTGAAGATCTCGACCATGACCTCAGTGGCCGGCTGGCTGGTCCCTCCCGAGAACGGCGATATCGCCGTATCGATGCAGTCGGCTCCGGCAAGCACCGCCCTGTAATACGTGACAGGCGCGACCCCGCTTGTGCAGTGCGTGTGCACATGGACAGGTATCTCAAGATTCGCCTTGAGCATCGTTACCATTTCGGCCGCCGCGTCCGGAAGCATCAGCCCCGCCATGTCCTTTACGCATATGGAATCCGCGCCCAGGTCCTGTATGCGGAGAGCCAGATCCTTCCAGTACTCAGGCGTGTACGGCTCGCCTATGGTATACGACATCGCGACCTGGGCGTGTCCGCCGTACTCCTTCGTCGACTTCACGGCCGACTCCACGTTGCGCAGATCGTTCAGCGCATCGAATATCCTTATTATGTCTATGCCGTTGTCTATGGACTTTTTGACGAAATAATCGACCACATCATCGGGGTAGTGCCTGTATCCGAGAAGATTCTGTCCTCTCAGCAGCATCTGGAGCCTCGTCTTCGGCATGGCGTCTCTCAGCTTTCTGAGCCTTTCCCACGGATCCTCGTCGAGGAAGCGGATGCACGCGTCGAACGTGGCGCCGCCCCAGCACTCTATCGCATCATAACCCGCCTCATCCATGAGGGCGAGCGCGGGCTCCATGTCGCTGAACGGCATCCTCGTAGCGATGAGAGACTGCTGTCCGTCCCTTATAGCCGTCTCCATTATCTTAAGTTTCTTTCCCATTTCCGGTCCTCCGTCACACTCCGAAGATCGCCATGAATACTCCGGCGGCTACTGCCGTTCCGATGACTCCGGCCACGTTAGGTCCCATCGCATGCATGAGCAGGAAGTTCGAAGGGTCGGCTTCTGCGCCCACCTTCTGGGATACCCTGGCCGCCATCGGCACCGCCGAGACTCCCGCCGAGCCTATGAGCGGATTGATCTTTCCGTGCGTCAGCCTGCACATGAGCTTGCCGAAGAGCACTCCGGCCGCCGTCCCGAAGCTGAAAGCTATCAGTCCGAGAATAACTATCTTGATGGTCGTCCACTTCAGGAACGCCTCGGCGCTTGTCGTCGCCCCGACCGACGTGCCCAGAAGTATGACCACTATGTACATGAGAGAGTTTGATGCGGTATCCTGCAGCTGGCGCACCACTCCGCTCTCGCGGAACAGATTGCCCAGCATCAGCATCCCGATCAGAGGCGCTGTCGAAGGCAGCAGCACGCATACGACTATCGTTACTATGACGGGAAAGAGTATGCGCTCCTTCTTCGTCACTTCCCTCAGCTGCTCCATCTTTATCTTCCGTTCTTCTTCCGTCGTAAGCGCCCTCATTATAGGCGGCTGTATTATCGGGACGAGAGACATGTACGAGTACGCCGCAACGGCGATGGGGCCCATGAGATCCTTCTGGCCCAGCTTCATCGCCAGGTAGATGGACGTCGGTCCGTCGGCTCCTCCTATTATGCTGACCGCCGCCGCCTGGGCCTCGTTGAAGCCCATCAGCATCGCGAGAAGGAAGGCTCCGAACACTCCGAACTGCGCCGCGGCCCCCAGAAGGAAGCTCTTCGGATTTGCGATCAGAGGTCCGAAATCCGTGAGCGCACCGACCCCCAGGAATATGAGGGACGGCAGTATGGTCCACTCGTCGAGCTTGAAGAAAAAGTATAAAAGTCCGCCTTCCTCCATTATCGGAGGGTAGAGATTGACCAGCAGCATGCCGAAGGATATCGGCAGAAGCAGCAGAGGCTCGTACTGTCTGGCAATGGCAAGATACAGCAGACCGAGGGCAACGGCTACCATTATCAGGTTGCCGACCGTCAGACTGAAAAAGCCGGTCTGGTGAGCCAGATTGAACAAGGTATCACCCATCGTCCTGCCTCCCGGTATTATTCCACGTAAGCCACGGTCTGTCCGGACGCGGTGGTCTCACCCTCAGATACGAGGATCCCGGAGACCGTGCCTTCCTTAGGCGCTACCACAGGTATCTCCATCTTCATGGCCTCGAGCACGATCATCGTATCTCCGCTCATGACATGCTCTCCTTCGTGGACGATGATCTTGTAGACCGAGCCCGCCGTGCCGCATATCACCGGTTCGCCGCTCGCCTTTTTTCCGGATCTTTTAGTCTCAGGAGAGGTCTTAGCCGGAGCTGCCGAAGGAGCGGACGATCCGCCTTTCTTTTCTATCTCGACTTCGAACTCTTCCCCGTTTACCTTTACGATGTATGTCTCCATGTCGCCCTCCGTACATTCCTTACGACGTAACCTTCCTCAGTTCCTTCTTCCTTCAGATGCTGATGTATCGCCGCGGTAACGGCCGCGACGACCTCGGGCCTGATGCCCTCAGCCGCTTCAGCTGCGGCCGCCGGTTTCTCAGCAGCCGCTTCTTTCTCTTTTTTCGGTCCGCAGGCCAGTCCCAGCAGCCATATGCAGACAGATATGAACATGAGAACGCAGAACACCGTCCCCATGCCTGTAAGCGTATATAAAAGCGCCGTTCTGAAGATCTCTCCTAAACCCATAAGCTCACCTGCTGCTGTTCATGAACACCTCGAGGGCTCCTATGAGATACTTTCTCGAGTCCTCAGGCGCTATCACCTTGTCCACGAAGCCGTGCCTCGCAAGGGCGACGGCGCTCGACTGAGTGTCGCGGTACTGCTTCTCCAGTTCCGATGTCCATCTGCCGAATATGACCTCCGTTGCCTGGCGCGGCTCGACTATGCTGACATTGGCGGTGTCCCACATGAATACGTAGTCCGCCCCGAGGCCCTTCGAATTCATCATGCTGTATGCGCTTCCGACTATGGACCCCGTCACGAGATTGAGTTTCGGCACATCCGAAGATGTCAGAGCCGTCAGCATCCTGCCGGCAGCCGCCGGAAGGAATGTCTCAGTCGCAGAATCCGTCTTGTAGCCTTCAGTGTCCGTTATCGTCAGAAGAGGTATGTGGAATCTCGTGCACATGTTTATCAGAGCGGCAGCCTTGTTGCAGCCTGCCGCGGATATGCGCTTGCTGCCCTCGAACTCGTTGCACGCAGCCACTCCGACCGTCTGGCCGGCGATGCGGATGAAGCCGGTGATCATGCTGCGCCCTCTCGTTCCTCTGTACTCGAGAAGCCTTCCGTCGTCCGAGATCTCGCCGAGTATGGCCTTCGCGTCTCCGAGCATGTTCTGTATGCCGTCGCAGCTTCTGTTCAGCTCCTCTTCGCTGACCTCGATGATCTCGGGAGCGAAATCGCTGCACGAAGGGAGCATGTCCACGATCGCGCGGATATTCTCCATTATCTCTTCCCACTCCAGTTCACCGTCGTCGAGCGCCATCACGTAAGGATTGTCGCCTATGGCGTTGCCGACGACGCCCTGCGGGTTCACGAATATGCTGCCCCTGTCCTTCTCGATATACAGGAAGTCCATCATCTGGGCGGCTATCGACATGCCTCCGCCGCACTGCCCGATGACAGCGGCGATCTGGAGGATATTCCTCGACGCCTTTGTCTGTATCCTGTACAGCTTCGCAAACTGATAAAGACCGTCAAGGCCCTCTTCTATGCGGAAGCCCGCGCAGTCGAGCAGTCCGATCACCGGGGCTTTTGCCCTCATGGCGCGCTCGTAAAGGTCGACTATCTTGCGTCCGTGCTGTTCGCCGAACGTGCCTCCCATGACCTCGCTGTCCTGGGCGTAGACGAAAACAAGATTTCCGTTTATCGTGCCGTATCCGGTCACGACGCCGTCAGACTCCACGACGGAGTCAGGGTGGTAGAATTCGGTGTATCTGGCCGATACCCGCTCTCCCATCTCCATGAAACTGCCCGGATCCAGCAGCTCTGCTATCCTGGTCAGGACGGCTGTTCTTTCGTCGCTTGTTCTTACTTTCAAAGGATGTCCTCCTCACGCTTTATCTCACGCTCATGCCGCTCAGAGCCTCCCAGCGCTCAAGCAGAAAGGCGAGCGCAAGCATGTCTGCGCTGCCTCCCGGCGACAGGCCGCGGCATATCAGCTCTCTGTCGAGTCCATGCAGTTCTGCTGCCCGTTCTTCTTCAGGCAGCCGGGATATCTTTCCTGCGGCGTTCCGGACGTACTCCAGGCCTTCGGGTCCCCCGCGGTGCAGAAGGTTCGTATCCTCGAGGGCGGCCATTGAGTCGCACAGAGCAAGAGCCGCCGCGTCTTTGCGCCCGTCCCGTCTGTAGCTCAGCAGCCTCGACAGACAGTACTTCGCGCCGGGAAATCCCGCCGCAGCCTCTCCCGTGGCTCCCTTCGCACCGAAGTCCCTGTACACTCTGCCTCCGTTTGTGGAAGGCTCCGCCATCGAGACGCAGAGCCTTTTCTCCGCATCCTCGCGCGCAAGTGCGGCTGCATTCCCTATGCAGTCTCCTCCCTGCGCCAGGCATCCGCCCATTCCGGCGAGCAGGAGCCCCATGGAGTATATCAGTCCTTTATGCGTATTCACGCCGCCGGTCGCGGCAAACATCTCAGCCTCAGCCCGGAGCCCTCTTTCGCGCAGATCAGCCATGCCGCAGCCTTCCATGCCCATGCGCGCGGCATCCTCAAAATACGGCCGCAGAGAGCCGGCGCTTTTTTCGAGCAGCTGCAGATCCATGTCCGCGTGCGAGCCGCTGTTGTTCATGTCCACAAGTCCCGGCTTCGGAGTCGTATAAATCTCGTCGAGCAGCGATCCGCACGCCGCGTCAGCCAGGGCGCCGGCGCAGAAATCCTTCAGAAGACCGTCCGTCGCCTTTCTGACCGCTTCGAGGCCGTGCCTCCTGCTCCTTGCGCATTCCGCTGCCGGAGCATCGCAGATCAGGCACTTTCTGGCTTCCCTTCTCGAAAGCTTGTCCCCTCCGGACACGATAAGATCGAAGTCGTAAAGCCTCGCTGCAGGGAAGGAATCCTCTATCGCCTCGAGCAGCGGCTTTACGCTCTCTCCCTCTTCATCGAGCAGCCAGAAGGCTTCGCTCCCCGTCGCTTCATCGATGATCCGCCTGTCCGTGACGCTCATGCCCAGCGACTCGAACGCCCTCACGCCGTGATCGAAAAGCATCTTCGTCATCGGGGTCCGCTTGACGTCCCCCGCGATGTTGAGAGTCAGGCACGCGAGGCAGCTGTTTTCGCCCGCCCCGCCGAGCATGGCGCTCTGTATGGAGGCCCGCCTTTCGCGGGCGGCAAGCATCTGCTCAAGATCTACGCTGCATGACTTCATAGCTGCTCTCCGGCACCATGTCCTTTACTGTTTCCGCATCGCCCTCTTCCATGAGGCTCCGGACCTTTCCGGCGCTTATGCCGCCGAGCCGCGGTATCTCGCGGAATTCTATCCCGTGAGCCGGCAGGAGCTCCTTCATGCGCTCATTGTACGCGCGGGTGACAGGCGAAAAAGGCTCCTCTCCGGCAAAGCGTATGCTGATCCCGAGCGCCGGAGCGATCCTGCTGCAGAAGAGCTCCAGATCGAGATCCGACTTCACCGACTCCGCATGCTCTTCATCCCTTATGAAGTATGCCGGGAAGGTGGCGCGGGATATCAGGTACATGTCGCTTTCGAAGACGTGGCAGTTCTCTATGTCCGCCGTGCCTTTTTTTATCATCTCAAGGCGTTCTTCGGGGCTGTACATCGAGCCCTTCTCGGACACCGCGAAAACGTAGAGGTGGTCGCAGTGCTGAGCGGCGTATTCTATCAGGTGCCTGTGTCCCAGAGTGAAAGGATCGCAGTTGCATACCGCGCATCCGCAGAGACCTTCATACTTCGGGATGGACTCCAGAAAGCTTTCGAGCCCGTCCCTTCTGTTCTCGAGGAGCACAGCGTCCTCCGTCTCTATGACCACATGGAAACCCAGCGAGCGGAACATGCTCAGATTCTGCGGCTTTGTGCACAGAAACAGTCTGTTCGTCCCTCTGTCCGACGCTTCGGATATGAGCGCGGTAAGCACGGCCGCCATCTCGCCCTGCCCTTCCGAATCCGGGCTCACGGCAAGCTGTTTTACCGTATGCCCCGCCAGGGCCCCGCAGGCCGTCAGGTTTCCGTCATCATCAGTCATCAGAGCGACGACGTCCGCATCTCCCTCGTCGCGGAGACCGCACTCAGCGAGAAGCTCCGTATACATCCTCTGCTCCCTCTGGGGGAGCGGCGTATTGCAGACAGATATGCCCATCAGCTCTGAAGTTTCTTCTCGAGGCGCTGCCTGATCGCGGCGATGAAGTCCTTAGTGAGGACGGCTTTCGCGTCCATGCCATCTGCAAGCCCGACAAGGTCCTTCGTCATTATGCCGTCATTGAGCGTATCGATGCAGGCCTCTTCGAGCTTGTCTCCGAAGGCCTGAAGATCCCCGAGACCGTCCATCTCGCCGCGCTTTCTGAGAGCTCCGCTCCACGCGAATATGGTGGCCATCGGGTTGGTCGAGGTCTCTTCGCCGTTCAGGTACTTGTAGTAGTGGCGCGTGACCGTTCCGTGCGCGGCCTCGTACTCGAACTTGCCGTCCGGGCTGCAGAGCACGGATGTCATCATGGCGAGCGATCCGAAGGCCGTCGAGACCATGTCGCTCATTACGTCCCCGTCGTAGTTCTTAAGAGCCCAGATGAACCCTCCCTCGCTCCTTATGACGCGCGCGATGGCATCGTCTATCAGCGTGTAGAAGTATGTGAGTCCTAGCTCATCGAATTTCTCTTTATAGCACTCGTCGAATATCTTCTGAAATGTCTCGCGGAAGTGCATGTCGTACTTCTTCGAGATGGTGTCCTTGGCCGAGAACCAGAGGTCCTGCTTCGTCTCTATCGCGTACTTGAAGCACGAGTGCGCGAAGGAATCTATCGATGAGTCCTTGTTGTATATGCTCTGGAGTATGCCCGGGCACTCGAATTCGTATACCGTCTCGCGGAACTCAGCGCCGTTTTCTCCGGTGAACACGAGCTCGGCTTTGCCCTTTTCAGGAACGCGGTACTCGGTGCCCTTGTAGAGGTCGCCGTAAGCGTGACGGGCTACCGTGATAGGCTTCTTCCAGTTGCGCACCACGGGCTTTATGCCGTCTATCGTGATAGGCGCGCGGAACACGGTGCCGTCGAGTATCGCCCTGATCGTCCCGTTAGGGCTCTTCCACATCTCGTGGAGACTGTACTCCTCCATGCGCTGGGCGTTCGGCGTGATGGTCGCGCACTTCACGCCCACGCCGTATTTCTTTATGGCCTCGCCGGCATCCTTCGTGATCTGATCGCCCGTCTCGTCGCGGACCGGAAGTCCGAGATCGTAGTACTCTGTCTTAAGGTCGACGAACGGAAGGATGAGCTCATCCTTGATCATCTTCCACAGTATCCTCGTCATTTCATCTCCGTCCATCTCGACGATCGGAGTGGTCATTCTGATCTTTTCCATTTTTATCTCTTATCTCCTTTTGTTGCTCTTTCTCTTATATACGGCCGGCTGCTTCATCTCCTTTATCTGCCTCACGACATCTATTATGGTGCCGTCCCGGGCCTCGATGATCCCGACGACCCTGTCCTCGAACTCGACCTTCTCAGGCTCTCCGACTATGGAGTACGCGATGTCGCGCAGCTCCTCGATGGTCTTGAGCGGCACGCAGTCCGCTTCTTTCAGGGCCTGCAGTATATCCTGCCTTGCCGGGTTGACGGCGACGCCGTAGTCCGTGACCACCACGTCGATGCTCTCTCCCGGCGTAGTGACAGTCGTTACCTCGCTGCATATCGCGGGTATCCTTCCCTGCAGGAGCGGGCATATGACTATGGCGCACTTCGCTCCCTGAGCGGTATCCGGATGCCCTCCCTGGGCTCCCGTGATCATTCCGTCCGAGCCGACCACCACGTTGCAGTTGAAGTTCACATCCACCTCGAGAGAGGCCAGCACCACGTAGTCGAGCTTGTTGACTACCGCGCCCTTGTTAAGAGGATTCGCGTACACCGCCGCCGGTATCCTGTGGTGGTTGACGTTCTTGAGGTTGTGCACGGCGTCGAGATCGAAGTCCTGCACGTCGAGCATGACCCTCGCCATGCCGTCATCGAGAAGCTGGCACATGGCTTTTGTGAGTCCTCCGACTCCGAATCCCATGTGTATGTTGCGCTCTCTCATTATCTCGGCGAGGTACTGCGTCGAAGCTATCGACGCTCCGCCTACTCCCGTCTGATACGAGAATCCGTCCCTGAACCACGGCGTGTTCACGACCACATCGGTGCAGTACCGGGCCATCAGCAGCTTTCTCTGGTCAGTCGTAGGCTTGGCCGCGCCCGTGGCGATCTTCGAAGGTATGCCTATCTCGTCCACCACGCACACGTAGTCGATCTTTGTCTGCGATATGTGGGCCGGGAAGTTCGGGTACGGCACCAGGCAGTCGGTTATGGCCACGCAGTGGTCGGCGTGGTTTCCGTCCACTATGGCATAGCTCAGAACGCCGCAGTCGGCCTTGCCTCCTATGCCCCTGAGGTTGCCGTAATCGTCCGACGTCGGCGCCCCTATGAAGGCGATATCTATGTGGCTCTCTCCCGTGGCTACCGACCTTACGCGTCCTCCGTGCGAGCGCATTATGGCGAGGCCCTTGAGCTTTCCCTGCGAGATGGCTTCTCCTATGCCGCCTCTGACGCCCGACGACTCGATGTCCGTGATGGTCCCGTCCTCGATCATCGGAACGAGAGCGCTGTGCGCCTTGCCGAGCGATGTGGCGCATATCCTGATGTCCTTCAGACCCATCGCGCGGATCTCGTTCATGACCATGTTGACTATCAGGTCGCCGTCGCGGAAGTGGTGGTGGAACGATACAGTCATGCCGTCGTGGGCATCGCACTTCTCGAGCGCCTCGCGTATGTTCGCCACCAGCTTGGATTTCTTATTGTTCATTACCGGGCGAATGGTAGGCCCCGCCATCGTGACAGGCTTGTCGTCGCGGTAATTATTGCCCCTGAAAGGCTCTTTCCCGGTGATCTCCAGTATCTCGTCCGGGATGTCTCTTCCTACTGCGTTAATCATCCTACAGATCCCCCCTGTACACACCTGAAGCTTTGGCAAGGGCTATCGTTCTCTTTGCGCCGGCGTAGAACGCGATGTCTATCATCTTTCCGTCCACCGTGAACACGCCGATGCCCCTGGCCTTCTTGTCATCTATCTCCCTTATCACCTTCTCTGCGTAGATGATGTCTTTTTCTTTCGGAGTATATATCTCGTGCACTACAGGGATCTGACGCGGATTCACTATCGACTTGCCGTCAAATCCCATGGAATGTATGATCTCCACTTCTCTTCTGAAGCCCTCCATGTCGTCGAGGTCGGTCCATACCGTGTCGAAGCACTGTATCCTGGCGGCTTTCGCGGCTATGATCATGTGCTGCCTCGCCCCCATGAACTCAACTCCCGTACCGGATATGGATATCTGGAGGTCTTTCGAATAATCTCCTCCGGAGAGCGCGATGCCGAACAGTCTCTCTGACGAATCGCATATGCTCATGGCGTTGATGACTCCCCGCGCGGATTCGAGCGCAGCCATGATGAGGACCTCTCCCACCGGCCTTCCGAATTCTCTTTCGGCCTCCGCGATGGCGTATTCGACCGTGCGTACATCGTCAGCCGTCTCCGTCTTCGGTATGCGGATCGAATCGCAGCCTCCGGCCACGGCGCATCTTATGTCCTCGCGCCAGAGGTCGGTGTCCAGTCCGTTGATGCGTACGACTCTTTCCACTCCCCTGTAGTCGATCTCCTGAAGGGCGTGGTACAGAGAGTAGCGCGCCGCGTCCTTTTCCTTTTCTGCAACGGCATCCTCAAGGTCGAGCATGATGGAATCCGGCTTATATATGTACGGATCCTTTATCAGGCCCGGCTTCTGACAGTTGAGGAACATCATCGTCCGGCGCAGACGGTATTTGTCAGGCCTGCTCATTTTATAACACCTCCCCATCCTATCCTGCCTTCGTGTCCGGCAGCTCGCATCACGGCGCATTCCACCCTGGCCTTGATGGTGCAGTCGAGCGCGCCCTTGTCGACTATGCTGACCCTGGCGTCCTTCACGTCAAGGCGGTCAAGAGTTTCCAGCGCGACCTCCTTGATCCGTTTGCCGTACTGTCTGAAGACGGCGCTGTCGATCTCGAGCTCGATGCCCTTTGCCGGCTCGATCGATACCATGCAGTCGCTGCTTTCGAGTGTGCCTGCGACCGCGGCCTTTCTGACATCCATGTTGATCCCTCCTGAAACAGTCTTCTGTCCGTTATTTGTTCTGAGCTGCGTAGTAATTCATCAGGCAGCCGTCGAGTATTATCTGCTTTTCATCCTCGGTGAGGCCCTTTACATACAGCGTAAGGTCGCTCACGCTGCCGTCCTTTCCGATCACCTTCGCTGGCATCTCCTCACGGCCGGCCTCTATGGCGGCCCGGATGCCCGGCACGAAGACGAAGTCCCCCTCTTCATAAGGGAAGTCATCCCCCTCAGCCAAAGTGAACGGCAGTATGCCCCAGTTGATGCAGTTGCTGCGGTACCTCTTCGTCGCGTATTCGTAGCAGATGTTCGCGAAGCCCCCGAGCACCTTCTGGCATGACGCGGCCTGCTCGCGGGCAGAGCCGTCTCCCGGCTTGTTCGCGAATACGCACGAGCCGAACTGGGTGTTCTTCAGAAGCTCGTCAGCGTTTCCGACAGCGGCAAGTACCTTTGTCAGCTTCGCCGGCTTTTCTCCGGCACGGCGCGCGGCCTCGTCGGCGGCGACTGCCTTCGAGCGTCCCGCATATTCAGGCACGCGGCGCGAGAGCGCGAATTCCGAAAGCCTCAGCGGATTGCTCCTGTACGAGCTCGTCTCTCCCGAAGGTATGAGTTCGTCCGTGGTCGTGACAGGGTCTCTTATGACGGCCGCAAGCTCGAGCAGCAGGTTGTCGGCAAGCTCGTACATCTTCGGCCAGTCAGTGATGTTAGGTCCGAGTATGAGCTCTGCATCCGGGTCCGCCTTGCCGAAGCCGTAGTAGCAGCGGTTTTTGTATGCCTCGTTGTCGAAGGTATACGGGACCTGCTTCGTATCGTAATCCATGTCCGTTGCAGCCGTGATGTATCCGCCGTTTCGCGCCGTAGCGGCGATAGAGCGCGAATCCATCAGAGCCACTCCGCTGATCTGCCCCTCTCCCGGCTTGGAGCCTTCTCTGTTAGGGAAGTTCCTGGTGGTGTGGCGGAGCGACAGGCCGTTGTTTGCAGGAACGTCGCCCGCTCCGAAGCACGGCCCGCAGAACGACGGTTTGATGACGGCTCCCGCCTCGAGCAGAGCCTCCGTCTTTCCGGCCCTTGTGAGAGCCAGGCTCGTCGGCACGCTCGTCGGATACACCGACAGCGAGAAGTAGCCGTTGCCGGTGCTTCCGCCCTTCAGTATGTCCGCGGCCTCGACTATGTTGTCGAATATGCCTCCCGAGCATCCGGCGATTATGCCCTGATCGGCGAGCACTCCCTTTTCGCTCACCTTTGAGCGCAGGTCGAGCTTTGCCTTAGGGAACTTCTTCGCCGCTTCCGCTTCCACGCCGGCGAGTATCTCATCGGCGTTTTCGAGGAACTCATGTATCGTGTACGCGTTCGAAGGGTGGAAAGGAAGGGCTATCATCGATTCCATCTTATCCAGTTCTATATTAATTATCGCGTCGTAGTACGCTCCCTCTTCAGGTTCGAGCTTCCTGTAGCACTCCGGACGCTTATGTATCTCATAGTACTTCTTTATCTCATCATCGGTCGCCCAGATCGAGGACAGGCATGTGGTCTCGGTAGTCATCACGTCGATCCCGCTCCTGAAGTCGTACGGCAGGTATTCGAGGCCCGGCCCCGCGAACTCGAGCACCTTGTTCTTAACAAGGCCCTCCCCGAAAGTCTCTTTGACCAGAGCTATGGCCACATCGTGAGGTCCTATGCCCTTTTTCGGCCTGCCCGTGACATAGCACAGCACCACCTCGGGAGGAGTGATGTCCCATGTGTTTTTCAGAAGCTGTTTTACCAGCTCCGGGCCGCCCTCGCCGACTCCCATGGTCCCGAGTGCCCCGTAGCGGGTATGGCTGTCCGATCCGAGTATCATGCTGCCGCACGCGGCCAGCTCCTCTCTCGCGTAGGAGTGGATGACGCTCTGGTTTGCCGGGACGTAGATGCCTCCGTACTTCTTTGCAGCCGAGAGGCCGAATACGTGATCGTCCTCGTTTATTGTGCCACCGACGGCGCAGAGACTGTTGTGGCAGTTTGTCATAGCATAAGGAATCGGGAACTCCTTCAGGCCGCTTGCCCTGGCCGTCTGGATGATCCCGACGTATGTGATGTCGTGTGAAACGAGTGCGTCAAATCTGATATGGAATATGCCGTCATCGCTCTTCCGGCGGTGCGCATTCAGAATCTGATATGCGATGGTTCCGTTTCTCGCTTCATTCTTATCCGAGATATTCTCTGCCTTCTGCGGAGCCCCGTTGATCCACTGAGTGCCCTGCTGATGATACCTGACCATTGTTTCCTCCCTCCTGAAACAATATGATTTTCCGACAATACAATTTAACCAATAAACGGCAGGCAATGTCTATCCTTTTTTATGTTTTTCCCGCGAACAATCCTCAGCCTCTTCAGGGCGCAAAAAAGCCTGCCCGGAGGCAGGCTTTGCATGCGTCATGCGCAGTCAGAAGATCACTTCCAGCAGTCCACCTTGCTTTCGTCCAGGCCGATATCGACAGCCTTGAAGTGAGGCGCCTTGCCCGCTTTCTTCTGCTTTGTGTAGTCGTCGAGAGCCTTCACGGCGACTCCGCCGAGGATGGCGATCGTAGGGATGTTGCATACTACCATGAGTCCCTGGAACATGTCGGCTGTATCCCATACAAGGCCTGCGCTCGAGATCGCTCCGAGGAATACGAGAACGATGGCGATGATCCTGAAGATGATCACTTCCGTTTTGGTCATGTCCCTCTTGAGGATGAAGGCGAAGCAGCCTTCGCAGTATGAGTAGTTGCCGATCAGCGTCGTGAACGCGAAGAGCGTCATCGAGATCGCGATGAAGACCGGTCCGAAGCTTCCGAGCGATGTCTGCAGGCATGTCTGTACATAACCGGCAGCGTTGGCTCCTCCGTCCTCAAGAACGTAATCGGACGGCTTGACCTGCATCGTGGACAGGCACATGAATGCTGTCGCCGAGCAGATCAGAAGCGTATCGATGAATACGGACAGCGTCTGAACGAGTCCCTGCTTTACAGGATGGACAACGTCGGCCTTTGCAGCGGCGTTAGGCGCGGAACCCATGCCGGCCTCATTGGAGTAGAGTCCTCTCTTGAGTCCCCACATGATGACCGATCCGGTGAATCCTCCGAAGATCGCCTTGAAGTCGAACGCAGTGCTGAAGATCAGTCCGAACATCGCGCCGAGGTTTCTGGCGTTGAGCACCAGAACGACGAGCGACATCGCCACGTAGATAACGCCCATGACAGGAACGAGGAATCCCGTAACGTCAGTCAGCTTCTTTGCGCCTCCGAGGATGGTGGCTGCGAAGAATACCGCGAGGATGACTCCGATGACCATCGGCGTCGATTTCTCGTTGTAGAAGCTGAATGTCGCGAATGTCGACTGCAGGTTGAATGCAGCGAGCATGTTGTATCCTACTGCATATGTGAAAATGATCAGGATCGAGAACAGCACGCCGAGCCATCTCTGTCCGAGGGCGTTCTGCATGTAGTACGAAGGTCCTCCGTAGTACGTGCCGTCGTCAGCCTTTTTCTTGTAGATCTGAGCCAGGGTCGACTCGATGAATGCGTTGGCTCCGCCGAAGATGGCCGTGATCCACATCCAGAAGATCGCTCCCGGTCCGCCGAGGATGATAGCCGTGCATACTCCGATGATGTTGCCCGTTCCTACGCGGGACGCTGTCGATACCATCAGAGCTCCGAATGACGAGATACCCTTCTCATCGGCCGGCTTCTCGCTTACTACTTTGAACATCTCTCCGAACATGCGGACCTGCACGCACTTGGTTCTGATCGTAAAGTAGATGCCTACCGCGATCAGGAACAGAGGAACGATGTAAGGCCTGTAGAGGATGTCGTTCATGAATCCTACAAAGTTGCTCATTGATTTTCTCCCTTTCTGTTCAATTGTTCTATCTTATATTTTCTCTTTCTGTTATGCGGGACTGCCGGCGGCCGGTCCCGTATTAACGTGTATATTTTATCAAGGTAAAACACAGCTTGTCCACATTATTATTCTTTTTTCCGTCTGCCGCGCTGTATGTATTGACCATCCCTGCTTAATCGGATAAACTAGGATTGTATACAATAACATCAATCGTATGGAATATCCGAGGTGCATCATGGACATCGCAAACGGCAGCAAACAGGCTCAGCCTTTATCCGCGGGCCTTTATACCGAACTCCAGAAGGACATACTGTCGGGGGACCTTCCGGACGGAAGCAAGCTCACGGAGCAGGCAGTGTGCAAACGGTACAGTGTCAGCCGCACTCCAGTGAGGGAAGCTCTGAGGCAGCTTGAAGCGGACGGCCTCATCGAGAACATCCCCAACAGGGGCGCTTATGTCACCGGTCTTTCAAAGCGCGACATCTCAGACCTTTTCGATCTCAGGGCCCTGTTCGAGGTCCAGGCTGTCGAGTGGGCCATAAAGCGCATGGGCAGCGAAGACTTCGACCGCCTGTCCGAGAGCATGGAATTCATGGAGTTCTACACGCTCAAGGAGGATACCGCGAAGGTCCTTTCCTTCAACTCCCTCTTCCACAGCATCATCTACGAGGGCACCGGGAACCGCAAGCTCAGAAGATCGCTCGAGGTCTACCAGACCTACCTGAAGTATTCAGCTCCTCACAGGTCGTATTCCGAAAGCGATCTGAAAACACTGCTCGAAGAGCACCGCGCGATATTCGAGGCTTTTGAGTCAAGGAATACTGCGGCCGGCCGCAAGGCGATGGAACACCACATGGAGCAGTCAAAGCTGCGCAGGATGGTGGACTTCTTCTGAACCCTGCCCTACATCATGCCGGTCAGGAACTCGAGCACGAACACCGTGACGCAGCACGCGAGCGCGACATAGATCAGATCGGCGCCGAACCATGCGGCGAATATGCCCACGGCCAGAGCGGCGGCTCCTGCCAGCGGCTCATTCGTCGCCTGCACCATGGCCGGGAAGGTCATGACGGCGAGCGTCACGTACGGCACATAGTAAAGGAATGACTGCGCGAAGCGGTTCTGTATCGGCTTTTTCATGACCAGCGACGGTATGACTCTCATGCACCATGTCGCAAACGCCATCACGAATATGTACAGGTAGATATTCGGCTTCATACGGATGCTCCTTTCTCCGGAGCGGCCGTCCCGGCGTCAGTGCCGTCCTCTCCCGCATCGCGCGGGAACGCCAGCGCGAAGAACGAGGAAATGGACACGGTCAGTATGATCGTGCGGGTCCCCGCCGAAAGAGACGCGGCCGCGGGGATCGCCGATGCCGCATAAGAGCATGCGAAGCTCGCTGCCACTGCAGCGAGCACTTTTTTATCCCTGCGCGCCTGAGGCACTATGACCGCGAGGAACATCCCGAACAGGGCCACGCTCAGGGCGCTGACCACGCTGTCAGGCAGTATGCTTCCCATGCTGATGCCGACCGCGGTTCCCGCGGCCCACATCGGAACGGCCGTGCAAAGAGCCCCGAATGTGAACCACGGATCGGGCACTCCGGGCCTGGCTATGGTGACTCCGAATATCTCATCCGTTATGCAGCTTCCCACGAGCATGCGCCTTCCGAGGCTCGTGCCTTCCGGCATCCTCTGGTTGAGCGCGAGTCCCATCAGTATGTATCTCAGGTTGGTTATGGCCGTCAGTATCACTAGCTGCAGCAGGGTCGCATTGGCCGCATATATCGAAAAGCCTATGTACTGCCCCGCCGACGCGTAGGTCAGAAGGCTGGCCAGAAACCCCTGGAACGGAGTGAAGCCGTAGCCCCTGGCCGCGATCCCCAGCGAAAAAGCGACAGCAAAATAACCGAGTCCTATGGGGAAGCCGTCTCTGACTCCCTCAAGGAACACGGTTATGCGGTTTATCCTTGATTCTTCTGTTTCCCTTTTATCTCTTCCTATCGTTCCGTACCCCTTTTTCTTCCGTTCTATCTCAGCTTTTCGGTCCTGTCGGGCTCCGTCTCGTCCCACGCGCCCAGGGCCTTGCTGAGGTTCACGATGAAGTCCTGCACGTTCGTGACTATGCCCTTCGCGCCCAGGCTTCCCCTGTCAGCCAATTTGTTTATAGTGAACTCGGATATGTCCACGCAGTAGAAGAACACCGGCCTGACCGTGCCGTCCTTCATCACGCGGTAAGACGGCGTCATGTTGCCGACCGCGATCGAATGCAGCATGGTCGCCATGCATATCACGGTCGTCGCTCCCCTGACCTCGGCCCTCATCCTGTCCTGCGCCTGATAGACATCTCCGCAGACCTCAGGCAGCGGGCCGTCGTCTCTGATGGACCCGGCGAGCACATACGGGACGTTGTTTTTCTCGCACGCCGCCATGATGCCTCCCGACAGACCTTCCTTCTTCAGGAATTCCCTGATGCTGCCGTGGTATCTGACGCGGTTGATCGTTTCGAGATGATTGTAGTGCCCGTTATGCACGCTTTCCTGGGTGTAGATGTTCTGTCCGAGAGCCGTGTCGAGATACGCGCCTTCAAGATCGTGCGTGGCAAGCGCGTTGCCCGCCAGAAGAGCGTGCACATAGCCCTTGTTGATTATCCCCGCGAAGGCCTTTCTGGCATCGTGGTCGAACGAGAACGCAGGACCCATGACCCATACGATCTTTCCGTTGTCCCTGTCGTGTCTGAGTATCTCGTAAAGCTCGTCGTAGTCGACGGAGAACGCGGTCTCTCTTGTCCTCGAAGTCCTGAACGCGAAGACATCCTTCTGCACCGCCTCCCCTCCGGTGAATCCGTAAGGGTAGAGGTATATGCCGTCCTCGCAGTCCTCGGTCCTTCCGACCGCGACCATGTCGTTCTTCATCAGGTTCCTGAACTCCACCACCTCGATCCTGCCGTCTCTGAGCACCGGAACGCAGTCCATCCTGCTTTCTTCCGCGAGTAGCCACTCTCCGCTGACCTTGAAGTATTCAGGGTAGATGCTCATCGCGTGGAAGTTCTGCGGGGCCACTCCGTCGCACGGCGCTTTCTCGAATCTGCACTCAGGAGCGTCTCTGAACTTCTTCTGCGTAAAATCCGGGTGTGTGTACTTGTATTCTTTCATTGCTGTCCTTTCAGTATTCGATGTGCGTGTTCATGTATTTTTCCCAGATATCCTCAGGCACCAGCCTGCCGCCGGTGGCCCAGCATATCTGAACGCAGTTCGCGAGCTTCTCAGGCGTCAGACCGTTCAGGTGCAGATACGCCTTGCCGGCCTCGTATTCATGCAGCCTCGCAGGACCGATGAACGCCGCGCAGCTGGAAGGCTCGATCAGTATATCTTCCGTGGCCTTCAGCATCCTCATGTAATCGTACAGCCTGCCGTCGACTATGGTAAAGTCTCCCGAGAGGAGGTTCCTGTCTATCCTGGTCACGAAGCCGGACGGGCTCGCGCACGCAAGGCCGTCCGCCTCGGACATCTCGCACAGACCGAAGTCGTTCACGCTGACCGCGTTGTGCATGTCGGTCGCCATTCCCAGCAGCACCGACGGGAAGAGCACAGGCTCGCAGAAAAACACGTGCACGCTGTCTTTGAACAGTCTCTTGAAGCCGTAGCAGATGCCGCCCGGCGCTCCGCCTACTCCGCACGGAACATAGATGATCAGAGGGTGATCGGCGTCGACCGTGACGCCTTTTTCTTCGAGCTGCTTCTTCGTTCTCGCGGCCGCCACGGCGTACCCGAGGAAGAGAGGCACTGAGTACTCGTCATCGACGAAATAGCTCGACGGGTCCCTGTCCGAATCCCTGCGGCCCTCGAGCACGGCTTTCGAGTAGTCGTCCTCGTATTCGATGACCTCTACTCCCTTGCTGCGCAAAAGGTCCTTCTTCCACTGCCTGGCGTCAGCTGACATGTGGACCTTTACTTTGAATCCCAGAAAGGCGCTCATGATGCCTATCGAGAGGCCGAGGTTTCCGGTCGATCCGACCTGCACCGTATAGCGTCCGAAGAATTCCCTGAAGTCGTCATCGGCGAACCTCTCGTAGTTGTCATCCTCGGTGATCATTCCTGCCCCGATCGCGAGGTCCTCGGCGTGCTTCAGCACCTCGTAGATGCCTCCTCTGGCCTTGACGGATCCGGCGATCGGCAGGTGGCTGTCCATCTTAAGGAAGAGCCTCCCCGGTATCGCGCACGAGCTGTCTTTTTCTATCGCCGCCTTCATCGCGCTTATCTCGGCGAGAGGCGACTCGATGAGGCCCCTGTCCTCTTCGGTCTCGGGGAAGCACTTGCGTATGTACGGCGCGAACCTGTCGAGCCTCCTTGCCGCATCCTCGATGTCCTCGTCGGTCACAACGAGCTGGCACAGCGCGTCGACCATGTCGAACGGCAGATACCTGTCGTTTATCCAGAGCGTCTCCTTCTGATCGGCGATGTCTCTGAAGACTCCGCCCTTAGCGATGAATTCCTTCGCGTATTCCTTTACAGCCATCTCCGTTCCCTCCTTATCAGTTTCCCTGCTCCGTCATGAATTCGTTTACCTTGTTGTGTATCTCCGTGGCTCCGATCTCAGCCACACGGCCTGATTCGTACTCGGCGTCGACCCAGTCCTTTATGTACAGAACGACAGCGCTTTGCTTGTCGACCTGCTTTTCTCCCCTGAGACCGTAGCTCGCATTGAGCCAGTGGGCTATGCCCGCCGCGCCCGAGCTCTGGCTGATATTGACCAGCGGCGGACGTCTGAGGAATTTTTCCGTATCGAATATATTGTATATCTCCTCGTTCTTGAGGAGGCCGTCTGCGTGTATGCCGGCCCTCGTGACATTGAAGTTGGCTCCTGCGAACGGGGTCTGGGCCGGCAGGGTGTAACCGACTTTGTTCTCGTAGTATCTGGCGAGGTCTGTGATGACCGTCGTATCCATGCCGTCGAGAGTGCCCCTGAGCTGAGCGTATTCGAAGACCATGGCCTCGAGAGGTATGTTGCCCGTCCTCTCCCCTATGCCGAAGAGCGTCGTGTTGACGGCCCCGCAGCCGTAGAGCCATGCCGTGGCCGCGTTCGCTACGGCCTTGTAGAAATCGTTGTGGCCGTGCCACTCGAGGCACTCGCTCGGGACTCCGGCGTACTGGTGGAGTCCGTAGATTATGCCGGATACTGAGCGCGGCAGGGCGACTCCCGGATACGGAACGCCGTATCCCATGGTATCGCACAGTCTGATCTTTGCCGGCATCCCCGCCTGCGCCGCCATGTCCTGTATGGCGCTCACGAAAGGCACGACGAAGCCGTAGAAGTCGGCGCGCGTTATGTCTTCAAGATGGCAGCGCGGAGTGATGCCCGCCTCGAATGCGTCATGCACCACGGACAGGTAATGCTCCATCGCCTGCCTGCGCGTCATGCCGAGTTTGTAGAAGATGTGGTAGTCAGAGCAGCTCGTGAGTATGCCGGTCTCCTTTACGCCCATCTCCTTTACTATTTTGAAGTCTTCCTTTTTCGCGCGTATCCACGTCGTGATCTGAGGAAATTCAAGGCCGAGATCCTGGCAGGCTCTTATGGCTTCCCTGTCTCTGTCGGAGTATGTGAAAAACTCCGTCTGGCGGATCACGCCCCTCGGGCCGGACAGCTTCGACATCATTCTGAAGATATCCACTATCTGCCTGGTCGTGTACGGCTCGCGGGACTGCTGACCGTCGCGGAAGGTCGAGTCTGTTATGACTATCTCGTCAGGCATGCCGTAAGGGCTGGTCCTGAAGTTGAATCCGACTTTAGGTATCTCCGTGTATTCAAAGAATTCACGCAGCAGGTTCGGATCGGGGACCTCCTGCACCTCGTAGTGGTAGTTCTCCATCTCGAGAAGGTTCGTCTTCGCATTCAGCTTAGTCCGCCTTTCGCCGAATTCTTCTTTTTTCTCATCAAGATTGCTGTTTATGCTGTTACCCATGTATCTGTCCTCCGGACCCTGAACGGGCCAAAATGTATACATGTATTTTAGTCTCGCCCGGCCCGCCAAGTCAATCGAAAAGCACTCTCTTTTCCCGAATTTCAGCCATTTCCGGGCGCGATTGTATACAAAAAGAACGCCTCCTCTTCAGAAGCGCCCATATGATGTGTCTCGTTCCATGCCTTTGTCTATTGTGAAAAAAAGCTCAAAATCTCAGATATTGTATACAATCAGAGGAACCACTCGGAATTTTTCCGCCGGAAGCTCAGTTTTTCGAGCAGCTCCTGAGCTATAGCCGCCGCTCCCGGGGACAGTCTGCTTATCTTGTGCACAGGCTTTTTCCCCTTCACCTCGAGAGGGGCGGGCTTTATCCTGAGTCCCTCGATCTCGCAGCCTCCGAGTCTTCTGATCTTTCCGGACGCCGCCTTTCCGAATTCGACGATCGCGGCCGTGTCCATCGCAGGCAAAGAGCTTCTGGAGCTCCCCCTCTTCGCCATGTAGCTTATGGCAAAGGCCCCGGCGCCTATGACCGTGAAGCCGCATTCCTCGGCAATGTCCCTGAGTTCAAAGAGAGCGTTGCCGTATGATCTTCCGCCGTAGGACACCGCCGTGACGGTCATGGCCTTTCCGCCGCTGACCGAGCGCAGCGCTTCGATGCCCGGAAGAGGCAGCTTGCCTATGTATGCGGGCATGGCAATCACGGCCACGGTCTCTTCGTCAAAGCCGTCTCCCTGCACTTCTCTGATATCGCAGCACTCCGTCCTGATCTCTTCGGGACTGCACTCCCTGAGCGCCGATGCCATCTCCGACACCAGCCGCCCGGTCATCCGGGCCGTTCCTCCGACGGGGCTGAAGTAGATTCCGATGATCTTTTTTATCATAGGCGGATTTCAAACAGCGGAACCCACCGCCCGCTTCACTCAGGCGGAGGATATCCGGCGTCTGTTTTTTCAGATCCTTCCTCTCTCAAAGAAAACTGCCTGCGGGATCTTCCGGTCCCACAGGCAAATTGTAGCATTATGCAAATATCCGAATTAGTCGAAACTGTGAAGATTTCGAGGACTTATTTCACTCCGTATTCATCGGCCCAGTTCTCGAAATAGTCTATCTTCATGGCGCGCTTCACATCGGCCAGAGTCGCGGCGGCGGCGCGCCTTGCCTCTTCGGTCCCGTCTTTGAGCGCCGCGATGACCTCTTCAGGATGGGCTTCATAGTACGCGCGCTTCTCCCTTATAGGGGAGAGGAAATCGTTGAGCACGGCGAAGAGGAACTTCTTTACCTTGACATCGCCGAGTCCGCCTCTGCGGTAGTGGTCCTTGAGCTCATCGAGGTCCCTGTACTCAGGCAGGAACTTCTCAAAGCTGTCAGGCTGCACGAATGCGTCGAGGTACGTGAACACCGTGTTCCCCTCGATCTTTCCCGGATCCTCGACCCTGAGGTGTCCCGGGTCCGTGAACATCGACATGACCTTCTTTCGCAGTGTCTCCTCATCGTCCGAGAGGTAGATAGTGTTGCCGAGAGACTTGCTCATCTTGGCCTGGCCGTCCGTTCCCGGAAGCCTCAGGCACGCCTCGTTCTCAGGCAGATAGATCTCAGGCTCGACAAGGACATCGCAGCCGTATGTCCGGTTGAACGTCCTTACGATCTCCCTGCACTGCTCGAGCATAGGCTCCTGATCCTCGCCTACAGGCACGATGGTCGCCTTGAAAGCAGTGATGTCGCTCGCCTGGCTTATAGGATATGTAAAGAATCCTACAGGGACGCTCTCGCCCTCGAAGCCCCTCATCTTGAGCTCGGCCTTTACCGTCGGGTTGCGCTGCACCCTGCTTACCGTGACGAGGTTCATGTAGTATACCGTCAGCTCGTGCAGCTGAGGCACCTCCGACTGGATGAGTATATGCGTCTTCTTCGGATCGATCCCCACGGACAGGTAATCCAGCGCCACCTGGAACACGCTCTCCCTGACCTTGTCCGGGTCGTCGAAGTTATCTGTCAGAGCCTGCGCATCCGCGATCATCACGAATACCTTTTCGTAGCTCGGATCGTCCTGGAGCTCGAGTCTCTGTCTCAGAGAACCGACATAGTGTCCTATATGGAGCCTGCCTGTCGGGCGGTCGCCCGTAAGCATTATCTTTTTCTTCTGTGCCATTTTTATACCTTCTTTCAGTATTCAGTATATCGCTCTTTCCGGCCCGCTGTCTTTTATCCGGCAGGCCTTTTTTTCTTCTGTTCTTATGCTCAGCGGCGCCATCGGTAGACGGTGTCTTCCGTCACCACCGCATCGACCGGCACATCGTGCTCTTCTGCAGGCAGCCGGTCCGCCAGCAGCTTTTCGTAGCACAGCGCGATCGTCACGCACTTTTCTTTTACAAGGCTCAGATACTTGTCGTAATACCCCGCGCCGTGGCCGAGCCTTCTGCAGTCGCGGTCGCAGGCGACGCACGGCAGTATTATGACGTCTATTTTCTCAGGAGGCACCATCGCGGTCCCGTCCGCCGGTTCGGGGATACCGTATGCCCCCCTGACAAGATCGTCGAAGCTCTTTATCTGTCTCGCCTCCATCGAATCCGCGGGGGCGGCTCCCTCGATGCGGCGTCCGTTCTCATCGAGATCCGTGCACACCGGCAGGCACACCCTTTTGCCGTCCTTCAGCAGGCTGTCCAGCAGCGCCAGCGCGCCCGGCTCGCGGCCGACCGAAAAGTAGGCGAGCACCGTCTTTGCCTTTCGCACAGATTCCATGCTCAGAACGTTCACTGCGATCTTCGCCGAAGCGCTGCTGACATAATCGTCTGTCAGCGCCGCGAGCTTCTCCTTAGCCTCCGCCCTGTATTCACTTTTCGTTTTTGCTGAGTCTGCCATGTTCTGTCCCGGATCAGGCTGCCGGCGTTTCATTTGGACCGCTGTTGACAGCCGGCGTCTTTTACCTCTTAATTTTCTGCTTCCGTCCTGCTGTTTTCGGCGAGAAGACTGCCGCTCCCGCTGAGAGGCTTCCCGTTCTCATCGAGCGGATTGCCGTACTCGTCGCGCGGCGTCATTTTACTTATTATATCCCTTCTGATCTTCCGGGTATAGTATATCGACATGCTCACGCCGGCTACCTCCGCGCAGGGGAAGGCCCACCACACCATGTTGACCCCTCCGGTCTTCGCGAAAATGTACGCGCACGGGATAATTATAAGGAGCTGTCTCACAAGGGAGATATTCATGCTGTACACGCTCTTTCCGAGAGCCTGGAAGGCCGCGCCTCGCATGATCGCGTAGCCCGCGAACGGGAAATTGAGCGATATGATATGCAGGGCGACGACTCCCATCGCGACCATTTCAGGAGGCGAGTCGAAGAGCGCCATCAGTTCTTCCGGGAAGAGCCAGAAGAGCAGCGTTCCCACCGACATGATCCCGACGCCGTAGCGCGCGCCTATGCTCATCGTCTTTTCGAGCCTGTCCCTTCTGTCGGCGCCGTAGTTGTACGCGATGATAGGCACCGATGCGCTGTTCATTCCGAAGAGCGGCATGAAGACGAAGCTCTGCAGCCTGAAGTAGACTCCGAATGTCGTGACTGCGAGGTCAGAGAACATGGCGAGTATCTTGTTCAGGCTGAATGTCATGACCGCTCCGACCGACTGCAGGATTATCGAAGGGATGCCTATCCTGTATATCTCCTTCATGGTGCGCAGGTCCGGACGGAGCTTTTTGACCGACAGAGCGATCTCTTTGTTGAATTTTCTGTTGAAGACAAACCCCAGTATGCAGCCGAGTATCTGCCCGAATACCGTGGCGAGAGCCGCGCCCTTCGCCCCCATGGCCGGCAGTCCGAAGAACCCGAATATGAGGATAGGATCGACTATGGCATTGAAAACCGTGCTCGACACCTGCATGTAGAATATGTAGTTCGTCTTGCCCGTGCCCTGAAGCAGCCTTTCGAACATCGACTGTATCATCGGTGCGATCGAGAGCCACTGGGTGATCCTGAGGTATATGGCTCCCTCCGAGAGGATCGCCGCGTCAGTGGTCTTTGCCGTCAGCAGCTCCATGATAGGTTCCGCAAAGCAGCCTACCACGAAGAATATGCTGTAGTTGATCCCGGCGAGTATGAAGCCGTTGTGTGCCACCTTGTCGGCCTTGTCGTACTGCCTGGCTCCGAGATATCTCGAAAGCAGAGCGCTCATGCCGACCGCCGTTCCTATGCCGAAAGCTATGTTGAGGTTCTGGAACGGGAAGCAGTACGACACCGCGGTCAGCGAGTCGGTGCTGTAGTGTCCGAGATAGATCGAGTCGACGATGTTGTACAGCGCCATGACGAACATGGACACCGCCAGAGGCGCCGACATCTTCAGGAGCAGCGGGTGCACCGGTTCGGTGCCCAGCTTGTCCGAGTCGCGCTTCTGCACCTTCGCTTCCGCTTCTTTTATTTCCTCTTCTGTCTCTTCATCGAGTTCTTTTTCAAGTTCTTCTTCGAATCTGCTCATCCGCGTTTCTTTCTTTGTCAGTGTCCTGTGTTCAGCCTCTTTGCTTTGCTTTGTTTTCGGCTTCTTCTTCCTTCTGTCTGCGGCTGTTGTCAGCGGCGCGCTGGAACGCCTTGACTATCTCGACGAAAGGTATGATCAGTATCGCCAGTCCCATCGCGATGCCGTATTCCTTGAGATCGATCGGCGTGAATTCGAAGATCTTCGCGAGCGCCGGCACCTCGATCACGAGCGTGGTCAGCAGGAACGCCGCTATGCCCGATCCCCAGAGCCAGATGTTCTGCCTGCTGAGGGTGAAGATCGACTTCCTTCTCGACCTCATGTTGAACGAGTGGAATATCTCGGCCATCGACATCGTCAGGAACGCCATGGTGATGCCGTCGTTGCTCGGCACGATGTGCCACTGCCCGGTCTCGATGAACTCACCCACGAAGTAGGCCGTGAGAACCAGCAGCGTCGTGAGCGCTCCCTGGTAGAGTATGTCCTTGTCCATGCCGCCTGCGAATACGCCCTCTCTGGCGCTCCTCGGCTTCTCCTTCATCGAATCGCCTTCGGCATCCTCCATGCCCAGGGCGAGCGCCGGAAGCGAATCCGTGATGAGGTTGATCCACAGCAGATGCGCAGGCTTGAGTATCATGAAGTTGAGTATGGTCGCGATGAGTATCGAGAGGACCTCGCTTATGTTGGTCGCGAGCAGGAACTGTATGCACTTTCTGATGTTGGCGTATATCCTGCGCCCCTCTTCGACGGCTGCGACTATCGTTGCGAAATTGTCGTCCGCGAGTATCATGTCGGCGACGTTCTTGGTGACGTCCGTGCCCGTGATGCCCATTCCGACTCCGATGTCGGCGGACTTGATGGCAGGAGCATCGTTGACTCCGTCTCCGGTCATCGCCGTGACCATGCGGCGCGCGCGCCAGGCCTTTACGATCCTTACCTTGTGCTCAGGCTGCACCCTCGCGTATACCGAGTATGTGCCGACCTTGTTCAGCAGTTCTTCGTCGGACATTTCGTCGAGCTCCGCTCCGAGTATGGCGTCGGCTGCGCTTTCGACTATGCCGAGCTCCTTTCCGATGGCGACAGCCGTATCGAGCTGGTCGCCCGTTATCATTATAGGTCTGATGCCCGCCGTACGGCATTCGGCGACGGCGTCCTTCACCTCAGGCCTCACCGGGTCGATCATTCCGACAAGTCCTGTGAATATGAGCTCATCCTCGAGCGCCTCGGCCGAGAAGTCCTCCGGTCTTCTGCTGTAGACCCTGCAGGCGAGGGACAGGACTCTGAGAGCCTTGCCCGCCATTCTTGAGTTTTCTCTTCTTATATTCTCCGCAAGCTCCTCCGTCATCGGCTCGATGCCGTGGCTCGTGAAGATGTGCGTGCAGTGGCGCAGCACCACGTCAGGCGCTCCCTTTGTGAACTGCACGTATTCGGATTTCGCGATGAGCTTGTCGAGCTCGGTCTCAAGACCCGCAGGAGCGTCCATGTCGTTGTTCTTGTGGACGGTCGACATCATCTTGCGTCCCGAGTCGAAAGGAGCCTCTCCCACGCGCGGGAACTTCTTTACCAGCTCGGTCTTAGGCAGGTTCTGCGATGAGGAGAAGGCCACGAGCGCGGCCTCCGTCGGTTCGCCCACGACCTCTTCGCCGTCTTCCGTTATCTTGAGCTCCGCATCGCAGCAGAGGGCCATGCCTGCAGCGATGAGATCCCTGTCGTTTCCGGCGTAGTCCGTGACGGTCATCTTGTTCTGCGTCAGGGTGCCCGTCTTGTCCGAGCAGATTATCTGCGCGCAGCCCAGCGTCTCGACGGCGGTGAGCCTTCTGATGACCGCGTTCTTCTGCGACATCTTGGTGACTCCGATCGAGAGGACTATGGTGACCACCGCAACGAGCCCCTCAGGGATCGCCGCTACCGCAAGCGATATCGCGAGCATGAAGGTGTCGATCATTACATCCATGCTGAAACGGCCGGCCTTTATGACTCCGAGAGCGAAAATGAACGCGCATATCACGAGCACCAGCTTTGTAAGGATCTTCGAAAGCTGAGCCAGCTTTATCTGGAGCGGCGTGAGCTCTTCTTCGGCCTGGGATATCGCGTCGGCGATCT
>Ga0310695_10004123_pt1 | contig 27306 bp, 22 predicted proteins | sample RumenRJG_04DNA_FD_203882 | JGI IMG/M metagenome (GOLD analysis project Ga0310695, IMG submission 203882) | Bovine rumen microbial communities from Lethbridge, Alberta, Canada - RJG_04 (v2) (version 2) | ecosystem: Host-associated > Mammals > Digestive system > Stomach > Rumen | place: Canada... | reverse complement strand
GTAGTTCATTATTCAATTAGAGTGAAATTAGTGGTTCATTATAGTGTAATCTTTGTCGTCTGTCGGCTCAAAATCTTTTAAATCTTAAAATCTTTGTTCATTACAAAAAGAATGGCCATAATTTGTTTCGGAAAACAATGAGAAAGAATGAGAATAATCTGTCTCAATAATTAGAAATAATCTGTCTCGGCAAATTAGAAATAATAAGCCCAGACAGGGCAATTGTTGGGAAACGAATTGCCACAAATGAACACAAATTATTATGTGACAATTGCTCCACATGGCATTATATGGTTCATTATATGGTCTAAGATACTGCCGCTCGAAAGAAAAAACAAAAAAAAACAAGTTATTTGTTTTGTTCTTTGCTCACTTATTCGTATCTCTGACTCCGTCGAAGATACTGTCGCTCGAAAGAAAAAACAAAAAAATCGGTTTTTTGTTTGTTTCTTTGCTCACTTATTCGTATCTTTGCAGAAAATAACGAATACAAACTGTATATGACGACTACCATTTCACTTCCCATCAACGAGTATCATCGTGCAGAAGCCTATGCCAAAGAACGAAACCTGAGTATGGACGACCTGTTCATATCACTCATCAATCAGCTGACTCTTAACGAGGAATACGAGAAATGGAGTATGCCTGAGACAAACAGTTCCCCTTTTTCATTAGAGGAGCTAAATGCCCGAATAGAACAAGGAGAACAACAATTCGAAAACGGCGAATATAAGACACACGAACAACTCATGGCCGAACTTCAGCACGAATTCTCATGGCTAAAGTAATATGGAACAAACAGGCCGAGACAGAGTGGAGGAAAAGATTACTCTACGGATTAAACGAGTTCGGCAAGACGACAGCCATCCATTATGTGCAAAGAACAAACCACATTATCGGTATCATTAGAAAACACCCTATGATGGGACCTATCGAACCGTTAATCAAGGGAAAGAAGCATCAGTATCGTCATTTCCGTCTTATCGGTCCGCTGAAGCTCATCTATTATTACATTGAAAGCTCGGACACCATCAGAATCGTAGATGTCTGGGATTCTCGTCGCGAGCCGAAAAAGCTCTCAAAAAGGATATCATAACAAGGTGAAACGCATTGTAACGAAATCAGTTTTTTTCTGAAACGAATTTCCATAATAATCCGTAATATCCATAATAAGTTCTGGTTCTTTTTTGGAAAACAATGAGAAAGAATGAGAAAGAATTATTTTCAACAATTATAAAGAATAATATTACTCACAATTATAAAGAATATTATTTCAGATTGTTGAGATGAATTTTTTCTTATTGTTGCTGATTTCTTTCTAAAAAACAAAAAAAGTTGGTTTTTGTTTTGTTCTTTGCTCACTTATTCGTATCTTTGACTCCGTCTAAGATACTGTCGCTCGAAAGAAAAAACAAAAAAAATAAGATTTTTGTTTTGTTCTTTGCTCACTTATTCGTACCTTTGTGCCCGATTTGCGGGAATGGCCCGCAGACGGTTCAATCGGGAAACAAATACTATATCTACTTAATAAACTAAAACAAACAAAAACGTATGAAACAAAAACTACTTACTCTTTTTGCACTACTGCTGGGCGTATGCAGTGGGGCATGGGCGGCAAGCAATGTGACCGCTTCTGGAAATTCTTGGCCTGATGCTAATTGCTGGGTATTTGACGGAAGCGCAAGTCAGAAGGGGTCTATTACATTTAGTGTCAAAAACAACCAAGGTCTTAGTGGGAATGGAGGTTCTAAGGGATGTATCTTTAATGGTAACACTTGGAATTCGAGTTGTATGAAAGGTGATAGTAAAGGAAATATTATTTTCACGACGACCGCTACATCAACTATCACAATCGTTACAAGTCTGAAAGATACTGGAAATAACAGAGCAAAAGTTGGTATTTACCTTAATAAAAACATAAAAAGCAAGAATGATGTTTCAACGATGGTATACCAAACCATTTCTAATGCGACTCATACGGATATAGTCAACCCCACATCAAACTCAGGTACTAACAGTGAGATTAGAATTTATAAATTCTACAATATGGAGGCTGGTGACTATGAAGTTCATAAGGGACCTGATTGCCAAACCTCTATTGCATACATTGGAGTCACTTATGAGACAACAACTCCTTATACCATTACTACAGCTATGGACAATGGTGGAGGAAGTACGATTACTGGTGGAGGAAACTACTTCCCGAATGACACTGTAAAGTTCACGGCAACACCAGGTGCTGGCAAGGCTTTTGACAAATGGGTACGCAGCACTGACAGTGCTGTGCTCACAGACAATCCTCTTACAATTATAGCCAATGCCAATAAGACATACACTGCTTACTTCACCGACGCTGCTACCAAGGGAATTACCGCAGCAACCAGCAACGGCACCTATGGTTCGGTCGAAGCTACAGCAACAACTATTGCAGAGGGTGGTTCAACTACGCTGACTGCTACTCCTGCCAGCGAAGCTTACTACTTTGTCAACTGGACAAAATCGAGCGACGGTTCGTGGTCGAGAAATACAAATCCACTAACGATTAACTATGACGACCTTACTGATGGCGAGACTTATACTGCTAATTTCTCTGCATATTACAAGATTACCTATAGCGTAGGTACATATAGTAAGGGTACGCAGACATCATATCAGAATGGCACTATGACCAAGTACGCCGATATGACAGGTCAGATTATCATGCCAAAGAACTATGCTTTCGTTTATAGTGACGACTTCGACGAGGCAGCAAGCCATACCCTTTGGGCCTGGAACAATGGAGGAGGGAATCACGTCGCTGGCGGAAATTACACTATAAGTAGCGATGAATTAAACTATGTACCCGTATTTACAGCCAATACAGTTTCACTGGCTGAAGACCTGACCGCTCCGCAGACAGTCACCTGGAATTTTGCTTCCAACGAAGCAGCTCCCGACGTACATGTAGAGGGCAATACTGGCTACTACGTCGTACAGACCACCATTAAGGGAAAAGAGATTGATGTGCCTATGTATATTACAGGTGCCAAGTTCAATATGGGAGAGACACGCGCTCAAGTGAACGCCACTACCAACTTCAAGGTTCCTGCTGTGAAGGGGATGGTTGTCACATACACGGCCGACAACGGTTCTCCTACTGAAGCAGACTTTGGTTTTGATGATGCCGAAAATATCAGTTTCTCCGCAGAAGGCAAGATTGCCACCATCACCTATACTGGCACAAACTCTTCACTGACGATTTCAGACAAGAACGGTAATTTTTGGCCTAAGAGCCTTGCTATTACTTATCCTGCATCACCTATAGCTATCAGCACCCTTTCTGGTCGCAACTACGCCTCATACGTGACGACCAACAAGCTCGATTTCGCTTCCGCTGATGGCATTCAGGCTTTCATTGCAACAGGTCTGAATGGCGGAAAAGATGCTGTGGTATTGAAAGAAGTCGCCATCGTTCCCGCTGGCACTCCGATTATCGTAAAGACGGAGACAAAGGGTGCGACAGTGAACGTGCCTGTAACGACAGCTGAACCCAGTGACGTATCGGCCAACAAGCTGGTGGCCGGCGACGGTACAACAGACGCAACAGGCAGCACTTACTATTATCTTGCCAGCGATCAGTTCCACCTGGCAACAAGCGATAAGCTGCAGAGCGGCAAAGCTTATCTGGAGATTCCTGCCTCTGCCCGCAACCTGACTATCACGTTTGGCGATGCCACAGACATTGGCGCTACGCTAAAGAATAAAGAAATAGAGAACAAAGAAGTTTACAACCTGAAGGGTCAGAGCGTAGCTCAGCCCAAGAAGGGTCTGTACATCAAGAACGGTAAGAAGGTAATCATTAAGTAAAAAGAAGGAGGACACTAATTATGAAAAAAGTATATATCAATCCTGAAACAACGACTGTCATCATCGAGCAGACACAGCAGATAATGGCAGGTTCTACATCAATCCCCTTGGGCGAATCCGGCAGCGCCAGCAACGCCGAAGGCCGCGACAACGCCGACGACCTCTGGGAAGAATAATCACCATATCAATATATATCAAATCTATTACAATGCCACCGCCTCGAGATGAAGCGGTGGCATTATTCTTACAAATTATTCATTTTGCATTATTTAATTTGCATAATTCAAAATAAATAATTACCTTTGCACCGTCAATTCAACAAACGGTGTTATGGAAAATCCCTTTATCGTAGTCGGCAAGATCAAGCCCGAATATTTCTGCGACCGTCAGGAAGAGAGCCTGCGGTTAGTGCGCCAGACAACAAACGGTGCCAATACTGTCATCGTGTCACCACGGCGTCTTGGTAAGACAGGACTCATTGAATATTGTTTCGATAAACCTGCGCTGAAACAGCACTACATTACGATGTTTGTCGACATTCTGCGCACGTCCAGCCTTAACGAACTGATCTATATGTTGGGCAAGACGGTGTTTGAGACCATTGGCACACGCAGCCAGCGGCTGATGAAGCTGATGGTGACGACGCTCAAGACGCTGAATGGACATTTCGGCTACGACCCCGTCAGCAACACCCCCACGTTCGACATCAGACTGGGCGACATTACCAATCCCGTCTATACCTTAGAGGAGATTTTTGCCTGTATTGAACAGGCCGACAAGCGGTGTATCATCGCCATTGACGAGTTTCAGCAGATTGTCAACTATGCAGAGAAGAACATCGAGGCTCTGTTACGCACGCACATCCAGCACTGCAGCAATGCCAACTTCATCTTCTCGGGCAGCGAACGACATATCATGAACGAGATGTTCCTCGACACGGCGCGCCCCTTCTACAACAGTGCAGACATGATGATGCTGAAGCCCATAGCCGAGGATAAGTACCTGGCTTTTGTGCAGCACCACTTCAACGCTGGTGGCAAGGCCATCGACGACGACGCCGTACACACAGCCTATCAGGTCTTTGAAGGAAACACCTACTACCTTCAGAAAACATTTCGGACGCTCTTCTCTGAAACAGAAGCAGGACAAGACGTAGGAAAGCAGCAGGTGGAGAACGTCATTACGCAGATGATAGCCGACAACAACCATCGCTACGGAGAAGTACTGTCACGTCTGACTCTCGCGCAAAAGGAGCTGCTCAATGCCATTGCTGCCGAAGGCCGCGCCCGCCAGATTACGTCGGGGGCCTTTATCCGTCGGCATCATCTTCAGTCGGCAAGTAGCGTACAGGCAGCCTCCAAGAAGCTGCTGTCCTACGGACTGTTGTCGTCAGAGGATGGAGAGTACTACATTGACGACCAGCTGATGCGTCAGTGGCTACTGCGTTAGTCGGCTACCGCCTCAACCACCGTCACGACACCATCGGCAACGCGGAAGCGGACATCGCGACCAGCAAAGGGCATGCCGTAGAGGCGCTGCGGGTCGTCGTGGTAGCGGGGACGAGGGTCTTGAGCCAGCACCTCGCGCAGGGCTGTCAGTTCATCGGCCGTGAAGAGGCGGGCGACGTCGGCAGGGATGACGACATCGAGGGGTTGCCAGGCATGGGTGTCGACGAAACCGCTGCGGGCATCGGGATGGGCATCGGCATAGGCCACGTAGGGCTTGACGTCGTAGATGGGCGTGCCGTCCATCAGGTCGGCACCGAGAACGTGGATGACGGGACCGAGGTCGGGCGTCAGCTCCACCTTATTTATATATACGCACGAGAGTCCTAAGCGGTTGGGACGGAAAGGCGAGCGCGAGGCAAACACTCCGACCCGCTCGTTGCCACCCAAGCGGGGCGGACGGACGGTGAGTCCACGGCCCTCGTCGTTGGCCGAGAACTCCCAGATGAGCCAGAGATAGTCGAACGCCTCCAAGCCTCTGACGGCCTCCTCCTGACGGTAGGCGGGGGTGAAGACGATACGCCCGGGGAGCGACGCGGCCAAGCCGCTCTGACGGGGCAATCCGAACTTCGACGTCAGCGGCGAGTGGAAAAATGCAACAGGTTGGATATTCATCGTTGCAAAAGTAATAAAAAAATTTGGAGAAAACAAAAATAGTTTGTACTTTTGCATCATCGGACTAATACTATTAACCCAACCGACATGAAATTCATCATTCTGACACTGGCACTCCTCCTCAGCACCTTCACGGTGAAGGCGGATGACAGCTATAAAAACTCGAAAGAATACCTGACGCTGCGCGACTCGATGCGCAACGCCTTCAACAGCGGCGACAGCGCCCGCTTCTTCCCTGCGCTGAAAGCCCTGCAAGACTACCTGCTGAAGCAGGACGACCAGCACGCCTACTACACGCAGCGCTGTAACGAGATAGTATTCCTGATGAACCGACAGCGCATCTTCGAAGCCTACAAGCTGGCACGCCAGCTGGCAAACGAGCTGAGAGAGAAGAAGCTGGACAAGGAGATGTATATGGCCTACAACATGCTCGGCCACCTGAACCGCTACTGCGGCAACAGAGAGACGGCCAAGGAGAATTTCCGACAGGTCATCCGGCTGATGGAGGAGGCCGGCTACTACGAGAGTATGCCGCCCATCTATATGAACCTTGTGAACGTCTCGCTGAGCGACGACCCCGACGAGGCTCAGCGGATGCTGGAAAAGGCCAAGGAGATAGCTGAGAAATATTCGCCCGAACGCGTGTTCGACATCGAAACGCGCCAGACGTTGAGCTACTTCAACCGCGGCAACATTCCCGCCTTCCTTGAAGGCTACAAGAAGTACCGCGAGGGTGTGGCCGAGGGAAAGACCAGCGTTCACGGCCGCAGCGTGGACATCTACTACGAAAGTCTGCAAGGGAATGTCGACAAGGCTGTCAAGATGGCCTATGACGCACTGGGTGACGAGGCCCACGAGACGGCTACCATCATCTACGAACAGGCAGGGCGGTGGAAAGAGGCCTACGAGTCGCTGAAGAAACAGACGACGGCCAACGACTCCGTGAACAACGTCATCCTGAGCAACTCGATGCAGGAGTTCCGCGACGAGATGACGGTGTATGACATAGAGCGCCAGGTAGCCCGGACGCGCATCATCACGTTAGGCATCATCATCATCCTGCTGCTGATGCTGATCATGGCCTTCATCTACATCACCTTCAGCCGCCGACGCCACATGCGCCAGCTGAAACGCGCCTACGAGCACGCCTTAGAGTCAGACAAGCTGAAGGCAGCCTTCATTCGCAATATGAGCCACGAAGTGCGCACACCGCTGAACGTCATTGCCGGCTTCGCCCAGGTGCTGGCCGACCCCGACCTGAGTCCCGATGCCGCGAAGCGCAAGGAGATGGCACACATCATCGAGAAGAACAACTACCTGATAACGAGTCAGATTGACGAGATGATAGAGCTGGCCCTCAACGAGTCGGCAGGCGACGTCACCAAGGACGAACACGTCGGCGTAAACGACATCCTGCAGCAGTTGGCTAAGGAGAAGGGCAAGTTTGTCAATGACAACGTCACCATCAACGTCAGTTCGAACATCGACGACGGATTCTTTATCACCACCAATCGCGATATGCTCAAGCGCGCCATCGTACCGCTGATAGACAACGCTATGAAATACACAGCGAAGGGCACCATCACTCTTGGCGCCTCAGTCACAGACGACGAGCTGAAGCTGACCGTCGAGGACACGGGCTGCGGCATTCCCGAGGCGGAAGCGGAGCATATCTTTGAGCGCTTCGTGAAGCTCGACACCTTCAAGGAGGGCATCGGCTTAGGACTTCCCCTCTGCCGTGTCATCATTGCCCGTCTGGGAGGCACCATCAGCTTAGATACGAGCTACAAAGAGGGAGCACGATTCGTCATCAGACTGAACATTGGTTAACTGAACTTGCCCACCCCTTTTTCTTCTTAACCACTAATTTCACTAATTACACTAATTTAATAATGAACAAAGATTTGAAGATTTAAAAGATTCTGAGCCGACAGACGACAAAGATGACACTATAATGAACCACGAATTTCACTCTAATTGAATAATGAACTACGAATTTCACTAATTTCACGAATTTGCTACGCGCAGCAAAAATTAATGGACAATTTGTGGTCGCTCGGCCCAAAGGGACGCTTGCCTAAGCAAGAATTCGTGTTAAAATAAAAAATAGTCTTCTGTATAATTTTGAATCCAATTTTCTTATCGCTCGGCGACGCGCTCGACCTTGGTCGCTTGCTACCAGCGGGACGCAAGAAGAAGACGCTTGCCAGAGCAAGAATTTTGAGCGCAGCGACCCATGAATTCTTTTCCGAAACAAATTCTAACAAATTATGATAAATTACGGCAATTCGTTTCCCAACAAATGCCCTGACAGGGCTTATTATTTCTAATTTGCCGAGACAGATTATTTCTAATTATTGAGACAGATTATTTCTAATTATTGAGACAGATTATTCTCATTCTTTCCCATTGTTTTCCGAAAAAGAACCAGAACTTATTATGGATATTACGGATTATTATGTTATAGAAACATTAGGTGACACCTCTTACACCTGGCACTTAACTGCTTGAAAATCAAGGTTTATTTTTTCGAGGCAAGTCGCACCTATAGTCGCACCAAAGGTGACACCAGAGAATATTGGCAGGCCGTGAAACATTTACGAGAGGCCGCGAAATTTTTCTGAGAGGCCGTGAAATTTTTGCGAGCGGCTTGTACGTTTCCGGCCTTTGCCGTGAAACATTGGTGTGCCACTTGGTGCGACACTTGGTGTGCCACTTGGTGCGACCACTGGTGAGGGTGAACTTCTTGCTAACCCACTGATAATCAGTGTTGGTGTTAGAGGTGTCACCAAACGACAGTCCTGCATGTATATGTGCGTATGCGCACGCGGGGTGCTTTTGGTTTACATCGGACTTTACGGACTCTTCTCCAGTATTATGGAAATTACGGATGATGATGGCCGCTCGGCTTGGCCGCTACCATCGGAACGCAAGACTTCGTTTCTAAATACCGCTGCGTATCAGACAGATACGATCTTAGGATTCCACGAGGGTACGCCAGATGCTTGCAGGATCAGCGAAAATCCATTACCTTTGCAGCCGAATTCAAATCACTGACTCGTCTGCATCTCCCTCGGCACAGCCGATACCTGCGCAGCAGTGACATATTAGTTCTTGATGTATTCGCCCGGCGTGATTTACAATCTGTTTGTTTTCAGCCATAGTGCCAGCAGTGGATCGGCGATAGAGTAACGGCCTTCGTGGCGTGTAAGGAGATCGTGTTCGAGAAGCCTTTTCGATGCTGCCTGTACGGCGCTGGGCGACTTCAGCCTGTGGCGCTTGATGAAGGTTGAGGCGGTGATGCTCTTCACAGGTTCCTGCTCTTCACTCACGGCATAGAGCAGTTCTTTTTGTGCTTCGGTGACGAAAGCCATCTGCTCGCGCAACCTCGGCTCGCATTCCAGCACATAGTCGGCCACGAGACGTTCCACCGTGGCTCTGTCGCAGGTGTCGCCCGTAGCTGTCATGCTGAAAGCATCTTTCATGATGCGCTGTAGATAAAGCGTCACACCCATGAAGGTGTCGTACACATGGCTGACGGCATCCTCGGCAATTGTCTTCCCTGCATTGCGGAAATGGCGCATGGCGAAATCACAGTAGATGTCGAAGGGGATGGGTGTCAGTTGTATGCTCCGCGCACTCATGTAGAAAGGTCGTTTCTCGGAGAAAAACATTTCCTCCATAAGACGGCGCTGCGATCCAGAAAACACGAAATTGGCGTTGCTGAGGTTTTGTATATGGGTGCGCAGAAGGGCCTCGACGTTCTTCTCAGCATATTTTGTCACCTGTTGAAATTCGTCAATCACGATGATGCACCGCTTTCCAGCTTGTTCGATGTACTGGAATATCTCTCTAAGTGTGTACTCTGGCATCGAGATGTCGCCCAGTCTGATGTCGAATGTGGGGGTGTTCTGCACCGGGTCGTAGCCGAAGCTGGCACTGAGCGAGCGCAAAGTGGAAGTGAAAAGCTTCATCAGGCGTGTGTTGCGCTTAGCCACGGCATCGAATACCGCGCCCCCGAAGACCTGGATAAACTCCTGGAACGACGTCGTGTGGAGTATGTCAATGCTGATGAGCAAACTATTGCTGGCCACCGTCTGCCTCTCAAAGCAGTGCTCCACCAATTTGGTCTTGCCCATGCGACGTTGTGACATTAGTACCACGTTTTCCTCATTGTTCAGAAACTTTGCCAAGTCGGCAGTTTCAGACTCGCGGTCGCAAAAAAGGGCAGGGGGAATCTTGCCTGTGACGATGAAGGGATTTGGAATCTTTGCCATGATAGTTCACTTTAGGGATATGATGGCGCAAAGGTACAAAATTATTTCCAAAGAGGACATATTTTATTCAAAAAAAATAATTCTTTTAGAATAAAAATGCCTTAAAATTCCTTTCACGCTACTCCGGGCAGCGAAAAACACGGCCTTTTTGAAGTTCTAAGGAATATGGGATTTGGGGAATTATTCCTTGTCATTGTTGGAAAATAATTCTTTCTCATTTTTTCTCATTGTTTTCCCTAAAAGAATGTAATTATGAACAAATTATGGTTATTACGCTAATTCGTTTCCAATAGAATTGTGCTAAAAAGCCGTGATTTTTGACAGACAGCGAAATTCGCGGTTTTTTCTTTGGCCGTTATGAAAAAAGTTCGTATTTTTGCAGCGGTGTTGGTGTGAACCAACTCCCATTGCGCACGCGTGTAGGTGCGAGACTATTATGGTCGGGGAAAAGAATTTAACTCTTATTAATAACAATAATAACAAAAAAGTATGAAAAAACAACTACTAATGAAAACGTTCCTCGTGGCGGTCAGTATGCTCGTGGGGACGAGTGTGGCGTGGGCGGATGTGGAAATAACCGAAACCTATGATTTTGGTGCGTTTATTACTGCGAATGGTGCCCCAAACCTTACCACATCTGGTGATGAAATTGCTCAAAGCGGAACTAGCGAGAAGGTTGGAAATGTAAAGGTTATAAACAATCTTAGCAATAATGGAAAGACTCTTGATTTAAATGGCCGTTTTGCAGTTGACTATCAATATAATGCAGGTTCGCAAATACGCTTCATGTGGCGTTCAAACGCCAATGCATATCAGCATGGTTTGGCTGGAAACTGGAATAGTAAAGGTACTGCAGACCCGAAAGGCGCTGCCCGTTTTTCTGTCTTAAACTTGAAGGCTGGCGACAAAATCACATTAACGTATGCAAAGCAAAGTGGTAAAGCTGCTGATCCATATACATGCCGTGCTGGTATGATTACCGCTGGAGGTTCCTCTGTCGCTGTAGATGCTGCTCTTGCGTCTGGTACGCAATACACGGTTTCAGCAGACGGCAATCTTGACCTGTATTTTACCAATAACAACTTTGCAATTTCTAAGATTGTTATTGTAACTACTGGTACAGAAAACGTTTCTGCACCGTCAATGACTGTAACAGGAGTGTCGGGTAAAGGACGTAAGATCACTATCACTGCAGGTTTATCAGATGCTGGTAATGATGTAACTACTTATTATACAACAGATGGAAGTGAACCTTCAAAATCGTCAAGTTCGTTTACTACTGCCAATAAGGAAATAACTATTGGCGAAGGTGCTACTTCTGAAACCGAAATGACTGTTAAGGCTTATTCTGTCAGCTCAACTGATGCTGCATCAACTGTAGCTTCGCAAGCTGTTACTGTCGGTACTTTGGTAAAATTGGCTGCGCCAGCAATCTCCTTATCAGCATTTACGCAAGATGGATTAGTTTATCATCCTACATACGCATTTACCTCAAATCAGAGTGGTGTGATTGGAGCACCAGCTGTCACATATAGCTATCAATTTGAAGGTGGTGCTAAGACTGAAAGTACTACTTTTGTTGCTGCTACCAGTGGTAACATCATCGTTACTGCAAATGCTGAAGGCTATGATTCTAATGCAACCGAATTAGCCATTGAAGGTGGTAATTTCATAAAGACTTATTCGTTCGATGCAATAAATGATGTAACTGTAGATACGAGTACTGGTACATGGGAAAACCAGACAAATGTAAATAGTGTGCAATGGACATTTACCGACCTTGCCAATTGTACTTATGCGCTGCGTGAGGATATTACCCTGAATACTTTCAGATATGCACGTGCAACGACAGCACAAACTAAGCAAGGTTTTTACGCCCGCCTTGGCGCTGGTTCTATTGGATTTGCTTTAAATAGTGGAGAGTACATTGTGTTCTCTATGTTGGGTGGTAATAATGTTGTTGCCAAGAGTCCTGCTACTTCACAGTCTTTCGGACAATATTCTAATGTACGCGCAATAGACATTTATTCACCCGCAGCCGTTACCAAGACCATCACCTCTGCCGACTGGGCAACCTATTGCAGCCCCTACGCTCTGGACTTCACGGGTGATATTGCTAACCTGTCGGACGTATATATCGTGACTGGTGCAAACGCCAACTCGCTGGAGCTGTCTTCTGTCAAGGGTGGTACCGTGCCTGCAAACACGGGCCTGCTACTTGAGGGTACTGCAGGTGACGTGGTGATTCCCATTGCTGGAAGCAGCACAACTAATGTTGATGCCAACAAGCTGGTGGGTGTGACGGCTGAGACTGAGCTCGCTGCAAACGGTGGCTACGTGCTGATGGGTTCGCCCAGCGTAGGCTTCTACCAGAACTCTAACGCCTTTACCGTTGGTGCCAACACCGCATATCTGCCCGCAGACTTCGCTGCAACAGCCCGTAGCTTCTACAGCTTCGGCGACGCTACGGCCATCAAGGCAATTGACAATTTACAATTCGCAATTGACAATTACTACAACGTTGCTGGTCAGCGTGTGGCAGCTCCCACGAAGGGCCTGTACATTCAGAATGGTAAGAAAGTTGTTGTAAAGTAAAAAGAAGGAGGACCAAAATATGAAAAAGAAAATATATATGATTCCTGTAACTGAAGTTGTCGAGGTTGAGATTCAGCAGCAGGTGCTGGCAGGCTCAATGCCTTACGGCGAATCGACTGAAGAGACGAGCGGCAACCTCAGCCGTGAAGACGAAGATCTCTGGGAAGAGTAATCTTGTTCATTCATAATAAAAGGGCGGGCGGGGAGACCGTGAGGGCTGAACCGCCGTCGTAGTTTTAAGTTAGTATTAAATGTGAATTGGGTGGCGACGAGTCGTGATGCTCGTCGCCACTTTTTGTTCATCACCCTTTCTTGAACAGATCGTCTGCCATTATCTGCTTATTGACTTTTCTCGCGTACATATTATTGTATAAGCCAAAAGGAGTAACATAAACAGTAGAGAATGTTTTGGTATCTGGCTGCAAAATAACAAAAAAAGCATGAATCAGCCAAATGTTTTGTCGCTTTATTTGTCCACGAAATGGTGTTTTGCGCGTTTCGTGGACGAATAAGCGGCCTTTATTTGTCCACGAAACGGTATTTTAGGTGTTTCGTGGACGAATAAGCGGCACCTTACCACACCCCCACGCTGTCGCGGTCGGTGACGTAGGGGACGTATGGTGATGGTCTGGTTGCCGGTATCGGGCGTCGTGAAGCGCACCTTGGCGTGTCGTCCGTCGGCGTCGGTATAGCCTACGGCAAAATGTCAGTCCATCAGGCGGTCGAGACGGTCGCGCCAGAGGTACTTACGCGTCTCGTGGACGAGGATGCCGCTGAGGAAGAGGAGCGACAGCAGGTTGGGGATGGCCATCAGCGCGTTCATGCAGTCGGCCAGGTTCCAGACGACGGTGAGGTTCATGATGCTGCCCACGAAGAGGGCGGCGATGTAGAGCAGGCGGTAGACGATGACCCAGCGGCGGCCGCGTAGGTACTCGACGGCTCGTTCGCCATAGTAGCACCAGCCGAGGATGGTGGAGAAGGCGAAGGTGAGCAGGCCGAAGGTGAGCAGAGGTGTGCCCACGACGGGAATCTTCGAGAAGGCGGCCTTGGTCAGGGTGGCACCGTTGTCGAACGTGATGTCGGGGTAGGCCAGTACGCTGCTGACGATGACCAGACCGGTGAGGGCGCAGATGACGACGGTGTCCCAGAACGTGCCGCTCGACGATACCAAAGCCTGGCGCACGGGGTTGCGCGTCTGGGCGGCAGCGGCCACGATGGGTGCCGAACCCATGCCCGACTCGTTGGAGAACAGACCGCGGGCGATGCCGTAGCGGGCGGCCATCATCACCGTGGTGCCGATGAAACCGCCGCCGGCAGCCTGTGGCGAGAAGGCGGAGGTGACGATGAGCTGTACGGCGGGCCACAGGAAAGCGGCATTGACGCAGAGGATGTAGATGCAGCCCAAGACGTAGAGCAGAGCCATGAACGGCACTAACAGTCCGCAGACGCGGGCGATGCTCTTGACACCGCCGATGACGACGGCACCCGTCAGCAGGCAGACGACGGCTCCCGTCAGGGCGGGGGCTATCTGGTAAGTCTCGTGGGCGACGGTGGCTATGGCGTTGGCCTGTACGGTGTTGCCGATGCCGAAGGAGGCCAAGGCCGTGAACGCGGCGAAGAGAACGGCGAGCCATTTCCAGCCGAGGCCGCGCTCCAGGGCATACATCGGACCGCCGAGCATCCGTCCGTTGGCCGTCTTCTCGCGATACTTGATAGCCAATAGTCCCTCGGCGTATTTCGTCGAGATGCCGAAGACGCCCGTCAGCCAGCACCACAGGACAGCCCCCGGGCCGCCGAGGGCAATGGCCGTAGCCACGCCGATGATGTTGCCCGTGCCGATGGTGGCGGCCAGCGCTGTGGCTAACGAGCCGAACTGCGATACGTCGCCCGAGGCGTCAGGGTCGCGTTTTACCGACAGACGGATGGCGGTGAATATCTTACGCTGGGGGAAACGTAGTATAATTGTAAGGTACACGTGCGTACCTAATAATAATATAATCATGGGCCAGCCCCAGAGCCAGCCGCTCACTTCAGTCAGTATCGAGTTTAGTTGTTCCATGTGATTGTGATGTTGTTATATCCCATCGACTTGAGGAGTTGGCGCAGTTGGGTGTCGGCGTTCTGACGGGCGTTCTGCAGGTTCTCGCGGGTCAGACTGTGTGCGAGCATCTGGCGACGAGCCTTGCGGTAGAGGGCTTCGCGGGCGGCAGGCTTCCAACTGCCCGACTCAAAGAAGGCCTTGGTGCGGGCTTCGTCGATGAAGTTGGGGTCGAGCAGCGTCACGCGGGGTAGGGTAGCCACGACGGTGTCGCCCCGTGCCTCAAGCTGTGCGCGGCTCATGTCAACGCCTAAGCGCAGCGTGCCGTAGTAGATGCGTGCCAGGTGGTCGTCGCTGATAAGACCCTTGCGCACGGTGTCGACCAGCTCCTCGGTGGTGATGCTGAGAAACTCCCACTGACCGATGGCGCGGATGCTCTCTATCTGCTGGGGCGTGACGTCGATGCCGTCGTCAACCTCCAAGGCGATATGGTTGTCCTTCTCGGCAAAGAGCAACCACCACAGCACAAGGATGACGACCACGAGCAACAGTGCCCGTACCACCCACTTCAGTATGTTAATGCCATTCTTCATTCTTCACTTTTTCTTTCTTCACTTTTCACTCTTCACCGGCGAAGCGCCCTCACCCTTCACTTCCAGATACCTCCGTATGTCGTAAGGCTTGAAATCCTTGCGGTAGGCAATGGTGATGTCGGTATCGCGGAACCCCAGCTGACTAAGCAGCGGCACCAGCACGCGGGCAGCGTCGGCACGGGCTCTGTCGGTGATGCCTAAACTGGGGATGCTCTGGATGATAGCCTCACGCCCCTGTTGCTCGTAGCGGCTCAGTTCGGCGTCGCTGAAACCGGCGCGCACCAGTCCTACGTAGGAGCGTATCTCGTGCTGGTTCACCTTCGAGCTGGTCAGCACCACCTTCGGGTCGGGCAGCACGATGGTAATCTTCTGGCCGTCGCGCTCGATGTTGGCTGCCGAGAAACCGCTGAAGTCGATGTATGCCTTCAGCGTGGCGTCCATGGGGATGGCCACCTTGCGGTCGCCTAACGGCAGCTTGACGTTGATGTTCTGCTTGAACAGACTGCCGCGGAGGTTTACCACGTCGTCGTGTGTCACAATCTTATGAACCTTGTACTCGGTGGTGTAGAGCCGCGAGCACTGCTGTATCTGCATGACGAGCAGCGGCACGGTGTCTACTGACGTGTAGACGGTGGCCGGTTCAGACTCTTCCTGTCCTGAACACGAACAGCCCGACAATATAGCGGCGGCTGTAAATGTAGCAATTACGACGGTCGTACGCATCATCTGTACTTAAAAATATTTAATGCGAGGCCAAAGGTACGAAAAAAACGCGATTTGGCCGAATATTCAAAAAAAAAATTTCATTTGATTAAACTTTTTCCTTAATTTTGCATCAGATTAATAGTTTTAGCAAGCAAGGCATCCCGGGGCTAAGCAGCGACTGACAGACTAAACAAACTGAAAGTAATAACTATTAAAATCAGAGAAAAATGAGAAAAGTGATTTTGGCTATCGTAGCCGTAATGACAATGACCGCCGCACAGGCACAGGATGGCAACAGACAAAGAGGCGAGCGCCGCCAGTTTGACAGAACCGAAATGGTAAAACAGCGCACCGATGATGTCGCCAAGAAATACGGACTGACCCAGGAGCAGACTGACAAGCTACTTGAATTAAATACAAAATATGCCGACAAGATGGGTGGCCGTATGGGCGGACAGAGAGGCAGACGCCCGGGAGCAAGACCTGGTGGCTTTGGTGGAGGTCAGAACGGTGGACAGCGTCCTGAACTGACTGAGGAACAGAAGCAGCAGATGGAGGCAGCGCGTAAGGAGCGCGAGGAGGCTATGAAGCAGTACGACGAAGAACTGCAGAAAATTATGACTCCCGAGCAGTATGAAGCATATAAAGCCGACGAGGCCAAGCGCCGTCAGGAAGGTGGCCGTCGCGGTGGTCCCCGTAGAAATTAGAGTTAATAATTGAATATTCGTATCATAGTGATTTAGGTTAACATAGTGTTTTTGAAAGGCAAGCGTGCCTCCTTTGATGAGTATTAATCCAGGTAAAAGATAAGGATAGCAAATGCCCGCAATGAATAGTTGCGGGCATTTTTTGTGGCGATTCTTCGCTTTTCTCGTAAATTATTGTTACCTTTGCGGCTGTTTTAACAGAATAACTATGAATAAGAGACTGACACTGGCACTGTTGGCAGCACTGACGCTGCTGACTGCCTGCAAAGAGAAGAAACAGACACAGGATATTATTGCACCTAAGGTGGAGGCTCCCAAGCCGTCGGGGCCCATCCGTATGCAGCCTTACGACAACACACGCGACGTGCAGTGGTTGGGCAAGGCCTACAAGGTGGAGGTGAGCCGTGCTGCCAACGACAGCCTGCCAAAGGTGAAGGACGAGACGGGACAGACGTTTGTCGACAACCGCATCGAGGTCATCGTAAGGCGTGCCGATGGTTCGGTGGCTATCAGCAAAAGCTTTACAAAGGCTTATTTCGACCGTTACCTTGACGCCCACTACCGTGAGATGGGCATTCTTGAAGGACTGGTGTTCGACAAGGTTGATGGTCAGCAGTTGGAGTTTGCTGCCAGTGTCTGTCTGCCGCAGACGGATGAGTATATTCCTTTGGAAGTAAAGATCGACAACTTCGGCAACGTCAGCGTGGAACGCGACTCAGAGCTGGACACTAACGGCACTGGCGAGCACGACGACGATAATGATGATGTTTAATCAATCGGTTACTCGATTAAACGATTAACCGATTAAACGATTAACCGAAAAAGCGACTCGTTCCAAGCGTCGCGCAGGTCGGTCATCTTAGCAAAGAGCAGGTCGGCACCCTTGGAGGTCAGGGCCTCGTCGGGCAGTGGACCGGTGTTGACGGCGATGGTGAAAGCCTGTGCTGCCACGCCGGCAGCCACACCTAAGGGCGCGTTCTCGACGACCACCGTCTGCCAGGGGGCAACGCCCGCTTTCTTCATTCCCATCAGATAGGGATCAGGATTAGGCTTGCCGCGACGGACGTCGTAGGCCGTCACGATATGCTCCTCGTCGACGAAGCCGCGGAAGTCGCTCGTCAGCCGGTTGATGAGCGGCCGCTGGCCGCTGCCGGTGACGACGCCTATCTGTAGTCCTTGCCGGTGGATATGCTCCATCAGTCCAGTGATGCCGGGCATCAGCGGAGCCACACCCATCTCGTGAAACAACCGTGTTTTCTCGTCGTACATCTCCTGTGCCCGCTCCAACGTGATTTCCTCGCCCCGTTGCTGGAGCACCATCTGGCGGATGGTGTCTATGCCGCGTGCGCCCTCGGTGGCATAGGCGTCGGCTTCGGTCATGTGTATGCCGAACGACGCCATCGACCGCTGCCACGCAATGGCGTGGCGAGACATAGAGTCGTAGAGTACGCCGTCCATGTCAAAGAGCACGGCTTTGGGCTCAAACTGCTCAAAGCCGTGCTTCTTTAAGTAATGGGCTATAGGACTCATAGGTCTTATAGGACTCATAGGTCTGGCTTAAGCTTCTTTGGCCAGCCGCTCCTGGATAGCCTTCGAGTCAGCCTCGTAGCCGGGCTTGTTCAGCAGGGCGAACATATTCTTCTTATAAGCCTCGACGCCAGGCTGGTTGAACGGGTTCACACCGAGCACGTTGCCGCTGATGCCACAGGCAATCTCGAAGAAGTAGATGAGCTGGCCGATGTAGTAGGCGTTCAGTTCGGGGACGCTGATGCGGATGTTGGGTACGCCACCGTCGACATGAGCCAGACGGGTACCCAGTTCGGCCATCTTGTTCACCTCGTCGACACGCTTGCCGGCGAGGAAGTTCAGACCGTCGAGATTCTCCTCGTCGCTGGGGAACAGCAGCTTTCTGTTGGGCTGCTCAATGGAGATGACCGTCTCGAAGATGGTGCGCTCGCCGTCCTGAATCCACTGACCCATAGAGTGCAGGTCGGTGGTGAAGTCGACGCTGGCGGGGAAGATACCCTTCTTGTCCTTACCCTCAGACTCGCCGTAGAGCTGCTTCCACCACTCGCTGACAAAGTGCAGCTTCGGCTGGTAGTTCACCATGATCTCAATCTTCTTGCCTGCCTGATACAGACCGTTGCGGACGGCAGCATACTGGGCGGCGAGGTTCTCCTCGAAGGGCACGTCCTTGCCGCAAGCCTTCTCCATATCCTGGGCACCCTGCACCAGTGCCTTGATGTCGAAGCCGGCGCAGGCGATGGGCAGCAGACCAACGGGGGTGAGCACTGAGAAACGACCGCCGACGTTGTCGGGGATGATGAACGACTTGTAACCCTCCTTGTCGGCACAGGTGCGGGCAGCGCCACGCTTGGCGTCGGTGACGGCGACGATGACGTCCTTTGCCACGTCCTTGCCCATCTGGGCCTCGCACTGCTTCTTCAGCAGGCGGAAGGTGAGGGCGGTCTCCGTCGTCGTGCCCGACTTGGAGATATTGATGACACCGAACTTCTTGTCCTTCAGGTACTCGGTCATCTCAAAGAGATAGTCCTCGCCGATGTTATTGCCGGCGAACAGGATGGTGGGGTTCTTCTTGTCCTGGATAAGCCAGGCGAAGGTGTTGCCTAATGCTTCGATGACGGCGCGGGCACCGAGGTATGAGCCGCCGATGCCGGCTACTACCACCACCTCGCACTTCGAGCGCAGTGTGTCGGCTACGGCCTGTACCTCGTCGAGGAACTGCGGGGTGATGCTTGAGGGCAGGTGGAGCCAACCCAAGAAATCGTTACCAGGGCATGTACCCTCTTCCAAAGACTGCTGAGCGGCCTTTACCTGTGGCTCAAAAGCCTTTACGGCACCTGCTTCGAGGAAACAAGCGGCCTTCGTGATGTCAAGACTAATGTTCTTCATTGTCGTTGTTTTTCGTTATTGATAGGAATCAGTTTGATTTTGGTTTGCAAATTTACGAAATAAAGTCGAAACCACAAAGGATTTCGACTTTATTTTTGCATTGAATGTGATGAAGCCGTCAGTTGATGGCGTTTGAGGCCACGAGTCCCTTTTCCATCAGAATAGGTAGCACGTTGGAAGCCGACTGGCGTTGCTTCTTGCTGCTGATGGCGTTGTATTTTGCCAGCATAGCCGTGTCGTTGGTCAGTAACTGCTCCATGAACTTGTCATTGATTCGGGTGACGGGGGTCCTGCCTTTGGAGTCGGTGTCGCTGTCAATGAGGTAGCACACGTAGCTGTTCAGGTGGTCTCTGCAGATCCAGAGCGCTGTAGAACCGGCATTCAGTCCGAGTCTCACGGGCTTGCAGACAAAGAAACTGGCAACGTCGGCACCGAATCCCAGCAGGAAAGCCGCGTCATTGATTTTGTAGGTCATCACGCACAGCTTGTTTTTGTCGTAGCGCACCGCCTGAGTGTAGCCGCTGATGTCGAGAGGAATGTCATTGTTGCGCAGGTTGTGGCAGTTGACATAGAGGTGGCCACCGTAGTCGACGGCGAAGACATCCTTCTTGAGAATCTTGTCGGCTTCCTTGTCGCCCGTCTTGAACTTCACCTCATTGTCGGCAAATTTCATCTGGACGGCCTGTTGGCTACGGCCCTCGGTCAGCGAGTCAACCGGTGTCCATTTGTCGGCAACGAAGTCGGCGTAGGTCATGCAATACTTTGCAACTTGTGCCTGAGCCATGAGCGACAGGCAGCAGAATAACACTGAAACAAATACATTCTTTTTCATATTCTTTTCTTTTTAATCGTACTCTTGTTTGTTAATTTTGTCGTTTGACGGTGCAAAGGTATTGCGATTTCCGTGACGCCACAACTTTTCTGTCTGAAACCTTTGAAAGAGGTTCGGACAAAGAATCCAAAAAGAGACAAAAAAGGAAAAGAGCTACAAAAACTGTCCGAAAAAGGCAGAAATCAGCGGAAAGAGTCGGTGAGGAGCTTGATTTCTATCTGTGGGCTGATACGCTCGTACAATATATTATATACGGCGTCGAGGATAGGCATGTTGACGTGCCAATGGCGGTTGATCTCCTTCATGCACTTCGTGCCGAAGAATCCCTCGGCAATCATCTCCATCTCTATCTGTGCCGACTTCACGGAGTAGCCCTTGCCAATCATCGTGCCGAAAGTGCGGTTGCGCGAGAAGTTGGAGTAGCCTGTCACTAACAGGTCGCCGAGATAGACGGAGTCGTAGGGATTACGGTCGATGGGGTGGACGGCAGTCAGGAAACGTGCCATCTCCTGTACGGCATTGGACATGAGGACGGCCTGGAAGTTGTCGCCGTATTTCAGGCCGGAGCAGATGCCGGCAGCGATGGCATAGACGTTTTTCAGTACCGAAGAATACTCGATGCCGATGACGTCGTCGCTGGTCTTGGTCTTGATGAAGTCGCTGTTGAGCACGTCGGCAAACGCCTGTGCCTTCTCAATGTCGGAACAACCGACGGTGAGGTAGCTGAGACGTTCGAGGGCCACCTCCTCGGCGTGCGACGGTCCACCAAGACAGGCCAGGTTCTCGTGGGGAACGTCGAACACATGGTGGAAGTACTCCGAGCAGATCAAGTTCTCGTCGGGCACGATACCTTTGATGGCCGTGACGATGAACTTGTCCTTGATGCGCGTCTTGAGCTTCTTCAGGTGGTTCTTCAGGTAGGGCGACGGGGTGACGAAGACCAGCGTGTCGTACTGCTGGGCAATGCGGTTGATGTCGCTCTCGAACTGTATCTCTGAGGTGTCGAAGTGTACGCTGGTCAGGTAGCGGGGGTTGTGGCCCATGCGGCGGAACTCGTCAATCTGGTCGTCGCGGCGCATATACCAGCCGATGTGGTGCGTGTGCTGCACCACAATCTTGGCAATGGCCGTCGCCCACGAACCGCCGCCAATAATCGCTATACGACCGCAAAGCCCACCCAAGCCCTCCCGAAGGGAGGGGTGTAGATTACTTGAACTATAATTGATGTTATCGTTCATGTTCTTTTGTTTTGGTATCTGAACATCCCTCCCTTCGGGAGAGCTTGGGTGGGCCTATTTATGCTTTCTCAATCCACTGCTGTACCTCGTCGACTGAGGGCTTCTGCAAGTCGAGCTTGAACTTCTTGACGATCTCGCCAATCTTCTGCTGCAGTCCCTGCGGCTTCTCGTCGCGGATATTCTGGATGAGGTTGAAGCCAGCCTTGCGCAGCACGTAGACCCAATCCTCGGCGACGCCGATGGCTGCCCACTCTTGGATGCTGCTCTGCGGCGCCTTCTTCTCGGGCTTCATCTGCGGGAAGAACAGTACCTCCTGAATAAAGGTCTTGCCCGTCATCAGCATGACGAGACGGTCGATACCGATACCGATACCAGAGGTCGGCGGCATACCATACTGCAAAGCACGGAGGAAGTCCTGGTCGATGATCATGGCCTCGTCGTCGCCCTTGTCGGCCAGTCGCATCTGTTCCTTGAAGCGCTCCTCCTGGTCGATGGGGTCGTTCAGCTCAGAGTAGGCATTGGCCAGCTCCTTGCCGTTGACCATCAGTTCGAAACGCTCAGTAAGACCGGGCTTCGAACGGTGCATCTTGGTAAGAGGCGACATCTCGACGGGATAGTCGGTGATGAAGGTTGGCTGGATGAACGTGCCCTCGCAGAACTCGCCGAAGAGCTCGTCAATCAGCTTGCCCTTACCCATCGTCTCGTCAACCTCCATGCCTTTGCTCAGGCAGAACTGGCGAATCTCCTCCTCCGTCTTGCCGTCGCAGTCGAACCCCGTCTTCTCCTTGATGGCGTCAAGAATAGGCAGACGGCGGTAGGGCGCCTTGAACGATACTATCTGACCGTCAATCTCGCGCTCCGTCGTGCCATTCACAGCGATGCAGACGGTCTCAAGGAGCTTCTCGGTGAACGACATCATCCAGTTGTAGTCCTTATACTGCACGTACAGCTCCATGCAGGTGAACTCAGGGTTGTGGTTGCGGTCCATACCCTCGTTGCGGAAGTTCTTGCCAATCTCGTAAACGCCCTCGAAGCCGCCCACGATGAGGCGCTTCAGATAAAGCTCGGTGGCGATGCGCATATACATATCCTGGTCGAGCGCATTGAAATGGGTGATGAATGGACGGGCCGAAGCACCACCGGCAATCATCTGCAGGGTTGGCGTCTCCACCTCGGTATAGCCAGCCTCGTCCAGCACTTTTCTTATCGTGCGGATGACGGTGGCGCGCTGCAGGAACGTGTCCTTCACGCCGTCGTTCACCACGAGGTCGACGTAACGCTGGCGGTAGCGCAACTCAGGGTCGTCGAACTTGTCGTAGGCCACGCCGTCCTTGTACTTCACGATGGGCAGGGGTTTCAGCGACTTCGACAGCAGCGTCAGCTCATGGGCATGGACGCTGATCTCGCCTGTCTGCGTACGGAATACCGTACCGCGAACGCCGATGAAGTCGCCGATGTCAAGAAGTTTCTTGAAAACGACGTTATAGAGGTCTTTGTTCTCGTCGGGACAGATGTCGTCGCGGGTGACGTAGACCTGAATGCGGCCCTTGGAGTCCTGTAACTCCACGAACGAGGCCTTGCCCATCACGCGGCGACTCATCATACGGCCGGCAATACTGACCTCACGGGCAGGTGCCTCGTCGCTGAAGTCGGCGAGAATATCTGTTGAAAAAGCGTTTGTCGTATACTCTGCTGCGGGGTAGGGGTCGATACCTAACTGTCGCAGTTCTTCAAGCGACTGGCGTCGCAGAATTTCTTGTTCGCTAAGTTCTAAAATGTTCATTTTTATATCCGAATATATCAATTGATGGTGCAAAATTACTAAAAATATCTGAATAAGCACACTATATTTGAAAAAAAAGTGTGATTCGTTTGGTTCGTATCAGAAAAATGACTAAATTTGCTGCAAACTTTTTGGGATGTAAACATGGAAACGGTCAATATAAAGCCAAGAGTCGTTGGCATCGACATAGGTGTCAACCAGTCAAAACTGGCTATTGTCGATGTCAGGGGCAATATTATTGCGCGCGATTTTCTGGAAACAACAGACTATCATGAACCGAGCGCGTATGTGGCTGCTCTCAGCGAGAAGATTATCATGATGGCTGAGGCGAACGGTGGCTATGAGACTATCCGCTCGGTGGGAATCAGTTCGCCGAGTGCCAACTTCGTGACGGGATGCATTGAGCATGCAGCCAACCTTCAGTGGAAGGGCATTGTCCCTTTGGCTGCCATGCTTCGCGACCGCTTGGGACTGGCCGTGGCTTTGGCCAACGATGTCCACGGTACGGCTTTGGGTGAACGCACCTTCGGCGGTGCTCATGGTATGCGTAACTTCATTGTCATCTCGTTGGGACACGGCGGCATTGGTAGTTGCCTGTTCACTAACGGCAAACCTCATTTAGGAACCCGTGGCTTTGCCGGAGAGTTCGGCCATGCGTGTGTGGTGTCTGGAGGCCGTCTCTGTAGCTGTGGCCGTCGGGGCTGTCTTGAGGAGTATGCTTCGGCCCGTGGTATGAAGAAGACGGCAGAGGAGTTGCTTGCGTCGTCACAGGAACCCTCGCTGATGCGTGGTGGCGACTTGTCGCCGAAGGCCATCGCCAGTTATTGTGAACAGGGTGATGCCCTGGCTCAGAAGGTGTTCCATGAGGCAGGCGACATGCTCGGTATGGCGTTGGCCAACTATGCCTCCATCGTCGACCCTGAGGCCATCATCCTGACAGGCGAGCTTACCTCTTTGGGACATTGGCTGATCGACCCTCTTGAAGAGTCGTTTGAGTCGCACGTGTTCCATAATATTGAGGGCAAGGTGAAGATTATGGTGTCGATGCTCGATGATGACGAGCGCGACGTCCTCGGTGCCAGTGCTTTGGCATGGGAAGTGAAAGAGTATTCATTGTTTAAATAAAAAACTGTTGCAATGGAAAGTACAATCAAGTCACGAGTCGTAGGTGTGGATATCAGTATTGAACGCACGACCTACGCTATTGTTGATATCCGCGGTAATATGATTACTGAGGATTACTTTAGCACGATGGACTATACGGATGCCAATGCGTTTGTTTCTGCGCTTTGCGAGAAAATTGTCGAGATGGTCATGGCCAATGGCGGCTACGAAACGATTCGCTCCGTGGGTGTCAGCGCTCCGAGTGCTAACTTCGTGACGGGCTGCATTGAGAACCCGCCAAACCTGCCGTGGAAGGGCATCACCCCCCTTGCCGCCATGATGCGCGACCAGTTGGGATTGGCCGTCGGTATTGCCAATGACGCCCATGCTACTGCCTTGGGCGAGTTGGCCTTCGGCAGTGCTCACGGTATGAAAGACTTTATTGTACTGAACATCGGTGTCGGCTTAGGCAGTTGTTTCTTCTCTAACGGACATGAGCACCAGGGGGCTGAGGGATATGCCGGAGAGTTCGGCCATACCTGTATCGCACCGAATGGCCGCCCCTGCGGTTGTGGCCATAACGGCTGTTTGGAGTCTTACTGCGCAGCCCGTGGCGTTGTGCAGACAGCACAAGAGATCATGGCAGAGTCGGATGCTCCGTCGCTGATGCGCAGTCTTGAGCGCCTGACACCGCGTACCATCACCGAATGTTGTGACCAAGGCGACGAACTGGCTATTGCGGTCTATCGCCGTACGGGCTATATCTTAGGTGCTGCTCTGGCCAACTACGCTTCCATTGTCAATCCTGAGGCGATAATCCTTGCCGGAGGCATCTCGCGTGCCGGCAAGTGGCTGGTTGATCCTGCCCGTGAATCCTTCGAGGAGCACGTTTTTAAAGCGATGAAGGGCAAGATACGTATCTTCGCCTCGACCCTCGACAACCGCACGCGCGATGTCTTGGGCGCCAGTGCCGTAGCCTGGGACGTGAAGGAGTATTCCTTGTTTAAGTGATGAATGAAGATTGAAACATCGTGAACGTCGACAGCATCAACGAACTCGTCAAAGCAAAACCTAATCTGAGTACCGCCCTCGGTATGGAGTTTATCTCTACGCCCGAGGACGATACGTGTATGGCCCGTATGCGTGTTGACGAGCGCAACCGCCAGCCGTTCGGATTTCTCAGTGGCGGCGCCTCATTGGCGTTGGCCGAGAATGTGGCAGGTGTGGGGTCGTCAGCTTTGTGTCCTGGCTGTGCCTGTGTCGGCATCGAGGTCAGCGGCAGTCATGTGAAGGCTGTGGCCGAGGGCGACACCGTCACTGCCTATGCCCGCTTGCTGCACCGCGGCACCACGCTGCACGTCTGGAATGTCGATATCCGTGACACATCCGAAGAACTGATTTCCAGCGTCCGCGTCACTAACTATGTTATCAAGCCTAAGAAATAATGATGGCCTACGCGCTTTATCGTCTGCCTCATGCTGACCGCTATACCCGTGTGGAGGGTGTGGCGCAGGAGCTGAGTGTGTGTGCCCAGTTGGATGATGCGTCGGGCTTTGTCGTAGCTCCGTTTGAGGTGACAGTGTCGCAGCCTATTGTCGTGATTCGCCCCGATGTGGTGGAGGAGTGTGGGCTTGAGGAGGCTTATAGGTCTTATGAGTCCTATGGGTCTTATAGGACTTATGGGTCTTATAAGTCCTATGGGTCCTATGATTCCTATGCCATCGACTTTGCGAACTTTCATGCTCAGTTGTTGCAGGGCACTTTTCGCAAGATTGTCTTGGCCCGCTGCGCTGACGAACCTGTCGTCTCGCCCATTGACCCGCGAGAGCTGTTCCTTCGTGCTTGCCAGCTGTATCCCCGTATGTTCATTGCACTGGTCTATACCCCCCAGAGCGGTCTCTGGCTGACAGCCACGCCCGAAATATTGCTTGAAGGAGAGGCTGGCAAGTGGCGTACCATCGCTCTGGCTGGCACGATGCAGCTGCATGACGACCAACTCAACGGCGAAGGCGAGACCGTCACATGGAGCACAAAGAATATTGAGGAACAGCGTATTGTGGCTACTTATATTGCCGAGTGTCTGGAACAGTTCACCAATGACTTTACTGAGGAGGGACCTCGTACCGTCCGTGCTGCCAACCTGGTCCATTTGCGTAGCGACTTCACTTTTACGCTGCCCGATGAGCACCATTTGGGAAGTCTGCTCGGACAACTGCATCCCACGCCTGCTGTCTGTGGACTGCCAAAGCGAGAGGCTTTCCGGTTTATTGTGCGTAACGAACATACGCCCCGCCGTTATTACAGCGGCTTTATGGGACCGCTCAATATCCCTTCACCCTTCACCCTTCACCCTTCACCCTTCACCCTTCACCCTTCACCTCAAAGCACCCACCTCTACGTCTCGTTGCGCTGTATGAATATCGAAACAGACTGCTACCATCTCTATGCCGGTGGCGGTCTGCTGAAAGATAGTCAGTTAGAGTTGGAATGGGCTGAGACAGAGGCTAAACTCCAAACCATGCGACGCCTCATATCCTCATGTCGTCATAACGTCA
>Ga0310695_10004122_pt1 | contig 27308 bp, 24 predicted proteins | sample RumenRJG_04DNA_FD_203882 | JGI IMG/M metagenome (GOLD analysis project Ga0310695, IMG submission 203882) | Bovine rumen microbial communities from Lethbridge, Alberta, Canada - RJG_04 (v2) (version 2) | ecosystem: Host-associated > Mammals > Digestive system > Stomach > Rumen | place: Canada... | reverse complement strand
TGGCGAAGAAAAACGCTATATCTTCGGATTTGAAGAGAGCTACGGCTACCTCTCAGGCAGCTATGTACGCGACAAGGACGCTGTTGACGCTTCTATGCTCATCTGCGAAATGGCTGCATACTACCGCACAAAGGGTATCACTCTCCTTCAGGCTCGTGAGAATATGTACAAGAAGTACGGTATGTTCTATCAGACTCTCTACAGCTTCACTTTCGAGGGCGAAAGCGGTATGAAGAAGATGGAGCAGATCATGACTGACCTCAGAAACAACCATCCTACTGAAATTGCAGGTCTCAAGGTCGTAAGATTCGACGACTACAAGGTCAGCGTTTCCAAGGACCTTACAGCAGGTACAGAGTCAGTTATCGATCTTCCCAAGTCGAATGTTCTTGCATTCTTCCTCGAAGGCGGTTCAAAGGTTATCGTACGTCCTTCAGGTACAGAGCCTAAGATCAAAACTTACCTCACTGCAAAACAGCCTGACCTCGCAACTGCTCAGGCACTCGAAAAGAAGCTCCACGACGAGTTCTCCAAGAATTTTGAATGATTTTAAAGAGCGGACTTCTGTCCGCTCTTTTCATGACGGCTTATAATAGTTAAATCATAAAAATATATAAATATACCTTGACACACACGGTTATGTGTGATATAATTTATTACTGTAATGTATATTGGCACTACTGTCTAAAGGAACTGATGGGCTGCACGATTATACAAAATATTATCCGGAGGTGAAAATCGTGAAAGAGGGAATCCATCCTGAAATGTTTAAGACTACTATTACTTGCCACTGCGGTAACGTAATCGAGACAATGTCTACTAAGGAGAACATCAAGGTTGAAATCTGCTCAAAGTGCCATCCGTTCTATACCGGAAAGCAGAAGCTTGTTGATACAGGCGGACGCGTTGACAGATTCAAGAAGCGTTTCAATCTCGACAAGTAATCTTTATAAGCCGCTCTTATCCGAGCGGCTTTTTACTTAATCGCGAAAGGTGACCCTATGAACTATTTCACAATTTCACAGCCTGCTGAGGCTTCTTTTGTTGAAAAAAAGTCAGAATTCATCGGCTATATCGCTCCTGTAAAAACCGGTGACGAGGCTGTAGAATTCGTAAATAAAATCAAAGCCATGCACCGCAAGGCAAAGCATAACGTCTACGCTTACATCGTCAGGCAGGATAATATTTCCCGCTATTCCGACGACGGTGAGCCGCAGGGCACTGCCGGTGTACCCGTACTTGACGTTTTACAGAAACGCGGTCTCACCGACGTATGCGTAGTCGTGACACGCTACTTCGGAGGTATCCTTCTCGGCGGCGGCGGACTCGTGAGAGCATACTCGCACGCGGCTTCTCTCGCCTGCGATGCGGCTCATATCATGGATATGCGGCTCGCCCACAGACTGAATATTTCCGCCGACTATGGTATGTACGGCAAGATAAGCTATATTCTGCCGCAGTTCGATACTATCACAGTCAATTCCGACTTCGGAAGCGAAGTCACTATGGAAATTCTCGTTCTTTCAGAAAAGCTCGAAGCCCTCATTACTGAACTTACCGAAGTCACTAACGGCTCGGCTAATGTCTCAGACCTCGGCGAGACCTTCGAGGACTTTTCGTCAGTTTTAGGATGAAATATTTTTTTTGAGAAAATTTAAAGGGAAAAACTAATTTTTTGAGTATATGATATATAGAGGCTTTTTCGCAATGCGATAACCTCAATAATTATTATCAGGGGGGATAGTTTTGACAGTCAGAGAACAATATGAGATTACTGAACTCGGTATTCTCAGCAATTATGCCTGCACAAGTGTCAATGAGAAAATGACACACCGCGAACAACAGGAGGATAAGTGTCCGTACCGCACCGACTTTCAGCGCGACCGCGACCGTATCCTGCATTGTAACTCGTTCCGACGGCTAAAACGTAAAACACAGGTATTCCTCTCCCCTGTCGGAGACCATTACCGTACCCGTCTGACACATACACTTGAAGTGTCTCAGATAGCCCGCACTATCGCACGCGGTATGCGTCTGAATGAAGACCTGACAGAAGCTATCGCTCTCGGTCATGACCTCGGACACTCGCCTTTCGGTCACTGCGGTGAGAAAGTCCTAAATGAGATATGTCCCCACGGTTTCAAACACTATGAACAAAGTCTGCGTGTTGTGGAATATCTCGAAAAAAAGGGACACGGTCTCAACCTTACTTATGCGGTCCGCGACGGTATACTCTGCCATACCAATAAAATAGCAGAGACAAAAGAAGGCAATATAGTCCGCCTTGCTGATACCATCGCCTACATAAACCACGATATAGAAGACTCTATCCGCGCAGGTATCCTCAGTGCGAGCGACCTCCCGCGCGATTGCGTAAATGTTCTCGGAAGCACTAAAACGAGACGTATCACTACTCTCATCGCTTCCGTCATCGACCACGGTGCTTACGATATCGACTTCTCGCCTTCAATAAGACGTGCCCACGACGACCTGAAAAAATTCATGTTCGCACGTGTATACACTAACCCTGCCGCAAAACAGGAGGAGGAAAAGGCAGAACTCCTTATCCGCAAGCTCTACGACTATTTCATTAATAATATAAACAAGCTCCCCGCCGAGTATAAGGATATCGCTAAAAAGGTCGACCCCGACCGCGCTGTCTGCGACTATATCTCAGGTATGAGCGACAGCTATGCGGTAGACCTCTATACAGAGATGTTCGTCCCAAAGTTCTGGAAGTGAGACAATGCAAAAAAACGACGAATTCCTTTACGCTCTCAGAAATGCAAACCCTATCGAAACTGTGATGGGATCTTATGTGAACCTTATACGGCGCGGCAGAAATTTCGTTTGCTCGTGCCCTTTTCACTCCGAAAAGACTCCTTCCTGTACCGTTTTTCCCGATACGCAAAGCTTTTACTGCTTCGGATGCGGTGCCGGCGGAGACGTTATCACGTTTACGATGAAAGCCGAAAACCTCGACTTTCTCGAAGCTGTCAGACTCCTTGCTGAACGAAGCGGTTTGCAGATACCGGAGAATAACTCCCGTGACGACCGCTATGCTAAACGCAAGACCCGTATCTACGAAATGAACCGCATTGCCGCCAACTACTTCTACAAAAACCTCATCAGCGGCAATAATAAGGCAGGTCTGCAATATTTCTATAATCGCAAACTCACTCCGCAGACTATTAAAAAGTACGGTCTCGGTTTTGCGTCCGATTCCTACTACGACCTTATAAACGTACTACACGGCAAAGGCTACAGCGACGAAGAAATCATCGACGCATGGCTCGGCGCCAAATCCAAAACAACAGACAAGGTCTATGACCTTTTCCGCAACCGCGTCATGTTCCCTATCGTTGACCTGCGCGGCAATATAATCGGATTCGGCGGACGTGTCCTCGACAATTCTACCCCGAAATACCTCAATACCGGCAAAACTCCGGTATTCGACAAGGGCAGTAACCTTTTCTCCATGCACTTCGCTAAAAATGCCGATTCCAAACGGCTTATACTGTGCGAAGGTTACATGGACGTTATCGCCGTTAATCAGGCAGGCTTTGAAAACGTTGTTGCTACGCTCGGTACCGCCATTACTCCCGATCAGGCCCGGCTTATCAGCCACTACTGCGACGAAGTCGTTATTGCCTACGACAGCGACGGTGCCGGTCAGAGAGCTACTCAGAAGGCTATCAACCACTTCTCCGAGGTCGGACTGCGTACCAGAATTCTCCGCATGGAGGGTGCTAAAGACCCCGATGAATACATTAAAAAATTCGGTTCCGCCCGCTTCCGTATGCTCATCGAAGGCTCGGACGATGCTAATAATTTCATGCTCGACCGCTGTGAGGACGGCATTGATATCGACACAGAAGGCGGAAAAGTTGAACTGCTTAAACGTGTTTCAAACGTTCTTGCAGGTATAGAATCTCCGCTTGAGCGCGAGGTGTATATTTCTCGCACAGCTAAAAAATGCGATATTTCACCGGATATCCTCAAGTCCCACATAAGCGAGATAATCCGGATACGCAAAAACACTCAGAAGAAAAACGAATGGAAAACTATTCAGGCTAAAACTGCCTATGTACGCGATGAAATTAATCCCGAGGCTGTGAAATTCCGCAGGGAGGCACGTGCCGAGGAAACTATTATCCGCACCCTTATGATGCGTCCGGAAGACGCCGACAGGATAGCTGAAAAAGCTCCACCGGATATTTTTATTACAAGCTTTAATAAGCGAGTCTATACGGCTCTGCTTGACGCTATAAATAACAGTGAGAAATTTTCCCTTTCACTCCTTGCAAGCGAATTTTCTCCCGACGAAATGGGAAAAATAAGCGGCATGATAGCTCAGGAAAACGGTTTCTCTGTTTCAGAATCAGCTGTTGATGACTGCGCTGCTGCCTTGAAAAAAGGCAGTACCGCGGCAAATTTGAACGACGGAGATATTTCCGACGATCAGCTGCGTGAAATGTTCAGTTCAAAAAAGAAGTAAAATATAAGGATAATCCAGAATTCAGGAGGAAACACCATGGATCAGAAAAAAAATACTATCGACGCCCTTATTGAACAGGGTCAGGCTAACGGTAAACTCACAACAAAGGAAATTACCGACGCTCTCGAAGAACTCGATTTCGACGTTGACCAGATAAACAGTTTCTACGACCGCTGCGAAGCTCTCAATATCGAGATAGTTGAGGATCTGAACGTTGACGTTGACCTGAAAATAGGTCTCGATTCCGCTATTACCGACGACCTCGAAATGGCTCTTTCAACCGAGGGTATCGCTATCGACGACCCTGTTAAGATCTACCTCAAAGAGATCGGACGTGTTCCGCTTCTTACAACTGAGGAAGAGATCGAGCTTGCTCAGCGTATGGCTAAGGGTGACAAGTACGCTAAAAAGCGCCTTTCTGAAGCTAACCTCCGTCTCGTTGTAAGTATCGCCAAAAAGTACGTAGGCAGAGGTATGCAGTTCCTCGACCTCATTCAGGAGGGTAACCTCGGTCTTATCAAGGCTGTTGAAAAGTTTGATTACACTAAGGGATTCAAGTTCTCAACATACGCTACATGGTGGATCCGTCAGGCTATCACACGTGCTATCGCTGATCAGGCAAGAACTATACGTATCCCTGTCCATATGGTTGAAACTATCACCAAAGTCAAGAAAGTGTCAAGCCAGCTTCTCCACGAAAATGGCCACGACCCCAGTCCCGAAGAGATTGCTGACAAGCTGAATATGCCCGTTGACAAGGTTCGCGAGATCATGCGCGTCGCTCAGGACCCCGTTTCCCTTGAAACTCCTATTGGTGAGGAGGAGGACAGCCACCTCGGTGACTTTATCCCCGATGACGATGCTCCTGCCCCTGCTGAAGCTGCTTCCCACACTCTCCTGAAAGAACAGCTCAATGAAGTTCTTTCTACTCTCACTGACAGGGAAGCAAAGGTTCTCAAGCTCCGCTTCGGTCTTGAGGACGGTAAGGCTCGCACTCTTGAAGAAGTAGGTCAGCGCTTTGATGTTACTCGTGAGCGTATCCGCCAGATTGAAGCAAAGGCTCTCAGAAAGCTCCGCCACCCGAGCAGAAGCAAAAAAGTTAAGGACTTCCTCGACTGATGAAGAAAACCAAGATTAATAACAGAGACTACGGTCTCGACATGATGCGCATTTTGATGACACTGTTTGTCATCGCGATCCATATCCTGAATAAAGGCGGAGCATATTCAGCTTGCTATGCCGATGAAAACATATTCAAATCCGGACTCGCTTTGGAACTGGAATTCGCTGTTTCATGTGCTGTTAACGGATTCGCTCTTATATCAGGTTACGTCGGATGCAGGTCTAAATTCAAGATATCACGTATACTATGGCTCTACTTCACAGTTTCTTTCTATAACGCTGTGATACCATTAGTCTTTCATTTTCTAAGAGGATACACTATAGATAAGGTTGTTATCCTGCGTGCTATTCTGCCTTTTGCATACGATGCAAACTGGTATTTTACAGCGTACCTTGGTATGTTCTTCCTGATACCTTTCATGAATTTAGGTATTAAATACCTTGATAAGAAGCAGTGTATTACTGCAATAGCTGCGATTATGATACTGTTTTCTGTCATTCCGACTCTGCTGTATATGTTCGTTACAGAAAGCTATGACTATAACATTTTTAAAATTTCCGCAGGATATAGTCCGTTATGGCTTGCAATACTTTATATAGTCGGAGCAGCTATACGTGAACATGACCTTTTCAGGAAAGTACCGCGGATTATGGGTCTGATAGTATATCTGTTATCAACTATAATCGGAGCTTCTATTGCCTCACTTGGAACTATCTGTCCCGAGGAAGCATTGGATACATACTATTCTCCACTGATAATAGCTCAGGCTATCGGTCTTCTTCTCTTCTTCAGAGAATTGAAAATGCCCGGATTTGTATGCAAAATAGTTGACTTTCTCGCTCCGCACTCATTCAATATCTATATTATCCACACTCAGGATGCTGTCTGGATTATGTGGCTTGCAGGACGTTATTCTTCACGAGCAAGTGAATGCAGTCCATTGCTTTTCCCGATAATGTTCGTATTCTATACTGTATCAATATACGGATTATGCCTCATTGTCGATATGCCGCTATACTACTCTATTAAATTCTTTAACCGCATTTTCAGAAAATCCGGCTCATCTGCCGCTCAGACTCAAAAAGAAAAAATTAACGTTTAAAAGCTCGTGCCGCCGTTTCTTATTCTGGCAACTTGTTCTTTTTATTGGGAGAATAACCCTTTTTTCAGGTATTTTTTCCCAGTAATAAACAAGAGTGCCATAATAAGTTCCGGTTGCGGGAGCTTTTTAACATTTTGTGATGGAAGTGTTAAAAAACATTATCATATTGACTTTATTCTCGTGATGTTGTATAATAAAAGTAAGATTAATATGTGTCGTTTTAATACGGTTTGCTGTATACCGCAAATACAGTCCCGCTTATTGCGTATGATAATACTTATGCGGGAAAAGGAGCGCTTATGAGTATTTTTGATTTATCAAAAAAACCTCCTGAGCTAAGTCATGACTGGAAAGTATTCCAGCAGTTCGTTGGCAATATCGGTGCTTTTACATATATTGCAAAAGAAAAATCAGCCTATCTCGATGAGGCTGCCTGCCGTATGCTCGCCTGCACCAGCACTAAGCTCAACGAGTTTGAGTTTTTTAACCTTCTCGAAAAAATCTCAAAATCACCTGTAGAGGGTCAGAAACACATTTATAAGTTCATTAACAACAATAACACTAAATACATCAAAATGAATATCTACGAGAGCAGCGACGAATGGCTCGGATTCGTTCAGGACTTCTCACGTCAGATTTCTGCCAGTCAGGACAGCAGTTTTGTCGAATATGACCCGATTACAAGACTTCCGTCGTATCCGTCGTTCTCGCAGACTATCAAAAAGCTCCTGCCCGATGTACAGACAGGCTGCCTTGCTACTCTGTACATCAACGGTATCGAAAAGCTCGGTTCGTTCCTCACTGTTGACAGTACCAACAACTGCATTGCCTCCGTTGCTGAAACTCTCAAGAGCTTCTCCGGCGAAAATGTCATAATCGGTACAAAATCAAATTATGAACTCCTCGCTTTCTTCCGTGACTGCGATAAAATGCAGATATACAACCTCCTCAACTCTATGGATGAGGCTGTTCAGAACTGCGTTCTCACGGACGATTTCGGCGAAATAATCGACATCTCTGACAAGAGTAAGCTAAGTCTGTCGATTGGCTGTTCGTCTTATCCTAACGAGGCTTCCGACTTCAATATGCTCGTGAATTACTCCGAGTTCGCACTGTACGAAGCAAGGGCTGACCGTCGTCACGTAATCAACTGGTTCTCTGAAGAGGACTATATCCGCGAGAAGGATTCGTATAAAAACGCTCAGATATTCTCGAAGATGGTCATGGAAAACCTCCTGATGTACTACGTTCAGCCTATCGTAGAGACTACCAGCGGCGAAATCGTCGCTTATGAGGCTCTCATGCGTACTATCGGTGATGTAAAAATGGAACCGAAACAGATACTCTCTATCGCTGCCGGTCAAAGCAATCTGTACGCTGTTGAGCGTCTGACTTTCTTCAACACTATGAAAATGCTCAGCGAAAATCAGCAGGTTTTCGCCAATAAAAAGCTGTTCATAAACTCTATGCCCGAATACATTCTCTCGGACGAGGACTTCAATGAACTATATCTCACTTATGGTGAACTCTTCGAAAAAACCGTTATCGAAATAGTCGAGGACAGTGATGCTGCTCCCGAAACTATCGAACTTATCCGCAGACGTCTCGCTTTCACTCACGCTCAGCTCGCTATCGACGATTACGGCACAGGCTACTCAAACAGCTCGAATCTGCTCAAATATAAGCCGGACTACGTCAAAATCGACCGTTCACTCATCGCTGATATCCACAACGACCTCAAAAAGCAACAGCTCGTTACGCAGATAATCGAATTCTGCCGCGACAATCAGTTGCAGTCGCTTGCTGAAGGTGTTGAAACTTCTCAGGAGATGAAAACAGTCATCAGGCTCGGTGTCGACCTCATACAGGGTTATTACACCTCAAAGCCTAAGCCGCTATTCCTCGACAGTATTGCCAAGGACGTAAAGGACGAAATAATCAAGACCAATCTTGAGACCCGTCCTAACGGCTCACGTAAGATTTATACCGCACGTAATGATACTGAAATTGACCTCCTCAAGCTTGCTCTCGAAAAGTACACTGATATACACATCTATCAGAGTAAGCTCACTATCGTCAGCGACCCTGATAAACAGGTCAAAATGAACATCGCAGTTATGGATAACCACAGCTGTGAGTTAACTCTCAAAAACGTCAACATGGTCAGCGGCAACAGCAAGCCTACTATCACTGTCGGCGAATATGCACGCCTTGTACTCAACGTCTTAAAGACTAACAAGCTCGGGTATTCAGGTATTTATGTACCTATGGGTTCGCAGTTTGAACTAACCGGCAAAGGCTCGCTCACTATCGACTGCTATGCTTCAGAGGGTACAGGTATCGGTAACGATTATGACCACGGCTACGGCGATATCACTGTCAATATGCAGGGCACTCTCGAAATAATCTGCAACAGTACTGAAACTGTATGTATCGGAGGCGGCTATAATGGTGATGAGTCCGAAATCAAACTGCTCTCCGGTAAGCTTAAACTCTATATGTACAGCCACAACGGTCTCGCTATAGGAAGCTTCAACGGCGACTCAAATATCGAAATATCTGAGGATTGCAGCCTCGATATGACCGTTTCCGGCATTAAAGTCACCGGTATCGGAAGCTTCCGCGGTGTTACTACTGTCGCTACTTCCGCTGATATCACAATGTTCTGTACCGGTGCGCAGGCTGTCGGAATAGGCGCTCTCGAAGAGGGCGAAGGAAGCGTACTCATCAGAAAAGGTCGTATCAATATTAAAATGCGCTCCGCTAAACACTCGTGTATCGGCGCTATAGGCGGCGATGTCAACGCTAAAATCATGAATTCAGAAATTATCATCGACTCCGAAGGCGACTTCGCTACCGGTATCGGTGACCCGCAGGGAAGCGGCAATGTCTTTATCATGGACTCAGCCGTTACTATGAATATGCTCTGCGGTAATCCGAATGATATCTGCTCGGGCAGCGGTGATGTGCAGATTCAGAATTCAACTATCAATTCACTCGTTAATAACCGTAAGATACAGCACGATAACACCTGAGCTGTATCACTTCCCAAAAGTTGATTATGGGCGGCTTAATGCCGCCCATGAACATGGTATAACAAATAAGAAAGTAAGGTAAAACTAATATGAAACTTGGTATGGTCGGTCTGCCTAACGTAGGCAAAAGCACTCTCTTCAACGCTCTCACAAACGCAGGAGCTGAATCAGCTAACTACCCATTCTGCACTATCGAAAAAAACGTTGGTATCGTTTCTGTCCCAGATGAGCGCCTTGACAAGCTCGCTGAAATGTATGAGCCTGACAAGTTCACTCCCGCTACCCTCGAATTCGTCGATATCGCAGGACTCGTTAAAGGTGCGTCAAAGGGTGAAGGTCTCGGAAACAAGTTCCTCGCTGATATCCGCGAAGTAGACGCTATCGTGCACGTTGTCCGCTGCTTTGAGGACGGTAATATCGTTCACGTTGACGGCAGTATCAACCCTGTCCGAGATATCGAAACTATCAACCTCGAACTCATTTTCTCTGATATTGAAATGGTCGACCGCCGTATTGACCGCGCTAAAAAGGCTGCAAAGGGCGATAAGAAGTACCTCGCTGAGATAGAGTTCCTTGAGCGCCTCAAGGCTCACCTCGAAAATGGTAAGTCTGCACGCGGCTTCGATTTCACTGACGATGAACGTGAGCTTATAAAGTCAACTCCCCTCCTCTCCGCAAAGCCTGTTATCTACGCTGCTAACATGAGTGAGGACGATTTCGCTAACAATATCGAAACTAACGAAAACTATAAGCAGGTTTGCGCTATCGCTGCTGAGGAACACTCCGCTGTACTCCCTATCTGCGCTCAGACAGAAGCTGAAATCGCTGAAATGGACGACGACGACAAGGCTATGTTCCTCGCTGAACTCGGTCTCGAAGTATCGGGGCTTAACCGTATCATCAAGGAGGGTTACTCTCTTCTCGGTCTTATCTCCTTCCTTACAGCCGGTAAACCCGAAGTCCGCGCATGGACTATCAAGAAGGGTACAAAGGCGCCGCAGGCTGCCGGAAAAATCCACACGGATTTTGAAAAGGGCTTCATCCGTGCTGAGGTTATTTCTTTTGAAGACCTCATGGCTTGCGGTTCTATGGCTGCCGCTAAGGAAAAGGGTCTCGTTCGTCTTGAAGGTAAGGAGTACGTTATGCAGGACGGTGATATAGTTCTGTTCAGATTCAATGTTTAAAAATGATACATATTCTCACATAACCGACTTTGCATGAAAAATGCCCCGAAATGACGTAATATATGGATTTTTTTAATTATGTTCATTATACGAAATTATTAATAAAAAATGTATTGAAAATCAATTAAAACTATGATACAATATGTCTTGTAGGGATGCTTCAAATTCTGCGAAAGGGGGATCTTTATGGACGTATTGATATGGGCAGTCCTCGTTGTTATATTCATCATAGCTGAGATCGCTACGGTGCAGCTTGTTTCTATATGGTTCGCTGCCGGCGCTCTCGTTACTATGCTATGCGCTTATTTCACCGATTTGTCATTTATAGGACAGCTTGTTGTTTTCATTGTGTCATCCGCTGTTTTCCTTGCACTGACTATGCCGTTCATCATGAGCAGAAGGAAGAAAAAAGGCTACGTTTCCACTAATTCCGAACTCGATATCGGCAAAACAGCTGTGGTGATTCAGGACATCGACACGGACAAAGGTACGGGACGTGTTACGCTCGATGGGGTCGATTGGAGCGCTGTTCCCGCAAACGGCGAGGTCATTCCTACTGGCAGCGTCGTTACAGTTAAGGCAGTAAACGGTGCAAAGCTTACCGTTGAACTCAAACAATGATAAGGAGGGATCATCTTGGAAGGATTGATCGAAATTTTTGGTGTAGTAATACTCTTAGTAGTTATTTTTATTCTGTTCATCTTCATCAGATGCTTCAGAATAGTTCCGCAGGCTCACGTTTTCGTAATTGAGCGCTTCGGTTCGTTTAAATGTGAATGGGAAACCGGTATTCACTTCCTCTGGCCTTTCATCGAAAGGATCGCAGGCAAGGTTTCACTCAAGGAAAAAGTCGTTGACTTCAAGCCTCAGCCGGTTATCACTAAGGATAACGTTACTATGCAGATAGATACTGTTGTTTTCTACAAGGTCACAAACGCTAAACAGTATATCTACGGTGTTGAAAGACCTCTCGCAGCTATCGAGAACCTCTCAGCTACAACGCTCCGTAACATCATCGGTGAACTTGAACTCGACTCTACCCTCACATCACGTGACACTATCAACACTAACATCACTGCTATCCTCGATCAGGCTACTGACCGCTGGGGTATCAAGGTTGAGCGAGTTGAGCTCAAAAACATCATTCCTCCGCGCGAGATTCAGGATGCTATGGAGAAGCAGATGAAGGCTGAGCGTGAGCGCCGTGAGAAGATCCTTCAGGCTGAGGGTGACAAGAAGTCACAGATCCTCGTTGCAGAAGGTGAAAAGGAGTCACAGATTCTCCGTGCACAGGCTAAGAAAGAGTCTCAGATCCTTGAGGCTGAGGCTGAGAAACAGGCAATGATCCTGAAGGCTGACGCTGTAAGAGAACAGAAGATTCTCGAAGCTACCGGTGAAGCTCAGGCTATTGAACTCGTTCAGCAGGCTGTTGCAGAGAGTCTTATAAAGCTCAACAATGCTTCGCCTAACGAAAAAGTTATTCAGCTCAAGTCGCTTGAAGCATTCTCGAAGGCTGCTGACGGCAAGGCTACTAAAATTATTATCCCGAGCGAGATTCAGGGACTTGCCGGACTTGCTACCGGCTTAAAGAGCATCGTTGAAAACGACGCTCCGAAACAGTAAAGAAATGCAGAATTCCTAACCCCTACAAAAAAGCAGGTACGTATGTACCTGCTTTTTTTATGATGAAACTCCGAGACGGCATTCCTACCCTGTCGGGCAGAACAGCCTCTACTACTTGAATATTATTATAAGGAACTGCGATACCAGTACTACTGAAATAAGTGCTACAGGATATGTTGCTGCATATGCTGACGCTACATCCTCTGTACCGGCTGTGCTGATAAGTGTTCCGAGTGCAGGAGTTGATGTCATACCGCCTGTGATTGAACCGAGGTTGTTAAGAAGATTCAGTTTGAGAAGGAACTTCGCTACGAAGAAGCCGATTATCATCGGTACGATAGTCATTATCATTCCGTAGAGGAAGTATATAGGCTGGAAGTACTCTGCAAATTTTGCTCCGCCTGACACGCCTGCACCGATAAGGAAGAACATAAGTCCAAGCTCACGGAATACTTTAAGAGTTGTGTCCTTTGGCATGATACTTATGCTGCCGATGCGTCCGAAATGTCCGAAAAGAAGTGCTACAAGCAGGCAGCCGCCTGTTGTTGAGAGTGAGAAGTTTCCAAACTTGAATGAACCGATTATGATTCCGAATACTGCTGCAAGTGCAAAAGGCATAATGCCAAAGTCATCCATGTGGATAAGCTTCTTGTCAGATTTCATCTGCTTTGACTTCTTCTCCTTCACAGTAAGAAGCTCACGCTCTTTAGCCATATCAGCCTTCATCATCTTAGGTACGAGCTGAACAAAGAGAACAACTCCGATTACTCCGAAAATATATGCGATTCCATAGCCTACTGATACAAGTCCTTCAAGCTCAGGTCCTACAGCGTCCTTAGCAGCTGAGAATCCGGGGGTACTTGTAAGAGCACCGGAAAGAAGTCCGGTCATGAGAGCGGTAAACTCCTTTGTATCGAGGTCTGTGAAGTTTCTGCCGACGAGTATACAGCCTGCGCAGGCAAGTCCGCCGCTGAGAATGATTACGACCGCAAGGAGAACATAAGACTTGAAGTTCTTCTTGAAATTCGCAAAGAAGTTAGGTCCTGCAATGAATCCTACCGCTGATACGAAGAGGATAAGTCCGAGGTTATCGACTATTTTCAGTGCCGAATCAACGAATGATACGTCCGCGAGGACCTCACCGTTTGCACCTTTCTGACTTACCACAAGCTGAGTCATAAGCTCATCGTGGAAGAGCATTCCGTAAACAAGTGCAACTATAAATACTCCGGCTGTTCCGAGTGAAACGCCCTTGATAGTGATTCTTCCCAGTATATAGCCAAGTGCCGATATGAGAAGGACTGAAAGCATCAGGAAACCGACGCTTTTTATGGTAAGTATACCATCAAATAATTCCATTTTTACACTTTCTTTCTATTTGAATATACATAACTTTCGGGACGTTCAAAACGTCCCGAAAAATTTTCTATTACTTGTCTTTTCTTGCGTAGTGCGGGAGAAGCATAGGTGAAACAGTTTCATTTGCTACGCCTGCTGCTGCAAGTTCCTTGTTGAACTTCTCGATATGGTCGAGTGTGAGCTTTGCGGGAACTGCTGTTTCCTTTGCCTTTGCAGCTGCGTGTATACCTGCGTTTCTGCCGAATACGATAACGTCGAGGAGTGAGTTGCCCATGAGACGGTTTCTGCCGTGAATACCGCCTGCTACCTCTCCGGCTGCGTAGAGATTTTCAACATCTGTTGCACAGTCGACAGAGATATTAAGACCGCCGTTCTGATAGTGGAGAGTAGGATAAACGAGGATAGGCTCCTTGCGGATATCTATGCCGTACTTACCGAACATACGCATCATTGCAGGGATACGCTTCTCGATAGTACCCTCTCCATTCTTGTACTCGATCATAGGTGTATCGAGCCATACTGCCTTGCCGAGAGATGTTTCAACACCCTTGCCGCGTTCTGTACACTCACGAATGATCGATGCAGCTGTTACATCACGTGTCTCAAGGGGGTGCATGAATACGTCGCCGTCGATATTTACGAGTTTAGCACCGAGTGAACGTACCTTTTCAGTAACGAGTGCACCAAATATCTGCTCAGGATAGCCTGTACCTGTCGGGTGATACTGAAGTGTATCAGCGTAAAGAAGGCTTGCGCCAACTCTGTAGCCGAGAATAAGACCGTCAGCTGTTGCACCGTAGTGGTTTGATGTCGGGAATCCCTGATAGTGAAGACGTCCGGCACCGCCTGTTGCAATAATAACTGTCTTAGCGCGTGCAACGAGGAGCTGCTTTGTCTCCATGTTCATGAGAACCGCACCTGCTGCCTTACCGTTTTCGTCAAGGATTATCTCAACTGCTGCTGTGAAATCAACAACCGGTATTCCTCTGTTGATAACTTCGTCACGGAGAGTACGCATTATCTCTGCACCTGAATAGTCCTTAGCAGCGTGCATACGCTTGCGGGAAGTACCGCCGCCGTGAGTTGTTACCATTGTGCCGTCTGCTTCCTTATCAAACTCAACGCCGAGCTTGTTAAGCCACTGTATAGCCTCGGGAGCCTTGGTTACAAGCTTTGCAACAAGCTCAGGCTTTGCAGCGAAATGTCCGCCGCCGAAAGCGTCGAGGAAGTGGATAGCGGGAGAATCGTTAGGCTTGTCGGCAGCCTGTATTCCGCCCTCAGCCATCATGGTGTTAGCGTCGCCGATACGAAGCTTTGTTACTATCATTGCCTTTACGCCTGCTTCGTCAGCCTCGATAGCTGCTGATGCACCTGCACCACCGCCGCCGATGATGAGCACATCTGTATCGTAGTCAGGATTTTCGAGGTCTGCGTCAGCCGCAGTTATGCGGCTCTTGCCCTGAAGAAGCTCTGCAAGCTGTGTAGGTACCTTATCGCCCTTGTTTACGCCTGCGGAGAGAACTGTGAACTCGTCCTGCTTATAATCGGGGTGGAAGTGAGCGAGAAGATCGTCCTTCTCCTCAGCTGTCATACGTCTCGGTTCGAGAGCAGCGTTCTCGGCTCTCTTTTCTGCAACTATCTTTGCAAGCTCATTGAGCTTTTCTATCTTGTACATATCTGCTCCCCCTTACTTCTCGATCTCGCGGTGGTTGTACATATCCTTGAGCTCGTCAACATTTGTTACAGCCTTGGACATGAGTTCAGCCATCTTATCATTGAAAATTCCTTCGTTGATCTCGTTTACACGGTCGTTGAGGTGACCGCACTCGGGAGCGATATACTTGCCGTTGAGACGTCTTGCGAGCATTGCTACCTGCGGGTGAGATATTCCTGCGGGACAGCGTGATGAACATACTCCGCACATTACGCAGTCGAAGCTCTCCTCTGCACACTTCTCATACTCGCCGCGCTGAGCGTATGCGATATACTGCATAACATTCAGCTCCTGTGTGCAAGCCTTAGTGCAGGCATTGCAGCCGATACAGCTGTATATCTCGGGGTAAAGCTGCATCATGATCTGCTGATCGGGCTTTATCTCCTCGATGTTGTAAACTCTCTTTTCAAGCGGGAAGAAAGGGAGTGTAGCAACGTACATCCCCTCCTGCACCTCTGTCTGGCAGGCAAGACATCCGTGGAGCTCTACCTCACCCTTGATTCTGTATATTGTAGCACACGCGCCGCAGAATCCGTTACGGCAGCCGCAGCCTCTTACAAGCTCATAGCCTGCATACTCCATAGCAGTCATTATCGTAAGACCCGCCGGCACTTCATACTTTTTGCCGAACAGGTAGACATTCAACATATTATCCATGTTTAGCTCTCCTCCTTAATACTCGTCAGGCAGCTCGTCAAGCTGATCGAAACGGAAAACAGGTCCGTCCTTGCAGACATACTTGTTGCCGATATTGCAGCGTCCGCACTTTCCTACACCGCACTTCATACGAAGCTCCATAGTGGTGTAAACCTGAGTCTCGGTGAAACCAAGCTCCTTTAAACCTGCAAGTGTGAACTTTATCATGATAGGCGGTCCGCATACGAGGACTGTCTTGCTTGTTGAAGGAGCAAGCTCCTTAACGTAATTCGGAACGAATCCTACGTGACCGTCCCAGCCCTCCTGAGCATTGTCTATAGTCAGGTTGACCTGAATATTCGGGTCAGCCATCCACTCGTCGATTATTTCCTGATAGTCAACGAGGTCGTCCTTTGAACGTGAACCGTAGATTATCTGTACGTCGCCGTAGTTTGCTCTGTTATCGCGGACGTAGTTGATTACCGAGCGGAGCGGTGCAAGACCGATACCGCCGGCAATGAAGAGAAGGTCCTTGCCCTTGAGGTCGCCCTCAACAGGGAAAGCGTTGCCGTAAGGTCCGCGGATAGTTATCTGCTGTCCGACGTCCATAGCGTGAAGCCACTCAGTAAGGCAGCCGCACTTCTTTATGCTGAATTCCATGAATTCCTTATTTGTCGGGGAAGATGTTATTGAGAACATTGCCTCGCCCACACCCGGGATAGAAAGCATTGCACACTGACCCGGCATATGCTCGAACACCTTGCCTCCCTCGGGAGATACCACACGGAATGTCTTAACATCGGGAGTATCCTGTCTGATATCGGTAACAACACCTATATATGGTATCAATGTATCGTTATTCATCACTTGACCTCCAATGCTTTCATTACCTTGACGATGTTCATCGAGATAGGACACTTGGAAAGACATCTTCCGCAGCCTACGCAGCCAAACTCGCCATTGTTGTTTGCGGGGAAATATACCAGCTTATGCATGAATCTCTGACGGAAACGCTCAAGCTGTGTGAGACGCGGATTTCCGTGTGCCATTTTCGTGAAGTCTGAATACATACACGAATCCCAGCAGCGGAAACGCTTGATACCGTGTCCGGTGTCGAAGTCTCTGATATCGTAGCACTGGCAGGTCGGGCAGACGAATGTACAGGTTCCGCAGCCGAGACAAGCCTCTGAGAGGTCTGCCCACTTATCGGAATTGAAGTACTCGTTGAGCTTATCGCCGCCGAAATTCTCAGTTGAAAGCTTTGCAAGCGGGAGCTTTTCCATAATAGCTCTTGCCTGTTCCTGAACCTCGCTGAGCTTTGTTGCGTCACCCTCTTCGAGCATTGAAGAGATCGAATCTATAAATGCCTGACCCTTGTCATTGTTAGCAAGGAAGAAGATATTCTCGCCGTCGTCGAAGCAGGCAGCGTCTCCCTCGGGAACAGTCGGGTCGATGCCGAAAGTCTTGCAGAAGCAGGTCTCGGCAGGTCTTGTACAAGCCATTGTCACAACAGTGCCGTGGTCGCGGCGGTTCTTATAGTAGCTGTCGACCGGTTCAACGAGGAATACCTTGTCGAGAATAGTGAAGCTTCTTGCATCGCAGGCGCGAACTCCGAATACTACGAAGTCTTCGCACTCCTCACGAACGTCCTTTACCTCGATATTCTTGCCTTCCATTTTGAAGTCAACGAGGTTTTCGGTCTGCGGGAAGAAGAAGTCCTTTGCGCTGCGGACTGTGTTCAGCTCTTTTGTAAGTGTCATTCCGCTCTCGTACTTCTTGTACTCAGCAGCACCGTCTTCACGGTCAGCAGGGATATAAAGAGTCTGCTTTTCGGCGATTGCGTCAAACAGTTCGCCAAGCTTTGATTTTGATATTTTCAGCATTACTCAACTCCCCTTTCGTGAACGATAGAAGGCTCGCAGTCTTCCTTTGTATAATCTGTAAGGGGCGCTCTTGATGTTGTATCTGCGCCTGCCTGATATTCACCGTAAAGCTCGTTGATGTCCTTGATGAACTTGCGGTTGAGCAGATGAAGCGGGATATGCTGCGGACATACTCGTGAGCATTCGCCGCAGTCTGTACATCTTCCTGCAACATGGAATGCGCGGATTATGTGGAACATATTCTCCTCGAAGCTGTCGGCAGCAGCCTTGTTCGAGATACCGGAATTCGGGTTATCGAATACACAATTCTCGCATGTGCAGGCAGGACATACGTTTCTGCACGCATTGCAGCGTATGCACTTTGAAAGCTGCTCGCGCCAGAAATCGAAACGCTCCTGAGCGGTCATATTTTCAAGCTTTTCAACCATGTCGAAACGGTTTGAATCAAGAACATCTCCGTCATCACCGATAAGCTCATCGTATGCAACGTGCTTCTTACTTTTGCATGAAGCGCACTTATCGAGTACAGCCTCATAGAAGGGCATAGTCTCTGTGCCGTAGAGAGTTTCTATCTTGAGGGTGTAGTCCTCATTCTTCACGCTGATGATACCTGTTATTCCCTTTGCCTTTATCTTTTCGATATCAAGCTTAGGACCGCCGGGAATTCCCACTGCGTACACTTTTTCGCGGTCAATGCGGTGCTCCTTTACGAGCTGATTGAAGCTGTAGGTATCGCAAGGCTTGAGGAAAGCGAGTATCTTGCCTTCCTTAGCAGTCTCCTTAACGAGATACTTTGAAACGTTTGCAGCAGTGAAATCGTCGAACACAAAATCACGCTCAAGCTCCTCCGCACTTGTGAATACAGCGGGAGTTATATCATATGCGAATTCGCCCTTTTTCCAGCCGATAACACGGTCAACAGTGCCGTCAGCAAGGAGCTGTTTCGCTTTAGCTATCATTGTTTCCTGCATCGTAAGTCCTCCAATCTGCGGTTAGGTCCGAGAGCCTTCACGTCTGCTGTGAACTGCTCCATAGTTGCTGCGAACTTAGCACCTTCAGCAGCAGATACCCATTCAAGGCGTGTACGGTTTCTCTCTATACCGAGGAAATCGAGCATACTGTAGAGAAGGGTTATTCTGCGGCGGGTGAAGTAGTTACCGGATGTGTAGTGGCAGTCGCCGGGGTGGCAACCGCATATGATAACGCCGTCAGCACCCTTCTGGAAAGCTCTGAGAATGAACATCGGGTTAACTCTGCATGAGCAGGGAACTCTGATTATCTTAACGTTTGTGGGGTAATTCAGTCTGTTGGTACCTGAGAGGTCGGCTCCCGCATATGAACACCAGTTGCAGCAGAAAGCGACTATTACAGGCTCAAAATTATCATTTACTTGCATATTGCGTCTACCTCCGCCATTATCTGACTATTCGAGAATCCGCTCAGATCCATAGCACCTGAAGGACAAGCAACTGTACAAGCACCGCATCCCTGACAAACTGCCGGGTTGACGCTTGCAACTCTGCGGACCTTAGTGGTACGGTCGGGCATTCTGAACTCCTTGTCGATGTATGTGATTGCTCCATAGGGGCATACCTTTTCGCATGATGAACAGCCATTGCACATGAGCTCGTTTGAATGAGCTACACAAGGGTTGCAGGTGATGCTGTTCTTACAGAGAAGACCTATAGCCTTTGCTGCTGCTGCACTTCCCTGTGCGACTGTCTCAGGGATATCCTTGGGTCCCTGACAAGCGCCTGAGAGGAATATACCTGCTGTAGCACTTTCTACAGGGCGGAGCTTCGGATGAGCTTCTGTGAAGAAGTCGTTTGTATCCATCTGTGTTGTGAGCATTGTTGCAAGCGGACGTGCTGTCTTGTCAGGCTCGATAGCAGCTGCGAGTACTACCATATCAGCGTCGATGTGGAGCTGCTCGTTTGCAAGGAGGTCTGATGCCTGAACGTCTATCTTGCCGTCGGACTTAGGTGTAACCTTGCCGACCATGCCCTTGATGTAGTGGACATTGTACTGCTCAACTGCACGGCGGTAGAATTCGTCAAAGTTCTTACCGGGAGTACGTACATCTATGTAGAATACATAAACCTCAGTATCCGGATATTTCTCACGGATAAGCATTGCGTGCTTTGCAGTGTACATACAGCATATCTTTGAGCAGTACGGCTTACCCTTTTCATCGTCGCAGCGTGAACCTACGCACTGTACGAAAACGATAGTATGGGGATGGCTCTTGTCAGAAGGACGGAGAAGAGTACCGCCGTTAGGACCTGCCGCATTCATAAGTCTCTCAAGCTCGAGAGAGGTTACAACGTCGGGACACTGATTATATGCAAATTCATCGTATTTATCAAGATTTATCGGATTGAAGCCGGTAGCTACAACTATCGCACCGTACTTCTGCTCAATGATAGTATCCTGCTGCTTGTAGTCGATAGCGCCTGCTGAGCACACCTTTGAGCACACTCCGCATTTGCCTGTTTTAAGCATCATGCAGTAATTCGGGTCGATAGTTGCGACCTTCGGTACAGCCTGTGCGAATGGAATATACACTGCCGAGCGGTTATCGAGTCCCATGTTGAACTCGTTAGGTACCTTCTTCATCGGGCACTTTTCTGTACAAAGACCGCATCCGGTACACTTTGTCTCATCAACATAGCGTGCCTTCTTCTTTATCTTAACTGTGAAGTTGCCTACGAATCCGCTTACGTCCTCTACCTCGCTGAATGAGTGGATAGTGATATGCTCATTCTGTGAAGCCTCAACCATTTTAGGAGTGAGGATACAAGCTGCGCAGTCAAGAGTCGGGAAGGTCTTGTCTATCTGAGCCATTTTACCGCCGATGGTCGGCTGTTTTTCAACAATATCAACATCAAAGCCTGCCTCTGCAATGTCGAGGGCAGTCTGAATACCTGCGATACCGCCGCCGATAACGAGTGCACGCTTTACAACGGGACTCTCCATAGAGTTGAGCGGGGTATTCAGGTGGACCTTTGCAACTGCTGCCTTACCGAGGATTATAGCCTTTTCTGTAGCAGTAGCGATGTCCTTGTGAATCCATGAGCACTGCTCACGGATATTCGCTATCTCGACGAGATAAGGGTTCAGACCTGCTGAAGCGGCAGCCTTTCTGAACGTATTCTCGTGCATACGGGGGGAGCATGAGCAGATAACTACTCCTGAAAGTTTCTGCTCCTTGATAGCATTTTTTACGAGCTCCTGTCCTGATTCGGAGCACATATACTGATAGTCCTGAGAGATGACGACTCCGGGCTCATGACCGAGCGCCTCTGCAACAGCTTTTACGTCTACCGTTGCGGCGATGTTAGTACCGCAGTGACAGACAAATACACCTATTCTCTGCATAGTATCGTCTCCTCCTTACTTAGCATATTTTCTGAATGCTGTGACTATAGCCTGCTGCGGCAGGTCTTCATCGAGCATTCCGGGGATATCAGTCGGCTTGAGGTGGTTATTGCCCTGCTGACGTACTGCCGCAAGTCGCACTGCCTCTACTACCTTTGCCGGCTCAACTCCGCGGGGACATCTCTCCACGCAGGCAAAGCAGGTAAGGCATTTATATATTGACTTTGAATTCATCAGAGTCTCGATATCGCCCTTTTCAACCATGTAAACGAACTGGTGAGGGTGATATTCCATTTCATCATAGGAAGGGCAGGTGCCTGAGCACTTTCCACATCTCATGCATTTGAGAACGTTTACTCCGCTCGAACGGAGCACCTGTTCCTTTAAGTTCTTATTCATTGCTCTCCTCCTTTAAGCCGAGAGCCTCCGCAAGAAGCTCGGTAAAGTAGTAAACGGGAATGTCAGAACCGGAGTTCTTTCTGAGGTTGTAAAGGCAAAGCGGACAGGCTGTGATGACCATTTCCGCACCCTTGTCCTTAGCAGAGTCCATTACAGCACCGCTTCTCTTTGCAGCCTGTGCCTTGTCCTCCATTGTGATGTATCCGCCGCAGCATTCGTTGCGCTGAGAGTATACAACAGGTTCAGCACCGATAGCTCTGATGAAATCCTCCATAATTGTCGGATTCTCGGGGTCGTCCATAGCGAGAGCCTTCGCCGGACGAAGCAGCAGACATCCGTAGTATGCCGCGATTTTCTTTCCCTTGAGCGGATTGACTACCTTTGCCTTGAGGTTATCGAATCCGACAACGTCGCGGAGCATTTCAAGGTAGTGATAAACCTTTGTACCACCCACATAAGCTTCCGGGAGTCCGAGGTAATTGTTTACCTTTGAAGCCATTTCCTCGTCGCGGGAAATATCATATTCAGTCTGTTTTATTACATTGTGGCAGGCAGAACATACGGTTATAAGTGCATTTCCGGCTTCCTTAGCGGAATTGAGTACTCTTACCGCTGAAAGCTTTGTTGCTATCTCGTCCTTGGCAGTTGTGTAAGCACCGCCGCAGCACTGCCAGTCGGCAGGCTCTTCAAGAGCTATACCCAGAGCTTCGGCAGATTTCCTCGCATATGTATCGAGGTCCTTAGCCTTTGTACGCAAGGTACAGCCGGGATAATATGTAAATGTTTCCATAACGGTATCCTTTCATTGAGTTTGCTGTTATAAGAGTCCGGAGACAGAGTCTCTGGCAGGAGTTTGAGGACAGCGTCCTCAAACCATTTCCTCAGGGTGGAACACCTCGTCAAACTTCTCAGCTGTGAGGAATCCAAGTTCTACGCAGGCTTCCTTGAGGGAAATATTGTCCTTGAACGCCTTCTTTGCAGTCTTTGCAGCATTCTCGTATCCGATATAGGGATTGAGAGCTGTTACAAGCATGAGAGAGTTGTGGAGATTGTGGTGCATCTTCTCCTTGTTTGCCTTGATGCCTACAGCACAGTTCTTGTTGAAGCTGAGGATAGATTCAGCAAGAAGTCTTGCGGACTGGAGGAAGTTGTATGCGCATACCGGCATAAATACGTTGAGCTCGAAGTTACCCTGTGAAGCAGCCATTCCGACTGCAACGTCGTTGCCCATTACCTGTACAGCGACCATTGTCACCTGTTCGCACTGTGTCGGATTCACCTTGCCGGGCATGATAGACGAACCGGGTTCATTCTCAGGAATGAGAATCTCGCCGAGACCGTCTCTCGGACCTGAAGCAAGCCAGCGTACATCGTTTGCAATCTTCATCATGTCAGCAGCAAGTGCTTTGAGAGCACCGTGTGCGAAAACTATCTCGTCCTTTGATGTGAGAGAGTGGAACTTGTTGGGCGCTGTCACGAAGTTCTTGCCAGTGAGTTTGCTGATAGCTTCGGCTGACTTCTCTGCGAATCCGGCAGGTGCGTTAAGACCTGTTCCTACCGCTGTACCGCCGAGAGCGAGTTCCTTGAGTTCCTCGCACGAGGATATGAGCATTTTCTTATCCTTTTCGAGTGAAGCTCTCCAGCCGCTTATCTCCTGTGAGAACTTGATAGGAGTTGCGTCCTGAAGGTGTGTACGGCCGCTCTTTACGATGCCCTCGTTCTCTTCTTCGAGACGCTTGAATGTATCAATGAGAGTGTCTATCGCAGGAACGACCTTGTCCTCGATAGCGATAACAGCTGCGATGTGCATTGCTGTCGGGAAGGTATCGTTTGAGGACTGGCTCATATTGATATCGTCATTGGGGTGAAGAAGCTTTGAACCTGCTATCTCATTTCCCCTGTTTGCGATTACCTCGTTTGCATTCATGTTTGACTGTGTACCGCTTCCGGTCTGCCAAACTACGAGCGGAAAGTGCTCGTTGAGTGAACCGCTTATGACCTCGTCGCAAGCCTGAGATATCGCTGCAAGCTTTTCATCGGTCATTTTCTCGGGTCTGAGCTCGTGATTAGCGAGAGCAGCAGCCTTCTTGAGAATGCCGAATGCGTGAGTTATCTCACGGGGCATAGTCTCGATTCCTACGCCGATGAGGAAGTTTTCGTGACTGCGCTCGGTCTGAGCTGCCCAGTACTTGTCAGCAGGCACCTTGACCTCGCCCATAGAGTCATGTTCAATACGATAATCCATAGATAAAACCTCTCCCGTAATATATTTTGCAGAGACCTTAGTCTCCGGCAAGTTCAGTTATATTCAGACAATGTATAACACGTCTATAATAAGTATATCAGCAATTCAGGAATTTTTCAAATGCTGATTCAGAATACAGGTATTCAGATATTGATATAATATTAACAATGTTATTCTATCCAATTTTTTTCGCATAAGAATATATCTTTCAGGATATATTTTTTTGTATATTACACAATGTATGTTTTGCATATTTAGCCGTCGGAAATGTGTGCTGTTTCATAGGGTTTACACATATCAGACCATGCTTTCACCGCTTTACCGAGCGATGGTATAAGCTTTTAAAAAAACTCTGCACAAATCAGATACCCGTCACTCTTTTCATTTTATCGCCCAATGATATATCATTTTGGAATCTGAATATATATCTTAAGGAATAATAAGCCTGTGAGATTGACAAAAAAATCACAGATTTCTTATATTTTCAAACGCAGAGTGCAGGGTAATTACACCCTGCACCTTTACTTTTTTTACTTTTCGTCAGACGAATTAAGGCAGTATGAAAGCGTAGTAAGGCTGTCGCCGAGATGTACATTTTCAACTGCAACGTCCTTATGAGTCACACGCAGGTCGTAATGTGTGAAATTCCAGAATGCACGCACTCCGTAGCTGATGAGCTTTTCAACTTCCTTCTCTGCCGACTCACGCGGTATGCAGAGAATAGCCGCAGTCGGCTTATGCTCACTGCAAAAGTTCTCAATTTCAGCAACGTCCATAATAGTAAGGTCGCCGATTTTTTTGCCAACGAGTTCAGGATTCGCATCAAAAATCCCGACAAGGTCGAAACCTCTGTTGTGGAAATCTATGTGCGAAGCAAGGGCTCTTCCGAGGTTACCTGCTCCGAGAAGTATCATCGGAGTCTGCTTGTCGAGTCCGAGAATTTTCCCTATCTCGCCTCTTAACCCTGTAACGTTGTAGCCGTATCCCTGCTGACCGAATTCGCCGAAGCAGTTGAAATCCTGACGTATCTGCGAAGCGGTAAGTCCCATTTTCTCGGCAAGTTCCCTTGAAGAAATACGCACGTATCCATTTGCTTCAAGGTCACCGAGAAAGCGGTAATAACGCGGCAGACGTCTGATTACAGAATTTGATATCGCGTTCTTTGACATTTTTTTAATATGCCTCTCAATCTATACAGATATCTTACATTAACTTGTCAAGTCTGACCTTTATTTCATCAAGGAATGTCTTGGAATCAACCTTCTTCTTATTATCAAGCTTTGAAATAAGGTAAAGGTCACCAGTCATAACGCCTTCCTCGATAGTCTGGATAGTAGCCTTCTCAAGCTTATCAGCGAACTGACAAAGCTCAGGTGTACCGTCAAGTTCACCTCTCTTGCGAAGTGCACCGCTCCATGCAAAGATTGTTGCAACGGAGTTTGTGGAAGTCTCCTCGCCCTTGAGGTACTTGTAGTAGTGGCGCTGTACAGTACCGTGTGCAGCCTCGTACTCGTAGATACCATCGGGTGAAACGAGAACAGAAGTCATCATAGCAAGGCTGCCGTATGCAGTTGATACCATGTCAGACATTACGTCGCCGTCGTAGTTCTTACAAGCCCATATATAGCCGCCGTTTGAACGGATAACTCTTGCTACAGCGTCGTCGATGAGGGTGTAGAAGTACTCAATGCCTGCTGCTTCGTACTTTTCCTTGTACTCGTTATCGTATATTTCCTGGAATATGTCCTTGAAACGGTGGTCATACTTCTTTGAGATAGTGTCCTTTGAAGCGAACCATACGTCCTGCTTGAGGTCGAGGCCATAGTTGAGACAAGCCCTCGCAAAGCCTGCGATAGATGCATCAAGGTTGTGAAGTCCCTGAATGATACCGTCACACTTTGTGAAATCGTGGATAAGTTCACGGGTCTCATTGCCGTTTTCATCAGTTACAACGAGTTCAGCCTTGCTGCCCTTTGCAACACGCATTTCGGTATTCTTGTAAACATCGCCGTAAGCGTGACGAGCGATAGTGATAGGCTTAGTCCATGTAGGGATATAGGGTTCTATACCCTTTACGATGATAGGAGTTCTGAATACAGTTCCGTCGAGAGCTGCACGGATAGTACCGTTAGGCGACTTCCACATCTGTGTAAGATTATACTCAGGCATTCTTGCAGCATTAGGTGTGATAGTCGCACACTTTACAGCTACTCCGTACTTCTTTGTAGCTTCAGCTGAATCGATAGTTACCTGATCTTTAGTTTCCTCACGATGTTTGAGTCCGAGGTCGTAATACTCGGTGTTGAGCTCTACATATGGTTCAAGGAGAGTTTCCTTTATCCACTGCCAGAGGATACGGGTCATTTCGTCGCCGTCCATCTCGACGAGTGGAGTTTTCATTATTATCTTTGCCATTGGTTCAGACCTCCTGAATTATTATAGTTGCCGGCTGAAAACATCAGCCGAAAATCATTATTAGAATTACTGAGACGACTAATCCGGTGCCCCATGAAATCCTGCTTAAAAGCTTATCGTCAGCCTTCTTGAATACACTCGGGAGAAGAAATTGCAGAATCAATGCAACCGCAACTCCGACCGAAAAGCAGGCATAGGCTTTCGGAGACATAGGCTTATGATGTCTTCTTAGCATCAGCATTATATCATTCATCGCCTTTATTCCTTATCCGTCAGCACAACAATGGTGCTTATTATTACAACCGCTCCCGTTATCAGTAAATTTCTGATAAGTGCAGGGAGAAACGATATTTTGTCCATCGCAATGCTTTTGTATGTACCGGCAGCGAAGGCGCATATAGTGCCGAAAACGACATATGCTGCGCCGCTCATTCCGAAAAGCTTCGAAATAGCAAGTCCGGCTATGAAACCGATAATATGCGGAAAAAGCGTTGACCATAGTCCGTAGTTATCGCGTCTTGCCCTGTATTTCGGCATGAACACACCCATGTCACGCATAGAGTCTTCATGACGCTGGTCAGCAGTACGCATATCATCGAAAATGTCGTCAATTATTTCTTTAAGTTTCATCTTTATCCCTATATCTGTCGATTTTAAGCCTCACTCTATGATATATAAACATCATAATTGAATACATTAAGTCAGGACATTACA
>Ga0310695_10004121_pt1 | contig 27318 bp, 14 predicted proteins | sample RumenRJG_04DNA_FD_203882 | JGI IMG/M metagenome (GOLD analysis project Ga0310695, IMG submission 203882) | Bovine rumen microbial communities from Lethbridge, Alberta, Canada - RJG_04 (v2) (version 2) | ecosystem: Host-associated > Mammals > Digestive system > Stomach > Rumen | place: Canada... | reverse complement strand
CGTTTTGTTAGAGCAGAACTTTGTGAAGTTATGTCTAGTGAATATTTGTTATTAGCAAGAACTAAAGGCTTAACTAAAAATCAAGCAATCACTAGACACGCTTTAAAAAATGCATTCGTTCCAATTCTTCCATCTATTTTAGCGGAATTCATTGGGATCTTTGGTGGTTCAATGATTTTGGAAAAATTATATGGCATCCCTGGAATTGGTGACTTATATATCAGATCCATTAACGAAAAAGACTATAACGTCTTAATGGTGGATATGGCAATCTTTACCACAGTCGGCTTATTAGCGGGCATTGTTTTAGACTTGTCATACGGCTTTATTGACCCACGTATCAGAATGGGAGAAAAGAAATAAGATGAAAAAGAAGAATGACGACTTTGAACTTATTGAAACTCCTAATGAAGTAGTTACTTCTGATATTTCAGATGCGGATTTTGTCTTGCAACAAGCCGATAATTCAATTCTCGAACAAAGATTCCAAACTAAACCAACTACTTTCTTAAAAGACTCTTTAAAAAGATTTAGAAAAAATAAGAGTTCAGTGGTTGCTGCCTTTATTTTAGGCATTTTAATTTTATTAGCAATCTTTGTTCCTATTTTTAACACTAACGATGTCAGTAACGCTGCTAACTCTGCTTTAAAGAACCTAGAACCTAAATTATTTAATGGTGGTGGCTTCTGGGATGGAACTGTGACTGTTAGACATAAAGAAGTTGATTATGAGACAGGTTATCCTGATCCAACTTTATATTATAAAAGCGGTATTAGAGATTTAGTTAGAGAAGGTGAACACTTCACTAATGTTCCAAACGCCTTTGGTAAAGGTGGATATATTCAAACTGGATTCTATGGTGGATATGGTATTGAAGAGTCTTATTTATATTCCACAAACCCAATGGATAATTCCGCTGCGAATAAATTCGTTTTAAATTTAGAACAATCTCATTTAACTCTCACCAATTTTGTTGTCATGGATGAAGATATGTTAAAAGAAGATTTAGGTAAAGACGGTGTTATTCCTGAAAACTTTAAGTTAGGTTTAACAGGCTTACAATTTGTCTATTATTATGATGAAGAAGAAAAGGCTATTGATTTAGTTGAACCAAGTCTTACTCATACAATTGGAATAGATGGCGGAGAATCTACTATTGAATTAAACGACTTAATTCTTGCTAATGAAGATCATTTAACTTCTTTTGAATCATTCTATTTCCGTTTTGTCACTTCTAAAGACGCTGATATTACTGCTTCTGACCATGTTTGTTCCTTAATTAAGAGCATGGTTATTACTACAGACTCTGATGATGCTAAAGAACAAATATATTTCTCCCATAATGCTGATAAAGAAACTGGAATTGAAGGAATTAGCTTTACCGATGCGATGAAGATGTCTGTTAGAAGTTTCGAAGTCGGTTCTGGTAGTAAACAACGCCGCAACTGTGGATATTGGAATATTGAAAGCTCCACTAAGAATTTTAAAAACATTTATTTAGCTAAAGCAGTATACGCTTCATTTACTTATGATTCTTATTTCGCTACTTTAGGCGAAAGAGAAAATGTTCCAGTTAGTAGCTATGATGTTGAAAATTACAAAAGAAAAGGTTGGGTTGATTACACAATCGATATTATTTACCATGGTTCAACTCCAATTATTGATCCTGATACATTTGAATTTGTAATTTTAAATGAAGCAAAATGTCCATTTATCAAAGCGCCACAATATGAAGATGTCAAAGATGTATTTGTTACGGAAAGTGGTGGTAGAGAAGGTTATACAATTTATGGGGATGTGATGTATTATCGCTATCTCGGTTATGATTCTATGCCAAAATTCTTATTTGGTACCGATAAAAGTGGAAGAGACATGTTTAAATATGTCTTTGAAGGTTTAAGAAACTCCTTATTACTTGGTGTTTTGACTTTCGTAGTTTGCTTTATTATCGGACTTATTTGGGGCGCTATATCTGGATATTTCGGTGGAGCGGTTGACTTAATCATGGAACGTGTCACTGATATTTTAAGTGGAGTCCCTTGGATTGTTTTAATGACGATTATCATATTAAAAGCGGGTAGTAGTTTTGGTACTTTTGCTCTTGCATTATGTTTGACTGGTTGGATTGGTACTGCTAGTACCACTAGAACACAGTTCTATAGATTTAGAGGAAGAGAATATGTTTTAGCCTCTCGTACATTAGGAGCGAGTGACGCTCGATTAATTGCTAAACATATCTTACCTAATGCGATGGGTACGATTATTACTGGTGCGGTCTTAATGATTCCTAGTGTTATCTTCTCTGAAGCGACTATTTCTTATTTAGGATTAGGCTTTAAGAACTTATCTTCTTTAGGTGTTATTTTATCGAATAACCAATCTGAATTAACTAACCACCCATATCAATTAATATTCCCATCCGTAGTTATTGCCCTTGTGATGATTTCCTTTAACTTATTTGGTAATGGCTTACGTGATGCGATTAACCCAAGTCTGAAAGGAGAAGGAGAATAATGGAAGAAAAACAAGTAGTGCTTTCCGTTAAAGATCTTAAGATTAATTTCTCAACAGACTATGGGTATGTTCAAGCTGTTAGAGGTGTCTCTTTTGACTTATATAAAGGTGAAACCTTATGTATCGTTGGTGAATCAGGTTCTGGTAAATCTGTCACTAATAAAGCGATCATGGGTATTTTAAGTGCCAATGGTCGTATTATGGGCGGCTCTATTATGTATGAAGGAGAAGACTTAACTAAAGTTAGTGAAGACGAGTTCCATCGTATTAGAGGCCATAAAATTGGAATGATTTTCCAAGATCCATTATCTTCGCTTAACCCAATTGTACGTATCGGTAAACAAATTACAGAAGCGATGTTAATTAATAACTCTAAACTTAAGAGAATGTTTAACGATAAAGTCGCTGATGAATTAGTTGCCTATAAAAACGCTCAAACAGAATATAAATCTTTATTAGCCGCTAGAAAAGAAAAATTAAAATTCACCAAAGGTGAAGCTAAAAAAGAAAAAGCGAAAATTAAAAATGAACCTGGCTTATTTAAAAACGGTCAATTCTATACTTTAAAAATTGAATATAATGGTAAAAAATCTCATATTAAAGAGGAATATAAAACTAAGATTAAATCTCTTTCAAAAGAAGAATTAGCTTCTCAAGGAGCAGCTTTAAAAGCGGAAAGAGATGAACAAATCGCGAAAGTTACTGAATGGTATAATTCTGAATCTTTAAAAATTAAAGAAGAATACGCTAAATTAAAAGCAGAAGTTCCTCAAAGAATTAAAGAGGTTAAGGACAATACTCAGAAAGAATATGCCTCAATTAAAGACGAATATAGTGAATCAAAATCATCTTTAAAAGCCAAATTCGTTCCTTTAATTAAAGAAAATAAAGCGAAATACAAAGCTCGATGTAAAGTTGCGAAAAAAGAAGTTAAAGAATATAAAAAAGAAGTTAAAGAAAAATATTTATATAAAGTTAACTACGCGAAATCATATTTAACTGATAAAAAAGAAATAAAAGAAACTTGTAAAAGAGCTAAAGAAGACTACATTTCTTCAATTAAAATCACCAAAGCTCAAGCTAAAGCTAGAGCCTTAAAGATTATGAAAGAAGTTGGTATTTCTAATCCTGAAAAGAGATTTAGACAATATCCATTTGAATTCTCTGGAGGTATGAGACAACGTATTGTTATCGCCATTGCCTTAACCGCTAATCCAGATATCTTAATTTGTGATGAACCAACTACTGCTCTTGACGTTACTATCCAAGCCCAAATCTTAGAGTTAATCAACAGATTAAAACAAGAAAGAAATATTTCTGTTATCTTTATTACTCACGATTTAGGTGTTGTGGCTAATATGGCTGACCGTGTGGCGGTTATGTACGCTGGTAAAATTGTTGAATACGGCACTGAAGATGATATCTTCTATGACCCACGTCATCCATATACCTGGGCGTTACTATCTTCTATTCCTGATATTGATAGTAAAGAAAAACTTGAAGCGATTCCAGGTACACCTCCAAATATGATTTATCCACCTAAAGGCGATGCATTTGCTTTGCGTAGTAAATATGCGATGGCTATTGACTTTAAGAAAGAGCCACCAATGTTTAAAATTAGCGATACTCACTACGCTGCGACTTGGTTACTTGATCCAAGAGCCCCTAAAGTGGAAATGCCTAAGATTGTGAAAACTCGTATTGAGAATTCTTTAAAGAATGCGAAGAAAGGAGTTAATTCAGAAAAATAATTATGAATTTTATTAATAGCTCCATTTATCGCATTAAAGCGAAATATAAGCCAAGAAAACCAACATTTAGACCTGAACTTAATGAACAAGGAATTGAACTTTCTGTTCGCCATTTAAAGCAGTTCTTTAAGTTTGGCCATGGTCGTAGCGCTTTTAAAACTAAAGCTGTTCATGATGTCTCCTTTGATATTAAAAAGGGTGAATGTTTTGGAGTTGTTGGAGAATCTGGATGTGGTAAAACCACAACTGGTAGATCTTTAATTAGACTATATAACATTACTTCTGGTTCTGTTTATTTTGAAGGTAGAAGAACTTCTGCTGGATCTAGATGGAATGAAAAAGAAATTAAATGGACTAAAATTAGAGGCAGAAGAAAAATTAAAGAATTAAAGAAAGAATTAGCCTCTGAATTAGAAAAAGTATTAGACACAACCGGCTTAATTCCAGAAATTGAAAAGATTAATGATGAATTATCTAGTTTAGAAGCAGAAATTAAAGATATCAAGTCTAGATATAAAGAAAGAATGGATCAAGCTTCTAATATTGAAGATGAAGAAGCTAAAGCTTTAAAATTCGAAGAAATTAATAAAGAACATTCTTCTGAAATCGAAATCAGAAGAAAGAAGATGCTTGAATTAAGTGAAAAACTTAAAGAATTTAAAGCGACTGTTAGAGCTTCTAAAAAGAAAAAGATTGATGAACAAACTCAACAAACCGCGGAAGCTTTAAAAGCGGAATATAAAAGTAAGATTCAAGCGGTTAAAGACCATATCGACGAAGTCGAAAAAGAGCAAATTGAACAAATTGCTCAAATTAAATATGACAACAAACACGTCGATAAGAAATTAATGTCGAAGATGCAAATGATCTTCCAAGATCCTGTTGACTCATTAGACCCAAGAATGACTGTTGAAGATATCATTCAAGAAGGTTTACATATTCAAGGACAATATAATAAATTCAAGAACTCTCAAAAAGTTAGAGATGTTCTTATTAAAGTTGGTTTGCTTCCAGAATATGCTTCTAGATATCCTCATGAATTCTCAGGTGGACAAAGACAACGTATCGGTATTGCTCGTGCTTTAGTAATGAATCCTAGATTCTTAATTTGTGATGAGCCTATTAGTGCGCTTGACGTATCTATTAGAGCCCAAATCATTAACTTATTAAATGATTTAAAAGAAGAAATGGGTTTAACCATTATGTTTATTGCTCACGACTTATCGGTTGTTAAATATTTCTGCGACAGAATCGCGGTTATGTATTATGGAGAAATCGTGGAACTCGCTAGTAGTGATGAACTATTTGCGCACCCACTTCACCCATATACTCACGCTTTACTATCTGCTATTCCTAAACCAGATCCATTAAGTGAAAAGAAGAGAACTAGATATGTTTATATTCCTGCTAATGAACATGATTATTCTAAAGAAGCTCCTAAACTTGTTGAGATCACTCCAGGTCACTGGGTCTTAGCGAACTCAGTTGAGTTAGAAAAATATAAAGAAAAACTTAAATAGTTTGATGAAGCCAAGAAAAAACCTTGGCTTTTTATTTTTTAAAAATGCTTATATTACGCCTAGAATAGGTGTTTTTATAATTGACTAAAAAGTTAATTTAAATAATTATTACATAATATAGAATTATATATTAATATATACATGCACAATAAATATAGGACATAACTCTGTGTTGGAAGGTTTTATAGCTCTTTATTATTTTTGCGCCTATAGGACAACATTATGAAAAAGAACAAAATTGCACTTATTTTATCATCTTTTGCACTTGCTTTAAGTGTGGGAACTTTTATTGGTGTTAGTCACACTAATAATGAAGCTAAAGTGGCGTTTGCTACTTACACTAACGGAGATGGAGCGACTTACTATAATTCTATTGATGACTCCAAATCTGGAAATGCTTTATTAACTGATTTAAGATCTTTAAATTTATCTAAAAGAAAATCTACAGTTGGTTATTCCTCTATGGGAACTAGTCCTTCTGGACAATATAAATATACTGACTATGATCCTAATTATGTGAAATATGATAGTAATGGTCAGCCATACGGAACTCAGATTTCAAGTTTCTATACATTCACGTCAGCCACAAGCTGGAATAGAGAACATGTTTGGCCTAATAGCCATGGTGGTGGTAGTAAGGGAGACGCTGGTTCACCTTATCCAGATGCCGATATCCATATGCCTAGACCTACAGTACCTGCAGAAAATAGCTCTAGAGGTAACTCCTTCTTTGTTGAAGGAATGAACCATTCTTCAAATGGATGGGATCCATATACCGCTGGATATAGCGCTGAATCTAGAGGTGAGGCAGCAAGAATTACTTTCTATTGTACTTTAGTTAACTCTAAATTAATTCTTGCTCCAAATAACACTACTCCTAGTGGCACTGACTCTGTTACCGGACAAAGTTTTGGTAGCGGTCACACTATGGGTAATTTAGAAACTCTTATTAAATGGAATATTAATTATCCTGTTTCTGATAGAGAGAAGAATAGAAACGAAGGCGCTGAATATCTTCAAGGCAATAGAAACCCATTTATTGATCACCCAGAATACGCCTGTAAAATTTGGGGCAATGTTAATAGTACAATCAAAAGTATGTGCTCTAATGCCTCATATCCAACAGTAGCGCATACTGCTGGCATTAGAGTTGATGATGGATATAATATTGCAACTACAAACTCAACTGCTTATACATTAAAAGTTGGTGATATAGTTAATTTCTTACCATTTGTTGATGGTGCATATAACGCTTCTGTTAGTTGGTCATTAACTGATTATTCTGTTGCAAGTTCTACTTACTATAGTAGAGGTAGCTACACTAACGGAGTAACTATTGAAGGTCTTTCTGATGGTGTTTCTACTTTAACGCTTACCTATTCTTATGATGATAATGGCACTGCTAAAACCGCAACTGCTCAAGTAATTATTACTGTTAATTCTGCTGGTGGAGGTAGTGGAGAAGGTGGTGGAGACGCTGGCGATGTTGATAACGTAATGACCGCAACTTATACAGTTTCTTCTACTAGCGCTGTAACTTCTAGTGGAACTGTTCCTTCTGGTAGCAGCGCTAGCTATAGTCAAACCTACAGCACAAAGGGACAAATTACTTCTGGTAAAAACGCTATTTTATCTTTGTCTGGATATGACGGAAAAGTTATTACCGGCATTACATTAAACATGAAATCTAATGGTTCTAGTGGTGGAGGCAGTTTTACCGCTGTTGCTGGTTCAACAAACTTAGCTAATACTTCTGGTGGATTTAATTCTTGGTACGATAATGATAACTATGGTACCTCTTATAGAGATGTTCATGTCTCTTTGATTAATGATACTCATATTACTGGTACTGGTGAAAACATTACTTTAACTATCACTGGTTCTACTAATTCCTTATATATTAATAGTTACACAATTACTTATGGCGATCCTTCTGGGGGAGGAGTTGATCCTGAAGAAGTAGTTCTTTCTTCTATTTCTGCTAGTGGCATGACTACAACCTATGAAGTTGGGGATACATTCTCTTTTGATGGAATATTAAAAGCCACTTATAGTGATGGTAATATTGAAACTGTTATTCCTGACAGTGTTTCTACTCCAGATATGTCTACTAGTGGTAATAAAACAATCACTTTGACATATAGTTCAGAAGGTGTCACTAAGACAACATCTTATACAATTTACGTTGCTGCTAAACAACTAGTGTTAAGCTCTATTGAGTTGAATGGACAAACAACAAGTTATTATGTTGGAGATAAATTTACTTTTACTGGAACTTGTACTGCAAGATATGAAGACACTGTTGCAGGTAAAAATGTTACTCCGACATCTGTATCTATTCCAGATATGTCTACAGCTGGAAATAAAACAATTACAGTTAGTTATACAGAAAATGGAGTTACTAAGACTGCTACCTACACGATTAATGTTCAAGCAGTTACGTTAAGTTCTATTACATTAGGTGGCTTAACCACTGAATATTATGTTGGCGATTCTTTAGTTAAACCAACTGTCACCGCTACTTATAATAATGGCACTACCGCAGTAGTTACTGAACAAGCGACATTTACTGGATTTGATTCTAGCGCCGCAGTTAGTAGTCAAACTATTACTGTGTCTTTTGGTGGATTAAGTAAAACATACACAGTTTCTATTAGTGAGAAACCTGCTCCAAGTGAAAGTGGATATGTTAAAGTCACATCTACTAGTGACGTTACTGCTGGAGATTATTTAATAGTCTATGAAGCAGGCAATGTTGCTTTTAACGGTGGATTATCAACTTTAGACGCTGTTAAAAATACCATTTCTGTTACCATTTCAGACGGAGTTATTGAATCTAACGCTACAACAAATGCTGCAAAGTTTACTCTAGCAAGTTATGATTCTGGATTTTCTATTCGTTCTGCTAGCGGATCCTATATCTATAGAGCAAAAAACAGCAATGGCATGGATACAGGTTCATCAGCCAATAAAAACACTATTTCTATAAGTGATGGTAATGCTGTTATTCTTGGAACAGCTGGTCCTGCTCTTAGATATAATAGTGCTTCTGATCAAGCAAGATTTAGATATTATAAAGACACAACAAGTCAAAAAGCTGTTCAACTTTATAAACTTCAATCAGGCTCTACTCCAGTTACGGAAAAAGCTGTGACTTCTATTTCAATTAGCAACGCAAAAACTTCTTATGTTCAAGGTGATACTTTTGTTAAACCAACTGTTACCGCTCATTATGATGATGGAAGTAGTGCGGTTGTGACTACTGCCTCATTCAGTGGCTATAATATGCAAGAAGTTGGTAATCAAACAGTTACTGCTTACTATACAGAAAACGGAGTTACTGTTTCTGCTACATATTCAATTAATGTCGCTATGAACACCACGGTAACAACCCCATTATACAAGTTCTATGACGGATCAATTACATTAAAAACTAAACGATCCGATTTAACCAATAATGATTGGTATGATATTGAAGGTGTTGTTGTCGGAATTAACGGTTATCAATATTGTATTCAACAAGGTGATTATGGAATTCTTGTCTATAACGAAATTGATAAAAATGGCAATGAATATTTATACACTTACTATAATGGCATTTCTATTGGAGACCATGTTATTATTCATGCACGTGTCTATTCTTATGGTGGACTAATTGAAACTAACTCTAGAGACAACGCTCAAACTGTTTCTAAAGTTGGAGTCTCACCTTTACCAGATGCTGTTGAATTTGATTCTGTTTCTTCGTTTATGTCTTATAGACCAAGTGTTCGTGTTTCTTTATCTAACATTGGTTTTGATCAAACTAATTTAGATGCGATAGCGGCTTTATCAGAATCAACTACTGAAGATATCAAATTAACTGCTAGAGATGTTAATCACACTGGTGATACTGTTACAATTTTTATTCATAGGTCTATTCCTAATATCCCATCAATCGTTCAAAAGCTTAAAACAATAACTGCAGATGATACTCTCGACTTTGTTAGATGCTATATTTCGTATTATAACGGTAATCAAATCTCTTTAAGTTCTGCTGATCAAATTGTGATTCATACTCCAAGCGAAGATAAACTCGCTGCATGGGGTGTTAACTACTTATTTATCGGCGATTCAGCATATGACGGAGATGGAACTGGTGCTTGTAAAACCGCTAACTTATATAAAGATGCTAAAACCGCTTTATTAGCCTTAGAAAGTGAACAATCTGGAATTATCGAAACTTTACAAAGTGATAGTGCTTATGAAGCCGAACTTGCTAGATACCTTGCTTGGGCTAGAGCATGTGAAGATTCCGCTCCTTTTGTCAATGATTTTACATTTATGAATAACGCTAGAACTAATTCATTTACCGATATGAGCGAAAACGGAACAATGATGATTGTTGTTATTATTGCTGCTATTTCCGCTTTAGCGTTTACTACCTTATTAGTTATTAAAAAGAAAAGAAAATAATTGATGAATAAAATACTTAGATTGACATCATTATTAGCCTTATCGACATTTATGATGGTAAGCTGTGGAGAAAATATTACTTCTCCTAGTGAACCACCTAGTGAAGATCCTGAAGAATATGCAGGATATATGTATTTTGAATTTTACCGTATTGATATTCTAAAAAGCGATAAAAATAAGCATTATCTAAATCCAGGAATTAAAGATAAGGATAACCAAGATATTGATGTTAGTGAATTTCCTTTTACATTTACTTTTGATAGTTCTTTAGTAGATGTTTCTAAATATGGTGGTATATCCTCTAAAGGAAGTAATATAGGTAGCACAGTTATTACTTGTACATACACTGTTAATCCAGATATTAAAGCTAGCTGCACAGTGAATATCGTTGACTCTTTACCAACTAAAGAAAAAGCTTGGGTGAGAGTAGATGATTATGATTCTTTAAGTGATGGCGATATTTTAGTGATGGCCTCTCCAGAGCATGGAGTTACTGCGTCTTTAGACACTCTTCACTCTAAACTTAATCCAGTGGAATCTACCTTTAGTAGTGATAAAAAAACAATCACTTCTTTAGGTGAAGGATCAATTGAATTTGTTCTTGGTTTAGAGGATAAAGGCATGACTTTAGAAGCTCAAACTGGAGAATATTTAGTTTGTACCCATCAAGGAAAAGTTAAATTAGATGCTTCTAGTAAGACTAATAAATATTGGGATATTCATTCGAACATTGACCCTGAAGAGGGTACTGGTAGTATCGATGATGGAGTGGTTATAGAAAATAATGTTGAAAGCCTAGGATATATAATGTTTAATATAACCTTAGGTTATTTTTCTACATATGTAGATAATAGTATCTCTGAGTATATGGCTTTACCGTTCTTATATAGGCTACAGGAGTTAAATTAAATAATTATTACATCATGAAAAGAAACACAAAATTAATCGGTGGTGGCTTAGGAATATTAGGCGCATTGGTTGCGATTGTATTAGGCGTAACCACAATCAAATCTGGCTTAGCTCAAGCCTTATATAGCGCAAGAACAAGTCAACTAAACCAAATAGTGTTAGATTCTTCAAATAAAGTTATTTCTGCTGGAGACCATGTACAAAAGACTGCAAAAGGTAATGATGTTACATTTACATATAGTGAAGTTGCTAGTTCTACTAGCGGACACGTTACTTTAAACGCGAGCGGTTCTTTAATCAACAAAGACCACATTAGATCGATTACTTCTTTTACTTGTACATTCAGCTCTACTCAAGAAAATCCTTTATCTGCTCAAATAGCATTTGATAACACACACTGGGGCGATACTTTTGTTGTTGAAAGCGGACAAGTATATGATACCGAAGGTAAAGACCCATATTTCATTAAATTTACTGCTTCTAGCACTGTGACGATTTCATCTATATCTTATTCTTATAGTTGTGTTGAAAACCCTGCTGCTCACGAAGGAGAAGAAACCGGCGAAGAAATTTCTTATTATCAAAAAGTTACTGATGAAGGAAGCTATAGTGGCAATGAGCATTGTTTAATCGTTTGTGAAAGTGAATCCAAGATATTTGATGGATCACTTGATACGCTTGACGCAGTGTCTAATTATTCATCTGTCACAATTGAAAGTGGAACAATTGCGTATTCTTCCTCCCTGGGAAGCAAAGAATTTTCTATCGATGCTTCTGGACATGTTAAATCCGCAAATGGGTATTATATTGGCAACGGATCAAACACCAATGCTTTATCCACATCTGATTCAAATCAGTACACCAACACAATTACCATATCCGATTCTGGAGATGCTGATATTGTCAGTTCTGGTGGAGCATATTTAAGATTTAATAAAGCTTCTAATCAGACCAGATTTAGATATTATAGGTCTTCTACTTATACCGGCCAGGAAGCTATTGCAATTTACGAATTAGTTACAGAATCATCCGGTCCATCTATCGATGAACCAGACCCAATTGTTGTTGGAATTGAAATCAGTGGACAAAAGACATCATTTAATCATTATGAAGTTTTTGATAATACTAATGGATTAACTGTTAAGGCTGTTAAGAGTGACGGAAATAGAGTTACATTAACAAGAGGAAACGGATCTGATAACTATAGTTATTTTGTTGCTAACAAAAATAATTTAGGTCAAGAAATTGATACTAGTAAACAATTTGATCTTGGGGGAGCTAATTCTGCAACATATGTTGTTTCTGTTTGCTATAAAAACTACATTCCATTTGATTATGAAATTACTGTTAACTATAAAAAAGTTTTAACTGGAATCGAAGTTATTAGCACTAACACTATATTTAATACATCACAAAAATTATCTAGTTACACATCAGGCATTTCTGTTAATTAAAATATGAAAATTCATCCGATAATGTCGATGGAGTTCCTTATAGTAGCTTTAGTAATGAAGATTACAACTTATCGTTAATATTAACAAATCCTAGCGGTGTTGATAAAGCAATTACCTCTGTATTTGGCACTGCAGGCGTTTGGACAATTAAAGTCAAATCTAATGAGTTCACTGCTGTTTCAGGAACTCTTGAAATAACTGTTAATGCAATTCCAGTTACCGGAATCTCTGTTACTGGTGCATCTGCAACAGTAGAAGAAGATTCACAATTACAATTAACTGCGTCCGTTACTCCAGATGATGCAACTGTTCAAACTGTAACTTGGACTAGCAATCATGAAAGTATTGCAACTGTTAACGCTAACGGTTTAGTTACCGGTGTTTCTGCTGGAGAAGCAAGAATTACCGCAACTGCCACAGATGGTTCCGCAGTATTTGGGTATATTGATATTACTGTTACCGCTAAACCACAACAAAGCGTATTTGATGCTGATATGACAGCAGGAACAAGCGCTATGGCTTGTACTGTGGATGGTAATGAAGGCGTGAAAGTTGGAACCAGTAAGGCTGCTGGTAGCATGACTATTACCGTAGGTGCTGGAGCAACTAGATTATCATTCTATGCTGCTGGCTGGAACGGAACTAGTACAGTTATCAATTTAACTGGTGCAACATGCGGAACCTCTTCATTCAGTTTAACTGCTGATTCAGGTATTTCTGGCTCCGGAAGCGCTTACACTTTAAGTGGTACAGAATCTGATTATTATTACGAAACAACTCTTTCTGGCATTACTGGTGAAACAGATATAACTGTTTCAGCGTCAACAAGATTTGCTTTATGGAAAGCTAAATATTACACAACCGCTGTTGAACCTGTATACCCAACCTCTATTTCATTAGAAGCTGGTTCAACAAGCATTTCTATTGGTGGTACTACTTCAGTTGAAGTCAGTTATACTCCAAATGATACAAATGTGAAGAATGTAACATTCTCTTCTAACTCAACCAGTGTTGCTACAGTTAGTAGCGAAGGCATTATCACTGGTGTTAGTGCAGGTAACGCAAGAATTACTGCTACAGCAGAAGCCGCAAATAGCGGAACAGTAACTGCTTATGTAGATATCACTGTTACATCTATCGCTGTAAGCGGTGTTACTGTAAGTCCAGCATCTAAATCATTAACTATTGGGGAAACTCAACAGTTAGTTGCTACTGTTTCACCATCGAATGCGACAAACAAGAATGTTACATGGACTTCTGATGCTACTTCTGTTGCAACAGTTTCAAGTGCTGGTTTAGTAACTGCAATGGCACCAGGAACCGCAACAATTACAGTAAAATCTAGCGCGGACAATACAAAGAAAGCAACATGTACTATCACTGTTACCTCTAGTGGAGGTAGTGGCGGAGGTACCACACCATCAACATACACAGTTGTTTTCAAAACAGGGTCTGGTGACGGAACAAATATATCCACGACAACAGCTGAATCATCATATATATCAAGCGGCGAAGAATTAATTAATTCAATCTCAGCGGTAAATAAAGCCTATTACGCTGGAAGCAGTGGATTAAAACTTGGTACATCTAGCGCTTCAGGTTCTTTAACTCTTTCAGTCGACAGTATGGAAGTCGATACAATCACTGTTAACGCAAAACTTTATAATTCCAGTAAATCTGCAACATTAAGTGTTAATGGTGAAACATCACAATCAGTTAGTTCTTCATTTAGTGATTTAGAATTTACAATTGATTCATCAGTTACATCAATCTCATTTGAATCATCAAAATATATATGGATAAGCGGTTTTACAGTCGTAACGAAAAACTCAACACCAACCGATCCAACATCTATTTCTATTAGCCCAAGTTCTGTTGAATTAGCCCCAGGTGGAACTAAAGACCTAGCGGTTAACTATACTCCAAGTAATGCTAACCAAAATAAAGAAGTAACTTGGTCTAGATATAGTGGTAGTAGTAACATTAGTGTCAGTTCTGCCGGTAAAGTTACAGTTTCTAGTAACGCTACAGCAGGTAACACTGCCGTTATTAGAGCAACATTAACTAATATTAGTAGCATTTATGCTCAATGTACTGTTACAGTTGTTGAACAAACTCAAGATGATCAAACAATATTAATCTATCTTTGTGGATCTGACCTTGAAAGTAATGGACAAACTAGCGCAAGTAGTGCGTCTGGATACGCATCTGGTGATATTACCGAAATCTTGAAAGTTTCTGGTCAACCAGACGATGTCAATGTCGTTATTGAAACTGGTGGCGCTAAGTGTTGGAAGACAACACATGGTATTAACAAGAGTTATCTTGAAAGATATCATGTTGCTAATAAATCATTGGTGAGAGATTCTCAAGAAACTAAAGCAAACATGGGCTTAACCTCTACACTTCAAAGCTTTATTACTTGGGGTGTACAAACCTACCCAGCTGATAGAATTAGTTTAATTCTATGGAACCATGGTGGTGCTATGCGTGGAGTTTGTTATGATGAGAACTATAGTTCTGACTGCTTAACCAACTCTGAAGTTAAGACCGCAGTTGCTAACTCATTCTCTTCATTAGGTAGAAGTACCTCTGATAAGTTTGAATGGATTGGTTATGACGCTTGCTTAATGCAAGTTCAAGATATTGCAGAATTCAATTCTCAATACTTCAACTATATGGTTGCTTCTGAAGAATCTGAAGCCGGCGCTGGTTGGGATTATGATAATTGGTTAGATGATGCTTATGCGAAGAAGACTACACCAAATATCCTTAAGGCTATTTGTGATAGTTTCCTTGCTGAACAAGGCTCTAGCAGTGATCAAACACTCTCATATCTTGATTTATCTTATATGGCAGCATATAAGTCTGCTTGGGAGACAATGGCGAGTACCATTAATTCATTAATTAGTTCTTATGGTAAGAGTAACTTCCAGACACTTATGAAGTCATGTCAATATTATGGCTCTGATAGTGACTGCGAAGGATATAGCTACTTCGGTATCTTAGACGCTAAAGACGTGGTGAATAAGATTAGAGCCACATCTGCATTCTCGAGTGCGTCAACGCAAACGAGCGCAGTTCTAACGGCATTCAACAATTTAGTTGCATATTCTAAAGCCGGAACTAAAGCTGGTAATTCGTATGGATTATGTTGTTTCTTCCCAATGAAAGATGGTAGTGGCTACACGTGTAATACTTCAAGTGTTTACACAGCAAGTCAAACCAACTTCACAAACTGGAGAAGTATCGTAACCTCTTACGGAGACTAATTATCAAACACTATCAATAGGGTGACCATTTGGTCATCCTTTTAATTGCTTATTATTTACAATATAACGCTACACCGTTATACTATATTTAGGTGATATATATGTTAATTGATTTATTAAATGACAAAAGGATGAGTGTCTATCAATGTAGTAAAATAAGCGGCATTCCATATACCACTCTTTTAGAGGTGGTTAATGGGAAAACTGATATTAATAAATGCAGTGCTGAAACAGTATATCGATTAGCGAAGGCTTTAAATATTGATATGGAATCATTATTACAAAGAAATGATATTGATGAGTTTGAAACATTTAAAAGCAACATTAAGCATTTATTAAAAGAAAAAGGTGATTTTCAATTTTTAATAGAAACTTATTTAAATGACGATATTAGGAAATATTGGAATAATTATCAAAAAGCTAAGGCTTTATATTTGCTTTCTACTGTTGACTATTTATCAAGAATTAATAATTTACCGATAGCGGAAGATTATAATGACTTAAGAAATTATGTTTTAACTAAAACCCTTTTGTCAGAAGATTTGCGATTGAGCAAAGTGTTAAATAACAATTTAGATATTGAAAAAAATGCATTAAAGGATTCAATTCCTGAATTTGCGAGATTTAATATTGTTGAAAGAGATTTAAGAGATGTTGCCTAATTTTTATTTAGATAGAGATAATTTAGATTTCTATCTAACTGCACTTGGAAAAGAATATAAAAAACTAAGTAAACACCCTGTTCAGATTGTTTTAGTTGGCGGAGGAGCAATATTTATTAGATATTCTTTTAGAATGATGTCTTTAGATTTAGATGGTCTACTATATCCATATAAATCTGATAGTTTAAAACACGAGTTTAGAATTGTTGCTGATAAATATAATATTCCTTATGGATGGTTAAATGATGACTTTATAAAAACAGATTCATATTCTAAAAACATTTTCATTTATAGTGAGTATTATAAAACGTACTCTAATTTGATTGAGGTTAGGATTATTGATTCAATTCATCTAATTGCGATGAAATTAAAATCATTTAGATCATATAAAAGAGATCAATCTGATATTGTTGGAATTTTATTAGAAGAAAAACATAAAGGTAATTTTATTAAAATAGAGAATATCAAAAAAGCTTATATTGATTTATATAAAAAAGTACCATCCAAAGAAGAATGTGATTTTTTAATATATTTATATTCAAAACAAGATAAATGGGAATCTTTGTTCCATGAAGTGATTATAGAAGAAGATATTAATAAAACTGAAATAAGTAAAATAAATAATAATGTTGAACAAAAAACCGCACTTAAACAAAGCATTATTGATTTATTATTAAAAAAACAAAGCAAAAAATAAATATGATATTATCAGTATTAGATATATAATATCTACAAATATAGGTTTTATGAGACATAAGATTGTGATCTTTTTATTTACCTCTATCTTAAGTGGATGTCTTTTTGCTATGCCTAAAACCGCTAATAATATTAAAGAAAAAAGTGAATTTGCCGCTCCAGGAATGGTAGCCTACGCTGCTAGTTATTCTAGCGATCCTACTAATGAGCCAAAATATAGCACTCAAAATAGTAAAACTTTCCAATATCTTAATTTAGGAAAGACATTAGATTTTTATCGTGGAGATTCTGTTAAAGTTGGAATCATTGATTCTGGAATTAATTATGACCACGAAGATTTTATGGTTGGTGGATCAACCAAAGTAAAAGGTGATTCTAAATATTACGCTTGGAATTCCACATCAAGCAAATGGGAATATTATAAAACTTCTCAACATGGGTATTCTTATATTGATGATTCTTTAGGACACGGCACTAACGTGGCTGCTACTGTCGCAGCTGCTATTAATAGTGTGGGTGGACTTGGTTTAGCCCCTAACGTAGAACTTTATGTTTATAAGGTCACTAACTCTAATAACCGTTATGAATTTGGCGCAATTCAAAATGCTTTGATTGATGCCAAAACATTAGGTTTAGATGTTATCAATATGTCTTTTCAAAGTTATGAGCAAGCCGTTAGTTATAATGGCTCATCAATGGGTGCGTCATCAGGTTGTTCTACAATCTTATCTGACTATTTAAATGCTGCTTATAACGCTGGTATTACTTTAGTAGGAGCGGCAGGTAACTATAATACAGACGAGCCATCATATCCCGGAAGTAATGATCATGTGATTAATGTTGGTTCTTTGAACCAAAGTGGCACAGATAAAGCAGGATTTTCTAATTATGGCTTAACCATTGATTTAGTCGCTCCTGGCTATGTCCATGTTGCGGGAAGAAGTTCAAATTCTTCATATGTTGATACTTCCGGCACATCCTTTAGTGCTCCTTTAGTAACAGCCGCTATTGCGTTATATATTCAACAAAATCCAAGTGCCACTCCAGCACAAATTGAAAGTGCATTATATGCTTCTTGCGATCCAATTGATGATAGTGAGTCAGAGTACACTAATTGGGCAGGTAATGGAGCGCTTAATGTTGCTAGATTCCTCGGAGTTGAAGAAACAGATGCTCCAACCAGTATTGTTGTTAATAATCCGGAAATCGTAAATGATGAATTAGAACTTGAAGTTGGCGATACATTTGGTTTAGATTGGACCGTTAATGGAGTAGGTACATTTGATGATTCTGTAACATTCTCTTTATACGAAGATAACGGAACATTATCTATTAATTCAAATGGAAGAATCACCGCCTTAAAAGAAGGAACAGAAATTGTCACAATTGAATCCACTATTGATAGTAACGTCAGCGCAGATATTTATGTCACTGTCTCTTCAAGTGGAGGTGCTCCAACCGTATCCTCTGTTACTGTTTCTCCATCTTCTTTATTTTTAGACTTAAACGGTACTAAAACTGGGAATTTAACAGCGACAGTTAATGGCGATAATAATCCAAGTCAGACTGTTTCTTGGACTAGCAGCAACACGGGTGTTGCTACGGTTTCTAATAGCGGAGTTGTTACTGCAAAAGCAGTGGGGAACGCTACAATTACCGCCACATCAGAGTTTGATAATACGAAATCTGGTAGTTGTACAGTAACAGTTACTGACTCTAGCGGGGCTACTGATACAACTCAATATACTCTAATTACTTCTACTAATGATTTAGAAGTTGGAAAAAGTTATTTGATAACTAATGGTACCTCCGGAACTGTTAAAACAATGTCGAAGACTAGTAACAACAATAATAGGCCTTGTGTTGATTTGACTGTATCAGATAGCAAACTAACAAGAGGTTCAAACGCATTAAGTGTTACTCTTGGTGGCTCAACTGGAGCATACACTTTTAAAACTGAGAATTATGGTGGCACTGATGGATATTTAAACGCTACTAATAATACAGGCAATAACTACCTTAAAGTTGTACAATCTTTAGATAATTATGCGTACTTTAGTATCTCTTTTTCTAATGATGCAGCGGTTATAACATGTACAGGAAAAACTACTAGAAATATTGTTAGATACAATTCAAATAATGGCTCGCCTATTATTACTTGTTATTCAAGTGGTCAGTCACCAGTTTATTTATGGAAAGAAGTTACAACAAAAACATTATCTTCTATTTCTGTAAGTATTTCTCCAACAAAAATAACCTATGAGGCAGGAGATTATTTTGATCCTACTGGATTAGTTATAACTCGTACATATTCTGATTCTACTTCAGATACATATACATATAGTGGACATACAAGCGAATTTACTTTTAGTCCATCTACTTCAACTGCGTTAACCACTAGTAACACTAGTGTTACTATCACTTATGGCGGAAAATCATGTAACCAAGCAATTACAGTCACTGCTGCTAAAACATTATCTTCTATCTCTATAAGTGGATATACAACCTCATTTGTAGAAGGTGACACTTTTAGTTACGAAGGAACAGTGACCGCTACATTTAGTGATAGTAGTTCACTTAATGTGACAAATGAGTCTACTTTCACTGGCTATAATATGACTTCAGTTGGTAATCAGACTGTCACTGTTATTTATACATATAAAGGCGTAACAAAAACACAAACTTACAATATCAATGTCGCTATTGGTACATTAACCTCTATAGCAGTTTCTGAAATGACTTTGTCATATGTTAAAAACTCCTCGTTTAGTTTTGATGGAACTTGTACTGCGACTTTTGCTAATGGATATCAAAAAGTAGTAACTCCTACTAGTGTATCTTCTCCTGATATGACTAGCGTAGGAAATAAGACTATTACCGTTAGTTATACTTATAACGGAAAAACTGAAACTACAGAATATATAATTTCTGTTACTTCATATAGAGAAGTAATTGAAACAACAACAACTTCAATATATTGCACTTATGACTTTTCAAAGCTTAGTGGCACTTCAGAAATAACTTCTACTTCTACAATCCAGAATTGTTATTCAAATAGTGGTGGAATAACTGGTGCATCTGTAACTAGTATTGCAAAAACGTATGCTAAAGACGGATATTTAAGACTTGCAACTGGAAGTGCTAGCGGCAGTGTTTCATTTAGTTTTGGTTCTTTTAATATCACAGATGTCACTGTTGTTGCTCATGGTTGGAGTGATAGTGAAGCAAATTGCAATATGACTATTACCAATGGAGGAACAATTACCACCACATCAAGCTCTACTAATGATACTTTTAACGTTCATTTAACTTCTGCTACTAACTCTATTACTATTAATTCTTCTAAAAACAATAGAATTTGTATTCAAAGTATTACATTCTATGTAAACACTATGACTACTGAAGATATCGGACATTCAGAAGATTGTGTTGGTCTTGAATCATTTATCGACAATTATATGCATATGGATTACACCGATAACCTAGGTTATTGTAGTGATTCTACTCATCATTATTACGCAACTGCTAAAGAGGCTTTTAATTTATTAAATGATCATCAAAGAAAAATATTTACAACTAATTCTGCTTATTTAATGGAATGGACTAGATTATCTGCTTGGGCGAGTAAAAATGGCGATACTTTAAATTCATCGACTTTATTAGCAAAAGGTCGATTAATTATTACTGATATTATTGACAATAATGATGCCTTTATCGTCGTATTAATTAGCGGATTAACTATTATCTCATTTATAGGTTTAATAATACTTAAAAAACGCAAAAAGTACTGATTATAGTTATATTTTTTAAAAATATAAAAAAACACTTACACTATAGGTATAATTAATGTATCATTAAATCTTCGATTAATCGAAGAGAACTGAGATGGTGTTTCATGAAACTATTTAAAAGATTATTTATTACTCTATTAGCGTTAACTGCAGTTGGTTGTGCAAAAGTCAATACTGCGGAAGTTACTGGAGTGGAATTAAATTACACATCATACACCTTAGAAAACAATAGTTCTTTTCAATTAGAAGCATATGTCAAACCAGATAACGCTAGAAATAAAAGCGTGACATGGAGTGTTCAAGGTATTGGCGCTAACTATATTTCTGTTAGTGATACAGGATTAGTTACTGCTAAAAAGACTGGTACTGCTAGAGTTCTAGCTACTACAGTAGAAAAGAAACTTACAGCTTCTTGTATTGTTACAGTCGTTGCTCAAATAGTTCCTGTTACTAGCGTTTCTTTAAATAGCACTGTTCTTTCTGTTAAACAGGGTAAAAATGCAACTTTGACTGCTTCTGTTTATCCTAGTAATGCAACTAATAAATATGTCTCTTGGAGTAGTAGCAACACAAACGTTGCCACAATTTCTAATAGCGGTGTCATTACTGCTGTAAATCAAGGTAGCTCCACAATTACTGTAACTACAAATGATGGACATAAAACCGCTACATGTGTAGTTACTGTTACAGAACCAACACGTGTAACTGGCGTTTCTTTAGATAAATCGTCTTTATCTTTAAAAGTCGATAGAACTTCTTCTTTAACTGCAAATGTTTTACCAAGCGATGCTTATGATAAGTCTGTCTCTTGGTCAAGTAGTAATACAAACGTTGCTACTATTAACAATAATGGTGAAATTACTGCAAAAGCAGTTGGTACTACAACAATTACTGCTACAACCACTGATGGCGGATTTACTGCAAATTGCTCTGTCACTGTTGAAGAAAAAGGTGCTGCAGATGAATGGACTGTATTAATTTATATGTGCGGATCAACATTAGAGACTGAATCCGCTAACAAATATGTTGAAGGTATGCCATATACTAGATGCGGATTAGCAACTTGCGATATAAGAGAAATTATTGATGTTCCAAATAAACCAGATGATGTTAATATCGTTATTGAAACTGGTGGAGCCCAAACTTGGACTACTAATGCGAATGGAAAATATAGTAATGGCTATGATATTAGCAATAAATACATTCAAAGACACCACGTTGAAAACGGAAAAATTGTTTTAGACGAAGGCCAAGACAAAATCACAAATGAATATATGGGTAAACAATCTGTTTTGCAAAGCTTCTTAGAATATGGATTTAATAATTATCCTGCCGATAAAACTGCTTTGATTCTTTGGAACCATGGCGGAGGAATGCAAGGAGCGTGCTTTAATGATACTGCAAGTGGTTATTGTGTTTCTGATGGTTTATTAGGTAAAGAAGTAGTTAGTGCAGTTTCTAATGCTATGAGCAAATGTGGCATCAGCGGTCAAAAATTAGAATTTATTGGTTATGATGCTTGTATGATGCAAATTCAAGATCTTGCTGAACAATATAGTCCATATTTCAAATATATGCTTGGATCTCAAGAATTAGAAAGTGGAACAGGCTGGGACTATGATACTTGGCTTGATGATTTATATGCTGGTAAAGATACAGAAACTGTTTTAAAAGCCGTTGTTGATGGATTTATTAAAGATAATGGCGGTGTTAATGATTCTTATAATGACCAAACCCTATCTTATTTAAATTTGGAATACGCTGCTAGTTATAAAGATGCTTGGGAAGAATTCGCATTACAATTAAGAAACGATAATGTAGTCGCTAATAATAGAACGGAATTTAATGAACTTATTTACAGCACAAAGAAATTCTCCAATTACCCTAGTGAAGATGCTTACTATCGCGATTATGGATTATCCGATGCAAAAGATTTTATTAATACTTTTAAGAGTAATTCAACTTTAAATCCTAGCGGCAAATACAATACTTATTTACAAAATATTTTATCTGCTCATTCTAATTTTGTTGGTTATTCTAGCTGTGGAAAAGGCGCTGGTAATGCTTATGGAGTAAGTATGTTCTGGAACATTGAAAGTGCAACAAAAAGCATTAACCCTTATACTGCTGGTACTGATACTAACTTTGTTAATTGGGCTTATCTTAGTAATAACTATTACGGTACTGAATCCACCGTCAGCGATAGTGGTGACGATGATGATTGGGGCTGGGGCTATAACTGGTAAGAAATATATAAAATTAATGCCATTAATTTGGCATTATTTTTTATTACTTGTATAATAACTATAAATTATGAGAAATAAAGCATTATCTTTTATTGGAATAGTAACTCTTGGATTATGTGTTTCTAGTTGTAATTACATAAGTATTTTAACTAACAAGCTTAAATCCATCACCTTAAGTGATTCTACTTCTGCTTATATAGTCGGAGATTCTTTCTTTGATAAGTGTAACTTATCAATTAAAGGTAAATATAACAATGGTAACGAAGTCACATTTGAAAGAGATCAAGTGGCGTTCAATCTTACTTATGGGTCAAGCATTAAAGATATTAATACTCCTTTTGAGCAAGAAGGATCTTATAAATTAACTGTGTCTACTGAGGGCATTGTTAGTAACACAATAACAATTTCGGTTTTTGCTAGCACTCAATATGTTTCTAGTATTCAAGTTAACTCCACTAGTACGATTGAAAAAAATAGTTCTAAAGATGTTTCTTTAACATTAACTATTTCTCCAATTAGATATACCGTTCCAATTCTATATCAAAGTTCTGACCCTAGTGTTGTTTCTATTAGCAAAGTTGACGATACTTCCTATTTCATTAGAGGTTTAGAAATTGGTGAGGTTGATTTAACTTTTAAAGCATTAAAAAACGCTACTACATATCTTGAAACTGTTTTTCATGTCACAGTAACATTAAATCAAAAAGTTAAAATCGAACAAACCTATAGCGATTTTGTTGATCATAACTATTATCAAACTTCATCATGCCCTACTATTGGAGATGTTAAACTTTTAGTTATTCCTGTGTGGTTTAATGATAGCGATTCTTTTGTCTCTACTTCTTCTAAAGACAATATTAGAAACGATATTGAGACTGCCTTCTTTGGCAGTAAAGAACAAACAGGCTGGCATAGTGTTAGTTCGTATTATGAAGAAGAAAGTAAGGGTTTATTACACCTTACTGGCACAGTCAGTGAATGGTATTCTCCTACTAACATAAGCGCTAGTGATGCTAGTTCATATAGCAACACCGCTCAAGCGACTTTTGTTAAAAACACAGTAAATTGGTATTTTAATAACCACACTGACGATTCTAGAACAAACTATGATTATGATGGTGATGGCTATTTAGATGGCGTTATGCTTATTTACGCCGCACCTGATTATACATGCTATAGTTCATTTTCAAGTAATATGTGGGCGTATTGTTTCTATGTCCAACAAACTTCATTAAAGAATCCTAGTAATCCAGGTGTTAATGCTTTTTTCTGGGCAAGTTATGATTTCTTATATGGTTCTAACCGAGTTTATAGAACTGGTGGAATTTATCATAATGGTGACACTAGCAACTGTTTGATTGATGGACATACATATATCCATGAAATGGGCCACATGTTTGGTTTGGAAGATTATTATGACTATTCACAATCTACTTCTCCAATTGCGGGATTTGCTATGCAAGATAATAATGTTGGTGGACATGATCCATATTCCACAATGGCGTTTGGCTGGTCTGATCCTTATATTCCAACTGAAACATGTGAAATCACAATTAACGATTTCCAATCTAGTCACGATTTAATTTTATTATCACCAAATTGGAATTCTTATTATTCACCATTTGATGAATATTTATTACTCGAATTATATACTCCAACCGGATTAAACGAATTTGATTGCGATCACCAATATCAAGGCCGTTATCCTCAAGGACCTGATGTGGTTGGCATTAGATTATGGCATGTCGACGCTCGACTTTATACATTGAATAATAAATTTACTACTAATGTAAATTCTTCTTCTTCATTTTATACTGCCTTTAATAACACTTATCAGACTGAAGAAGAAAGTGAAAATGGACGAAAATCATTCTCTTATAGTATATCAGGTAAAGATGACTATCAAAGATTTAATATGCTTCACTTAATTAGAAAAGACACTACTAAGAACTATGTCTCTCAAGCAACTTTAAGTAGCAATGATTTATTCTTAAAAAATAGCACATTTAATATGACGGATTATTCTTCTCAATTCTATAAAAATAATGGACGTCTTAATAGTGGTGTTTCCTTAGGATGGAGTTTCACTGTTAAAAATATTTCTAATGTTTCTGGTGATATTTACTCCGCAACTATTCAATTTAATAAAGCTTAATTTATAAATATTATTGATAAGAAAAATGAGATCATTCGACGATCTCATTTTCTTTAGATTCAATTTTTCTTTTATATCTCACTAATAAATATGAGAGGATTGTAAATCCAATTAATAAGATAATACCAATTGGAATCTCAATATATATAGGAGTGTATCCGGCTGCTCCGATACTCCATTTCATATAATAATCATTAATCGTGTAGTTATAAAATAATGCGGGAACACTTCCAATAACAAATCCTAAAATAGAATAGAAAGTGACTTCGTGATATTTGCTCAATAAATAATGCATTAATTTAGAAATAAAGAAGAATCCAATGATAATACCAATAGCGAAGCAACCAATAATACCAATAAAATGTCCAAAACCGGACCAATCGCTTTTTATAAAACCAGTAATAAATGACATTAAAGGTTTATAAAAACCAAGTAGTAATAAAAGCATTGCTCCTGATATACCTGGTACTACTAAAGCAACTGAAGCGACAAATCCAACAGGGATTAAAATTAAATAAAACCACACTGGAGTTTGAACAAAATATTGTTCAAAGTTTGCTTTAGCAAAGACACTTCCAACACCTAATCCAATTGCAACTAAGACGCATACGATTAGAGCCACAAAGTGTTTTTTAGTTGGCTTAACATCTTTAACTTCATCTTTAATTCCTGGAATGGAGCCAATAATAAAGCCAGCAAAAATACAAATAACTCCAAAGACAAATCCGTTGAGTGCTTTATCCATTAAAAAGAAAGTTGGAACAAAGCCAATAACTACACCTAATAAAACTGGAAGAACAATTTTAATTGCTTCTTTAAAATGTTTAAAAACATTACTTATAGCCCAAATAATTTTATTATAAACTCCAAAGATTACAGCGATAGTGCCACCGCTTACCCCTGGAACTGCGCTACCAAATCCGATTGCTATACCTGATAAAAGTGTTTTCAACCAATTTTTCATACCTTGTAAGTATATAACATTTTTTTAATTTAACATATATGTTTAATTATATATTTGATAAAATAATAGACGCTATGAAACTAATTGTTGGACTTGGTAATCCTGGAAAGAAATACGAGCATACTCGTCACAATATGGGTTTTGATGTTGTCGACCTATTTTCAGAATTAGCGCAAATCGATATAGATAAAGAAGCCTTTAAAGGATTAGTCGGTAGAGGCAAAGTGTTTGATGAAGATGTTTATCTACTTAAGCCTCAAACATTCATGAATTTAAGTGGCGAATCCGTTAGAGAAATAGTGTCTTATTTTAAAATCCCTAAAGAAGATATCATTGTCATTTATGATGATTTAGATTTAGAACCAGGAAAGATTAGATTACGCTTATCTGGATCTAGTGGTGGACATAGAGGAATTCAAAATATCATAGAGCAGTTAGGAACTGAGAATATTAAAAGAATTCGAATCGGAATTGGTAAGCCAACTTATGACACGATTGATTATGTGTTAGGAAAGCCATTAAAAGAAGAACAAGTCTTAATTGATGAAGCGATTAAAAAAGCAGTTGACGCTCTTAAAGAAATTCTGAAGAACAACTTTGATAGCGCAATGAATAAATATAATCATTAAGGAGGCAGCTAGACGAACCTATTTGATAAACTAAAATCCAATAAATCGATACCCCCCTACTTAACAAGAAGTGGGCATTTTGTCGTGGATGATTTAGTAGGAATATCTTTATTAACTGCCGCCTCTATTAAAGAAGAAAAAAGTAAATATCTTCTTATTACCTCTAACTTATATAAAGCCCAAAAACTATATACTTTTCTTTCTAGTTTATTGCCAAATAAGAAGATTTCTTTATATGTTTCGGATGAATTAATTAGAGCAGAAACTCTTGCGATGTCTAAAGAAATGAGCGCAAATCG
>Ga0310695_10004119_pt1 | contig 27322 bp, 31 predicted proteins | sample RumenRJG_04DNA_FD_203882 | JGI IMG/M metagenome (GOLD analysis project Ga0310695, IMG submission 203882) | Bovine rumen microbial communities from Lethbridge, Alberta, Canada - RJG_04 (v2) (version 2) | ecosystem: Host-associated > Mammals > Digestive system > Stomach > Rumen | place: Canada... | reverse complement strand
CCTTGTAGCGGATATATGGTGGACAGATATATCGTACCAGAGAACAACACTTAACAAAAGAAAGGATAAAGACGGCTCCACCCCGATGCTAAAGCATCGGAGTTTCCGCCGTCAGAATAATTATGAAAAGAATGGTTAAATGTTACAGATGCAAAAAGCATTTTCCGATTGATGAAACAAGCATACTCCACCACAGGTTAGATTCAAGAGACCTCCACCTGATATGTTGGTATATATGCAAGGATTGCAAGGCAAAGGAGCAAAGCGGGCGACAAATCAACTGAAAGTGAGTGATAGGATACCTACCTATGTACACATCAAAACCTATGTCTACAGAAAAACCACCTGTCCGTAAGAAAGGAAATGTAGGCAAGAAACCCGAATGGCTTAACAGGGAGACTTATGACGTGACGATTGCTAAGATACGGTCATGACCTGTCTGGAAGCAGAAACTGTATGAGCGTCTTATCAACGAATGAAATGTATGAAAGTTGGAAGTATTTGTTCAGGCATTGAGGCCGCATCAGTTGCCTGGAGACCTTTAGGAATGGAGTTTGATTGGTTTTCCGAAATAGCAGATTTTCCATCGCAAATCCTAAAGGCGAAATATCCAGATAAGCCAAATCTGGGAGACATGAATGATATACCTAAGAAAATAAAAAAAGGGGAGATTTTGGCTCCTGATTTGTTATGTGGCGGGACACCGTGCCAGGCCTTTTCTTTGGCTGGCTGGCAAAATGGCTTAAATGATGACCGAGGGAATCTTACGTTGAAGTTTGTTGACATCGTGGAGGCAAATGATGAAAAACGTAAGAAGGAAGGAAAAAGCCATGGCATAGTATTTTGGGAAAATGTCGAAGGTGTTTTGACAGATAAAACAAATGCATTTGGATGTCTTGTAAGTTTGTTAGCAGGTTTTTCAAATGTTATAGAACGTAAACGTTGGCCCAATGCAGGCGTAATCCACGGTCCAAAAAGGAATATTGCGTGGCGTGTTCTTGATGCTAAGTATTTTGGTTTGCCGCAACAAAGAAGACGGCTTTATCTGATAGCTGGGGGAAAAGATTTTTTTCCAGAAAATATCCTCTTTGAAATACATACGCATGAGTTGCAGAAATATCCATCTGCACCCCTTACTTTTGAAAAAGAAGGGCATCATTTTGAAGTCTTTAGAGAATATACAGACTGCCTGTATTCTGCATATGGTACCAAATGGAACGGAAATGCAGCCGCTTATAATGGCTCCCTTTTTGTGGTTCAGGATGACAGAATCCGTAGATTGTCAACCCTGGAATGCGAAAGACTGATGGGCTTTCCCGACAATTATACATATCTGCCAAAGGCTAAAAAAACAAACAGGTATCAGGTTATAGGAAATTCCTGGGCTGTTCCGGTAGTACGATGGATTGGAAAACGTCTCCTAGAATATGATAAAGATAATTTGAATCTGGATAAGAGAAGAGATTTACTGTTATCGAAAATAACGGATGTCGATAAACAAGGTTTTTTCATCGATTTTGGAAAAGAACTTGTTGAGGTTGGTACATATTATACTTTAAACTGTACGGCCACACCTGAAAATTGTGAATTTAAAGACATGAGTGCCATTGTTTCTCCGGATGCACCTGAAGATATATATATTTCACCTGTCGGATGTTTTGGCATTGTTAGAAGAAAAAGAGAAAGGAATTTAAGAATAAATCCTCGTCTTGAAGAGGTTTTGCTTTCAATTTCTTCACAAATGACACCAGAGGAAATCGAAAAACGATCACATATACAGAAGCACGGAAAATTTATTATGCCTCCAACACAATGAAGGTAAAATATTATTTGACAGATCAGGAGCAGAGTGGTAATATTATGTTGTGTCTATAATGCCGTCAAATATTCACTTTGCGACATTATGACAGGAGGTATATATTATGTCGAATCCGTCGAACAGATATCTGGACAGCCAGAAAGCATCGATCATAAAGAAAATACAGACAATGGAAAAATCCATGCCGTCCTATACAAAAGATTTCTTCTCATTTTATCTATCAGTAAAGAATGCACAGCCAAGGACAGTTCTCGGATATGCTTATGATCTGGATGTGTTCTTTTACTATATTACAGAAAGCAACCCGTCAATAAAGGATGTAGTATCTGTTTCTGTAGATATACTGGATAATCTCGAAGCTCAGGATATACAGGAATATCTTGTATTCCTTACGAGTTATGAACGTGACGGAAAAACATATCAGAATTCGGCTACTGGCAAGGCAAGGAAGCTTTCTGCTCTCAGAAGTCTGTACAAATATCTTCAGAACATGAAAATGCTCAAAAATAACCCTACAGTTCTTATCCCTAATCCAAAACTCAAGAAAAAAGCTATCATTATGATGGAAAATGATGAAGTCGAAGATTTTGTTGACAACGTAGAATCCGGCGAGACACTTACTGCGAAACAGAAAGAAGCCTGTGACAAGATGAAGGAAAGGGACATCGCCATAGTCACTCTCCTGCTCCGTACAGGAATCCGTATATCTGAGCTTGTAGGGCTTGATCTTGACGATATAAACATGAAAAACAGATCGATAAGGATTATACGAAAAGGTGGCAATGAAAGCTATGCTTATTTTGACGAAGAAGCCATGTATGCAATACAAAGTTATCTGGACAATGAAAGACCCAAGGACACCTCTCTTACTGCCCTGTTTATCTCCCGTAAGGGCAGCAGGCTCTCTGTGCGTTCTGTAGAGCGTATGATAAAGAAATACTCAGCTGTCATCCCGAACAAGCATATAACACCACATAAATTACGTTCAACATTCGCCACCCAGCTCTACCGGGAGACGAATGATATATATCTGGTCAAGGATGCATTGGGTCATGAGTCGGTAAATACAACTGCCCGCTATGCCGATATAGGGAACAATCGCAGGCAGGAAGTGCCGAAGCTGATAGATAAAGCATATAAACTGAAGCTAGAATAATCCTAAAATAACCCAAAAAATTTTAGAACGGTAACAGCCCGACTAACCATCTGACAGGGAATACCAGCTGCTGCCATATCAGATATGTCCAGCGGCTGGCAAATCCTGTCGGAACTGAGTGAGTTCCGAGCAGATATGATATGAGTATATCTGCATAATGTCTGAACGCTGGACGTGTTTCCGGATAAACCAGAAGCACGACCACGACCGCATACCAGGTAATTCTGGATGCTTTTCTTAAAGCAGGCTAACACCCGCGACTTTAGTCGTGTGAGGTTCACCAAATTTTGAGGGAGCGGAAGCCCACTGCCTTTAGGCGGTGGGAGGAGCGACCGGACTACCCCTGTGTGTCGATATAATGTTTTATTGTCGCCCGTGAGACTTTTCCCACGCTACAGGCAAAGTATCCATCAGACCAAAAGATTTTCTTTTTCCAATAGCATTGTCTAAGAAACTTAGAATATCTTTGCCAGATATAGTATGTAGTCTCCTGTTTGAGTACCTTAACGATATCGCATACACGGTCAGTTACTCCATACCTTAACAGTATATGGATATGGTCTTTGTCTGTTTCCATGGCTACGATACTATAACCATCACGGTTGCAGATGTCATATATTTTTTGTTTAATGTCATCAGCCAAAGCTCCTTTGAGTATTTGTTTCCGATACTTGGTTGCAAAGATAAGGTGTACTTCCAAATCGTACTTGTGTCTGTTGTGTCGTATATACTGGTCCATAAGATATCCTTTATTGCTTGACTCTCACTAACAGTTATAGTATAATATATTTAGTGAAAGGAATCAATTTATGGAACAAACACTTACGGCAAAACTGCATATCCTTCCGGCTGAGAGTGATATGAGCCTTCTTATCAAAACAATGAAGGCTTATTCTCTTGCCTGCTCTTATGTAGCAAAGTATGTAAGTGACCACCAGATGCCTTTGAACCAGTTCAAGGTACAGAAAGAGACTTACGATACCTGTCGCAGTGTATTTACTTTACCATCTCAGATGGCTGTAAGTGTGACAAGAACGGTTATAGCTTCTTATAAAACTATACAGACCATGCAGGCAGAGCACCCCGACAGATTTAGAAAGTCTAAGCGCAATGCCAGAATCATACCAAAGTTTACTACACCGCAGGTGTCATTGGTGTGGAACAGGGACTACTCTCTTGTTAAAGATAAAGTCACAGGAGAGATGCTCTTTTCTGTAAACACACTCAATGGTCGTATTAAGGTATCATTTTATAGCAACGCTATGGATTGGGCTTTTGCTCCTGGTTCAAAGTTCGGTACAGCAAAACTTGTTTATAAGCATGGAAAGTTTTTTCTTTATGTGCCAGTAACAAAAGTTGTGCCAGACTCTCCTGTACCGTCCGCTGTAAAAAATGTAGTCGGCATTGACCGTGGCATAAGATTCCTCGCCAGTGCGTATAATTCAGAGGGTAAGACTTTTCTTTACAGTGGCCGTGACGTTAAACGTCGTCGTGCCCATTATAAAGAAGTACGCGCTCAGCTTCAGAAACGTCGTACTCCATCTTCAAGGAGAAGACTCAAAGCTATCGGTTCCAGAGAAAACCGTTGGATGGACGATGTGGATCATTGTCTGTCTAAGGCACTCGTGGAGTCGCAGGCTGATAGTACTCTCTTTGTGCTGGAAGATCTTACTGGTATCCGTGGGGCTACCGAACGCATAAAGACCAAAGACCGCTATATATCAGTATCCTGGGCTTACTATGATCTTGAGACTAAACTTATGTACAAGGCTGCCCGTAAAGGTGACACTGTTATAAAGGTAGATCCAAGGTACACCAGCCAGACATGCCCTAAGTGTGGACATGTCGAAAAAGCTAACAGAGACCATTTCAAACACATCTTTAAATGCTGTAACTGTGGCTACACATCAAACGATGACCGCATAGCAGCTATGAACCTGCACCGCATGGGAATAGAGTACCTGACGCAGGCTCAGTCGTCAGATAAAGACTGACGCCATACATAAGCATAACTTGTGTATGTAGGGTGCTGTCAACCACCCTGTTAATGCAACGCCACGGGCATCTATTGTCTGGGGTTAAAGGTAGGAGACTAAATTCTATTGCACTACCGGGCAGTTGCAAGCCCACCGGCCTTTAGACCGTGGGTAGTTGACAAAACAAGAAAAACCCGCACCGATAAACGATGCGGGAAAAAACGATGACTGAAGAGTTTATTACTCTATATTACTCTATATTACTCTATGAATCTATTGGAGATTATATCTGCAATCTTACCAACAGTCTCATTAATCGAGCCTGTATTATCGATCACATAATCCACCGATGACTCAAAGCCGTCGAAATCTTTTTTGTCGGCAGCAAGCCTTCTCACAGCTTCTGTCATGTCATCCCCTCTGCCTTTAAGACGCTTTTCAAGTGTCTCCTCGGGAACACGCAGATAGATACTTGCGATATCTTCCTCGTGTCCCTTGAATTTCTTCTTTATATCTCTTAACCCGGCAGGGGTAAGGATTATGAGATATATTTCATCCGAATTCAGCATATCAGCTGTGATACGGCTACCATATTTCCATACGTCACCGCATGCCGGATGGTACTCTTTCCATTCAGCAAACTGTCTTTTGGCTACCATCTGACTGAATTTTTCGTCAGACACAAAATGGTAGTCAACACCCTCTTTTTCCCCTGGACGCATAGGACGTGTTGTAAACGTCACTATCCTGTGGCATCCCATTTCGGGGGTAAGAAGCCTGCCTGATACAGCATTTTTACCTGATCCGGATTTTCCTGCTATAATGAGTAACATATTTATCCTTTCCCACTATCTCCCCTCTGCAACGAAGAGAAGTGAATCAGCTGTTTTTACAGCATATACCGCTTTCCCTGTTGCAGACAGGTTTAAGGATATGGTTGCGAAGCCGTATCCCGACAAAAAAATCGCCACAGAGTTTTTATTATAAAAATACTCTGTGACGAATTTAATGTCTTATTACTGTTTACCCTTACAGTATACACCAAATGAAACAATTAATCAATGAAGACGAGCTGCTTGAAAAGTGAACTACTCGGGAACAAGTTCCCGAGCTTCCTGCTTCAAGACTGGTGGTAACTAGCATACCCCGCTAAAGGCATGTCCCGTCAGAGCCAGCTCCACAGGCTTTAGTTTGGGCGGTTCCCGCCCTACATGGATAAAGCTATTCTCCGCATCGGAAGATACGGTAAGCTTCGTTTCTGATGTTTATGGCTGCATTCACATCCCTGTCATATATACGGCCACATACAGGACATACAACAGTGCGGACAGAGAGATCCTTGGTTATCGGATTCTTATAGCCACACTGACACAGCTAGCTTGACGGAAAAGCTCTGCCTACCTTTATGAGGTGTTTATTTCTGTCGGCCATTTTGTAGGCAAGCATCTGGATAAACATACCAAAGCCGTTATCGTTTGTTGCTTTCCCCAGCCCCAGTCCTTTGGAAGATGACATCCCATTGAGTGATAAGTCTTCTGTCCCGATAAGGTCGTACTCATCAGCAAGGGCGGTTGACCGCTTCTGGAGATAGTCACGTCTCTGGTCTGCCACATGCCTGTATTGTTTACGGACTCTGGCAAGCTGTTTTTCAAAGTTGTGGGAAGGCATCTCACCTTTCTTTGAGCCGGTCTTACGGGACAGCCCACGCTGTAAGTGTTTTAACTTATTCTGTGCCTTGCGATAGAAGTGCGGCATATCAGCGCACCTGCCTTCAGAGTCAACGTACAGGCCGTCAGACTTGTAATCAAGTCCCAGAAGTTTTTCCGGGTCGTCAGATGTATGGGTATTGCTAAAGATATCAGCCCTGTCATACTCATAAAGTATGGAAACATAGTATCCGCCACACTTGTCGCATGATATAGTAGCGGATTTTAACACCATATAGGAAGGAGCATTTCTATGGATCTTGGCTTTTACCATGCCGACTTTGGGAAGACGGACAGCATTATCCGCAACAGAGATGGTCCCGCCCTGGTTATTGGTAGTGTATGACAGTTTTGCACGGCGTTTTGACTTGAATTTCGGGAACTCTGCTATACCATCAAAGAAAGCTTTGTAAGCTTTCTGCAATGCCAGCTGTACGTTTGCAAGTGCAAGGGAGTCTACTTCTTTGAGGTACGAATACCTGTCATCTGATTTATACCATGCAGGTGTCGGGAGCAGGGTTATCCCATAATCGTTGTAGGCATCTATGCGGTCACCTAGCATGAGATTCCAGATCTTGCGGCAGCACCCGAAGGTCTTTGCAAATAAGATTTTCTGGTCGGCTGTAGGATACAGCCTGTAAACGTATGCTTTGTTCATAACTGGACGTTTTTCTGCCTTTCGATGTAGCGTCTGATGTTATCCTCGGATGTGGAGCCAATAGTCTCAACAAAGTAACTGCCGTTCCAGAGATGCCCTTTCCATAAAGATTTACGGAGTTCAGGAAATTCTTCCAGTAGCCTGTTGCCTGATATGCCTTTCAGGTATTTTACGATCTGGGTGATGGATATCTTTGGCGGAGCAGATACGAAACAGTGTACATGATCATTCTCGCCGACTTTAACCTCTACGACTGTAAAGCCTTTTGCTTTGGCAATCTCATGGCAGAGTTCATAAAGCCGTTCAGATATTTTTTGTGACAGCACTTTGCGACGATACTTTACACACCAGACGATATGGTAATTTATGTTATAGACACAGGTACGTCCATGCGTATATTTGTTCATACATATAGTATAACATGTTCTGAAAGAATAAGCAAGAAATTACGCTGTTTCTTATCTATACAGATAGCATTCTTTTTTACGGGCTTTCATCTCGGGAACAAGTTCCCGAGTAGTTCACGAGCCTCAATGGTATTCTGTGACAGAATCCGTATTTTCTGTTTCAACAATATCGTCCGAATCAGAAAATTCAGTACTGCTGCCCGTTACATCGTCAGTACTCGTTGTATTATCTTCTGTAGTTTTTGTCTGACCTGGGACTTCAGACTCCTGCTCCCTGTTCTTTGCAGTTGCTCTGTCTTTTGTTTCCACCTCATTATTTTTATCTTTGCCAGATTTTATTTTATTGTCTTTTTTCTTATTATTTTTGGCTTTCTCAGTCTTTTTTTGTTCTTTTTTCAGCTTTTTATTGGAATTTTTTTCTTCTTCGGTAAGATTATTTTTTTTGTTGTCTTCAGATCTCTTTGCTTTTCCACAGCTGCTACTGCCCCAGGCGACTGCAATATCAAGCTGATGTCTGCCTCCTTCTCCATTTCCGTAGGCAAAACCGCCCGTATCTACAACGATGCCTTTTCCAAGTGAAGTCTGCACTATGGTTCCCTTTGGTCTCAGATCAAGGTTGGCAGCACACATCACGTAGTCGCCATACATCTTTACCCCGTCATCTCTTACCCAGTACTTCTTGTCTATACCCATAACCTTCATATAATAGACTACACGGCTCATATCAAGGTTATAGTATGTCTCCCTGCCTGACGGTCCATAATAGACACCATTGAATGGGTTAAGACTGCCACCGTCAGGTACATACTTATAATGATATTCATTAGTATCAGGCTTATCAGAAAGCTCCTTGTCAGATTTCACTTTCTTATCATCTGCCTTTGCATCTGTCTGCTCATCCTCTGGTTCACTGCCTAGTATGTCATATATCTTCTGTTGCCAGCTTATTCCCGTATGAACCGCAATAACATTTCCGTCTTTGTCTTTTTCAAACAGGTCATTGAGCATATCCCTGACTTCATCTGTGATATGGCTGTTATCACCAGTCACCGTCCTGTCATCCGATATCTCCGTTACAACAGGTACTGACTGGACACTTTCTGTCATGCCTGTCACGGCATCTGCCGACACATTCATGGGAACTGCAACGGAACCTGTGATTATTATCACACTTAATAGAATCTGTTTTACTTTCTGAAACTTCAAAAATATCTCCTTTAACTCGTCTGTCTGAACTTCCCCATAAAGGGTTATATCAGATGTGGTTACAGGAGATATTATACAGCAAATATTACAAAATCATTACATTTTTTACTTTTTTACAAATTTTATATTTTTGGATATATAGAATCCCCTCTGCTTTAGCAGAGGGGAGCTTCAATCCTTTTCCTTCCAATATGCAGATGCCTGTGCTGTTCCCATGTCTATGAGCCAGTATGTTTTATCTTCTTCGTTGTACATAACGTCCACAGACCACTTGCCCGTCATATCAACAGTTTTCATGTGTGTTGCGATTATATCTTCCACATCGTGGGCATGAGCATCATAGAACCCTTTGATATTGTTGTACACGCTGTCATATATGATCCTGTCTGTGGCGTTTTTTTCTATGTCTTTGTGGCAGTAGTCATAATCCCAGTAAAATACCGAATAGAGAACTTCTCTGTTGTCAAAGTCATAAAAAACCCTAAATTCAGGCCTCAAAGGCATGCCATTGTAGATACACGGGATATTGTTCTCGATGTAGTAAGGCGTCCCAATGAATTCTCTTATGACTATTTCAGACAGTCCGCCCGCCCCACAGAGCTCTGCATCATAGCATATGTTTGTTATGTGTGTTACCAACTCGTGAAGGCTCTTTCGGCAGAAACATCCTTCAGTGAACTACTCGGCTACAAGTAGCCGAGCTTCCTGCTTCAAGACTGGTGGTAACTAGCATACCCCGCTAAAGGTATACCCCGTCAGAGCCAGCTCCACAGGCTTTAGTTCGGGCGGTCCCCGCCCTACATAGATTTTAGCCTATTCCCCGCATCGGAAGATGCGGTAAGCTTCGTGCTTCAGATAAGCCCGATTTCTTAAGGAGAACTCGATGAAAAATGAATCATAAAATTTTGGCGGGAAACCCACAGGTTTATCCGTGGGAGAAACCACCCCCTATACCTCAAGAACTGTTTTCTCTCTTAACGTAGCCCCTGTTCAGAGCTTAGACTACTCACTCAGGGCTGTTAGACACCCCCCCACAGGCTTGTCTGTGAGTATTAGTGAGCGATATGCCTCTGCTGTACAATTTATGTACAAAGCCATTACAAAGACATAAATGTGCGGTTCAGGAGTTGCACCTGATGATTCCAAAGTAGGGTGAAGAGAATCGGGTCTGCCACCGCACTACGGCTATTAACCGCTTTATAGGGGGAGAATATAAAAATATCCTTGCCCGTCTGATAATACGGGCAAATACCTGTCAGGGAGTCGAACCACTGATATACTCTTCGTATACACCATGCAGGTATAGCGGTTGTTGACCGCTACGGAAAGGAGTTTCATGTCAAAGCGGGGATACGATACTGATGATCGCAGTCCCCAAGTGCCCGTGGAGGGGATCGAACCCTCGACACCGTGATTAAAAGTCACGTGCTCTACCGGCTGAGCTACACGAGCATTACAGGTTAAAACCCTGGTATGGATATTCAGGGGTCCCTTTGACCTGTCATTTATCACGCTAAGTGGACCTGACGGGAGTCGAACCCGTGTCCGATGCAATCTAATCACATAATATACTACGTGCGTATCACTGTTCCCATGCTTGGACGGTACACAGAACAGGCAATGTGTATTCGTCTGTGCCGGAATAAGAAATTCTTCAGAGGTTTATTACGGCATGGCTGCCTCTGTATAACCGCTTCATTTAACTCCGTGGATTACAGCGGTGATATCCATGGAGCTTATCCTCTTAACGGGAGGAGCATGTCTGATTACTCAGGCAGCAAAAGCGTACTCACGATTTTCGTCGTTTACATTTGGGTGGAAGTTTTACAGATCTTCCAGACTGGCACGCATATTAAGTTTTCAACCCACCGTCGAAACCTTTACAGGCCCTTGCACAGGATATATCGTTGTCAACAGTCCGCCATTACCCGGACTGCCAGGAAAGGTGGATATATCCTGCAAATGGACCACCGGGGATTCGAACCCCGAACCGAGCGGTTATGAGCCGCCTGCTCTGACCAGTTGGGCTAATGGTCCATAGAGAAATCATTTCCTCTTGACAGATATAACTATATCATATTACGCTTATATGTAAATAGTTTTTGTTCTTATTTTTTGCTTTTTAAGCAGGATCTCGTATGTTTCCCAGAAAACCCATGACCTTGTCTTCAGCTTTTGTTGTAGCGTCCCATACGGAATCCGGATCAGAATTGGTCACTATCATCAGAAATCTTGAAAAAGCTATTGCAAGGAGCATCATTCCTGCCCATTCTGTCATTTTTACTACCATAAAAAACATCTCCTTCTGCTTATCCTGTTTTCCATCTGAGGACTATGATATACCACGACACTTCTTTTTCTTTGCTAAATTTTGGTTATTTCAGAGTCAGATTTTGTCAATTTCTGTATCCCAGAAATACTCATTGTATCCCTGACACCCATCGGCATGTAGATTTGTCAGCCTCATAAGACATTCGTTGCAGATATCAATACTTTCAAATGATACATATGGTTCAACTGGTCTGCCGTCTTCCTGATTTGTATGAAAGATGACAGGAACTGTGACCTTATGATTTTGTGGATTTGCACTGTTTTTATCGGAAACCGATATTTCATTTCCGCAGATATCACATATTATAGATGTTTTTGTCATAATCTTTACCTCTTCTCCTCGTTATTTTACCTGTTCCACGTTTTTCTTCCTCGGTGTTGCCTTAAGGACTTTACCCGACCTGATATCTTCTGTAAATACATGAGAAGTAGATGTACCGAGAGAGCCAGATTCCCTTCTATAAGTATATTCAATATTTATCATCAGTGTGTTGTCTGGTACTTCAAATGTTATCTTCATAAGTAATTTTCCTTTCTGCCGTTGCCTGTAAGATATGTACTGTCATAAAATTTTGGCGGAGAAACCCACAGGCTTACCTGTGGGAGAAACCGCCTTTTGAAATCCTATAAGGGATTTAATAACTCTCTCCGAAGAGAGGTAAGTGTACCATCGCCAATGTTAATAAGAGGTTTTATACAAGCAACACTGTTCCTATACCTCAGAATTGTTTAATCACTTGTCTTAGAGCTGCGGACTTGGTACTACATCCACAGGTAACTATATATTCTCTCTTAACGTAGTGCCCGAAGCACTTAGGCTACTCACTCAGGGTTACAGTATTTCTACCGCAACCCCACGGGCTTGCCCGTGGGTATTAGTGAGATTGGCTGCCTCCTTTTGGTTTTTTGTTGATGTTGGCTTTTTCTATATAGTAATCATATCATATATAATATATCTGTAAATGATTTTTGAAATTCACATACAGGAATTGCAAACTATTCAAGTTCCGCCCCGCAATGTGGACAGTAATAATAAGAGCTAAAGTTCTCATCTGCACGTATAACGTAGTGGCATACGGAGCATTCATGGCAGTTGCATCCTACATCAATCCAACGACCATGAACTGGGACGCCAGCCTGACACTGGCTGCATAATATTACAGTATGACTTTTATTTGGATCGAAAAAACTCACGCTGCCTTTTACGGGTACTTTTTTCCCACACTTATCGCATGTAACTGTCTGCATCATCATCACCTGTTTTCATATATTTAATAAGAAAGCTACTTTTTTCTCTTTTTGATGATACAATCATAACATATAATAGATTTATGTAAATGGTTTTTGATAAAAAATTTGACATAAAGGTCTGTTTTAGATATACTGTATATGTAAACATTGTAATGAGATTTAAGTCGTTTGCAGATTCATGAGAATCAGCAGACGGCTTTTTTCTTTTAACGCAAAGGAGGCGTTTTATGAAAGAAAAAAATGTTAAAAAAAAACATGGATATGTATTTGATATCCATACGTGGAAACCCGTGATCAATTATAATATGATCGATTTTTACATGGGCGGTAGAAAGGCTCTGACTATCTCAACAAATCAGAGCCGGAAAATGCAGGAGCTTCTTATAGATTTCTGTATAGAGGCTCTTGTAGCCAGTGCAAGGCTTGGCCTCTGTCTGGCCTCTGATGCAGAAAAGATTGCATCGGAGGAAAAGATAAGGGCTGGGCTTCGTTCTGTCTTGGCAAAGGCAGGAATTAGGTTCGTGGAGTTTTACGAACCTCTCTCTGTGTCAGAGAGGAGGTGTGCTTATGGGAGCAACTAGCTTTCATATAGAGGCAGAAGGTTATACTGCCTCTGAAGCATATGCTCACCTGGTCGATAGAGCCAAGTTTGAGCATGGTGCCGATTATTATAACGGCACAATATCAACCTGCGACCGTCTCGATTTCAGGGGCATAAACACCAAGGTTTTCACAAAGACCGAGCTAAAAAAAGCCAAAAAGGTCATGGAAGCTGAAGACAATGGGAAAAAGAGGGTGGCAACCTGCATAGATTGCGGTGTCGTATCATATACGCTGCGATTGGTGAGCAGGCAGGCTACTCACAAGGAGCCTCCCAAGTATTTAGTGAAATATATAGTTCACGGTTCTTATCTTAATGATGAGGAATTCAACACAAAAAAGGAGGCTGATGAATACCTGAAAAAGTCTCTTCTTAAAAGTGGACAGACCTATGGGTTTGTTTATAAAAAGAAGATTCTTGTATCGGGTACAGAAAGAGTAACCGATATGAAGATCACTGAGAAGGTCTATAAAAGCAGGCCTCATCCAAAGAATATGAAAGATAAGATACTGCTTGAAAAGCACCATTATCTATTCTATGGGTGGGCTGCTTGCTAAGATTCAAAAAGAGAGCTGTCACAACGACGGCTCTTTTTTTGTTACAACAAAAAGCACCTGTTCTGAAGATATTCAGAACGGGTGCTTTCTATAAATTAAGATATCATATATTTTTGGTGGGGAAACCCATGGGCTTACCCGTGGGTATTAGGGAGATAACATTAGTCTTGCCTCTGCTCTTCTCCATTTACTGTTATTTTTTCGTTATCAGTTACAGGTATGACGACATACTTCTGACCATCAATCTCTGTAAATTTTACACCGCTCTTTTTGTCGGGACTTATACGTATTGATGTTACGGACGGATCGCCGGATACAGCCTTTTCTTCTATATTGCTGTTCTTATCTTTTTCAGTGTGAAGCCTTGATACCTCTCTCTGGAGTGCCTGCTTCTCATGATACAGCTTCTGGTTTTTTAACAGCTTTTCTTCAAGAAGTTCTGTTGCCAGAGGTCTGTCTTTCTCTTCGCTGAATGCATCATCATATTCCTTGGCAACTTTTTCGGCTTTTTCCTGTTCTATTCCGGCATCAGTGAGGATATCTGTAATCTCATCGGATGACACAGACACAGGTTCGTCATCACCCTGCAACTCCTGTTTGCTGCTTATATAGTCTGACAGGGAATCTGCCACATTGAACATTGCTTCATCATGATCTTCTTCACTGTCATTAGTAACAACACCTTCCACCATTGTGAGGAATGTTTTCTTTTTCTGGGACTCAGAGAGTTTTGTTATTACATGGAGTCCTTCCATCCAGAAATCAGCAGGCGGGGCATCCGGCTTCTTTGCATAGACTGTGACATGATACACATCTCCGCATCTGTCAGAAAAAGCAGGATACATAAATGCACTTTCAACAGGAGCTGCCGTCCATTCCTGAATAAGCGTTCCTATACGATTTTCATCTTCTCTATATCCAAGTCCTGGACTTGAAAGCTTAACAGGACAGATGGCTGTAAGGATATAGTCGAATACTATTTCTGATTCATCAAGATCTGTCCCGTCGGAAGCAGTTGACGGTACATCATATGTATCTGCAAATACGACAATAAGATAGTTATCTGTTGTCGTATAGGTGTTTATGATATGCTGATAGTACCGCTCCAGTATACCTTCATCTTTGAGACCGCTTTTTCTTACCTCTTCGAGCAGTCCTGTCACCTCTCCTGACACTGACCCGTTCTCATATTCATCTGATCTGAACGGAAGCATTAGGATATTGTTACCGAGCTTTCCGCTCAGGCTCTTCTTTGCAATGTCGATGTACCTGAAATATTCATCTTCCGGCATACTGTGCGGACTGTCAGCAAATTCTGAAATTATCTGCTTCTCATTACTCACATAACATCCGGCAATACGGGTGAAGTTGTCCTCGCCCTTCTTATATCTCTTTCTTATCATAGAGATGTCTTTCTTATCCATTGTTCTTTTCCTTTCTTTTTTTCTGTATATCTAATCATCAGCCACACGACAGTTTTGCCGTTGATGTTTGTCCTGTCTGTCGTTTAGTTTACCCCTTACTTCTTTCTGGCTTTTCTGGCGGATTTCAGAATACTGTCTATCTCATCTGCTTCTTTTGATCTTATGACGATTATATCCCTGCCCTTTTTGAAAACAGCCACTACTACGTGTGTCTTGTCGAGACCGTTATCAAGGACTGCATCTATGACACCCTTTCTTGCCTTATATCCTGCAATCTTAATGTCAGACACCTTCATCCCCATGTTTTTCATTTCTTTCTTGGATAGCATGGAATTTTCTGTCCCTATGCTGATCTCGGGAGGACACAGGTTTATGAAATTTTCCCCTGTTTCTTTGTCGGTCGTTACCGCATTTGCCTAGTAATCTATACACTCATAGGTCTTTCCATCAACTTTTTCAGATACAGAGCCCTTCTTGTTATACTTATATCTTTTGGGAATCTTATAAGTGATACCCTTGAATGTGACATTTTTTGTCTTTGTCTTCTTTGCCTTTGCCTCTGCCGATACTACTGCCAGTTGCGTCATCTGTCCCGTTAAGGGGACTGCTGATACGGCTGTTGCAGCGAGCAGCAGGCAGGCGATGCCTTTTTTTAGTCTGCTTTTTCCTAACATGAGCGTACCTCCTTGTCGGTCTGACTGACCGTATATGAAATTATGATACTATGTGTTTATCATACCACATATCAGTGATATGTAAACTGTTTTTGAGCAATCGACAGCTCTTTTACTGCACCATTTCTGTTCTGATTATATGTCATAAACTCTGATTTTCTTTGTTTTCCGAAGTTGCAGACAGATTCGGTGAATAGATGGAAGAAAGCGACGGTTCTGGATAAATAAAGAAACGGTATGATCAGAAAACTCGGAGATGTATTCCTGATTGCAAATATCAGGATTTTATGCTATATTGTAACTGAAAAATGAATCTTTGAAATAGGTTCTGCCCGTTGTGCTATGCCAGGGACAGAACCTTTTTCTATGATATAGGACGATATTCTGATAACAGAGGTGATACAGATATGGCAGTATGTGAGTTCAGCAACGTGGAGATATCAGAAAAAGATGGTGGCTGTTTTAAGGCGGATCTTACTCTTAATGCCTCAGGAGGAGGTCAGTATCTGTTTGACTGTTCGTATGATATAGAAAATCAGAGCCTTAATCTTACAAATGGCAGACGTGCCGATGAAAAGCCCGCTATGGACGGAGAACTTGGCAGTATCATAAGATTCCATATCTTTATGATAATCGATGCTATACAGTATTATCTGAAAGAACATTCAGATAACGACAATAATCTTGTGTAGGATTTGTATTTTGTCTGTTGTTTTTGACTGTACTTATTATGTATAAGATATCAGATATCTGAAAATAGTAGAAGGTAATGCTATGTGTGTTTATATTGGAATTGAAGATCTTGCAGCTAATGCACTTATAGAGCTTCTTGAAAAAGATAACAGTAATACAAAGGTTTCGTTTAAGGCACTTGAAGACTATGGAAATGCGGTTGTCAACTATATCAATAGCGAGGATGGTGAAAGGGCCGTTCTTGTGCTCTCACGTGATCGCACGAATCGTTTTTTGTATGATTATGCAGATTTTTTTGAATTATATACGGGCTCAGACGGGAAAGGAATTCTTCTTAAAGAGGGCAAGAATATAGAGGATTTGTGGTCTAAGTTTAGAAGTTACCTTACATTTGATATACTTAGTGCATTTGTTAATAAGAGCAATGTTAGGGCTTTGGGAACTTGCCGATGAATGATGTCAAGAAGTTCAAAGATCCTGTTTATGGCTACATATCTGTAGATTCAGATCTTATTGTTGAAATCATAGATACCCACCCTGGATTTCAGCAACTGAGGGATATTAACCAGGTTACCCAGATCTTATACAACATTATCAAGCTTATACGCTGTGGCATTCCCTTACGTTTCGCTGACATCCGCCGTGCTGCCTGTAATAACGGAAGGCATCGTATATTTCCTGCCTACATCCCCGTCGTATATCGACACATAGATGTTGAAGTTCCCTTGAACTTAAGCTTATGGGTTTTCTGCTCGCAAAATGATAAAAAAGGCAGGAATGATTCCTGCCTGAAAGTGCATATTCTGTTTAATACTGAAGGTCATTTTCAATAAAGTAATGCCATCCGTTTGCATACAGCGACATATAGAGATTGACTCCGATATTGTTTGCATCAGCTATGGATTTGCCCAAAAGCCGTTTCCTTGAATCGAACAGATACTGTCCTTTCTCAGTAAGATACTGTATATCATCGTCACTGCTGTTAATGAAAGCAAGTGCATCGGCATCATTTTTTATTGCATCTGACAGGAATTTCCTTACTGATACAATCTCATATATTCCATTGCTGTCCTTATATAAGTCATTCCTATTTATGCATCCGAGCAGTTCCTCTCTTGAATTGGCAAATATCCCGTAATATCTGCTGCCTATTTTTGAAACTATAAGCACTTCAGGGACAGCTGATATTACCTTTTCAAGATTCGTATTGCTTTTATCCAGAGGTTTTGTTACAGGATTTCTGAGATTTTTTTCATCAGACAATACCTGATCATTAAGTTTTTTCAGGTCTTCAGGAAGCGGCAGCGAACTGCCTTTGCCTTTACCCAAGTGTTCTCCTCTTTCCCATATCTGTATCTTGCGGTATTCGTAACCATATCGTTCAGCAAATTCTCTTATAGTCAGTCCTGAACGGCTCTGAAGTTCCTCTACTGAAAGCAGCTTCTTTGTATCTATTTCGGGTTTTACCTCTAACTTTGGAGGAAGTGCTCCTGGTATCTTATCCCTTTCCTTGATCTTTCGGAGTATTGTCCCTATCCACGGAGCAGACATTCCCTTTTTTGCTGCGATCTGTCTTAACGTGAGACCGTCGTTTACATACATCTCAGCAATCTCACGTTCTCCTTCATCATAATGATCGGCTGACAGATAATCATAGACAAGACTTTCTCTCTTATACCTGTTCTTTTTCTCATCCCGATGACGCTTTCTTATCACCCGGACTGCTCTTGCGGAACTCATGGACTGTCTTTCTTCCCAACGGACGTTATCAGCAGTAACAGGCTTTGTCTTATCTATGATTACAGCTATGCTTCCGTCTTTGTATTCATCTTTATGGAAGGCTTCACATACCAACCGCTGTCTGTTTACACACTGCCCCTTAGCTGTTACATTTATGGCATCTCTGTTTGTCTTGATATATTTATCACCATAACTGTCTATCTTATATATTTCCCCGTCAGGAGTAGCATACACGCCTTCATGCATCGTTTCTTTGGCGTTGGCGGGTACTTTTTCATATGTGCCTCTTGCCCTTGACATATGATTTATCCATCCTTTCTTTATGTCATTATATGTTGTTATTATAGCATACATCACAGTAAAGTAAATACCGAAAATTTTATGAATAATTGAAATTGCAGGCTGTTTATCATCTTCTCAACACTTTTTCGTATAAAATTTTCACCATTGTTTATATCTGAAAGCCCATAAATGGATAAGTTCTTACAAAAAATTCTGTTTCTTTGCTTGTCGTATCAGGATTCCATGGTTCTCCTGTAAACACATTAAAATACTCTGCCTCAGTCTCCGACTTTTCTGCCTTCACAATTCTTACTGATTCTTCTCCGCCTACTCTGTCGCTTACCGGTATTACAGAGATGAGACTTCCAACAGGAATATCATCCATTTCATCCCTTTTATAACAGTCGCAGTCCGCTCTTGCGATCCACCACAGTCTGTCATGGTTGTCATGTCTTGGCTTTTTAGGCTGTGCAAAGTCTTCCCCTTCGCATGTCCAGACTTTCTGCCCGGTATGCATATCTATAAGAAGAATCTTCTTTGTATGCCACTTTTCTTCTATCCTCGTAAGACTTGTGATGAGGTACGCTACATTCCTGTTTCCATGTTTTGTAATAGCATAATCTCCTGGTTTCATGTCTTTAAGACGGGTTCCGGTAAAAAACACCATTATCCGTGTCTGTTTCTGCTTTTTAGGTCTTTCTTTAGTTATAATCATTCGGCTTTCTCCAGTTCTTTTAGTTTCTGTGCATATTCTCTTTCTGCTTTACATTTGTTTGTCCTCTCTCAGCCCCGATGTTGGTGTACGACTCTTCTTGAATGTTCTATACGGTATTGCAGGTCGTTATGTTGCAGCCTCTGAAATGCAATAACTTTATTCAGCTCCTTTTTTGCTTCTTTGCGGGCTTTATCCCATTCTAAATATTTCACGCATTCAGCATGACATCCTACTGATCTGCCGGTGTTCGTTGTGCATCCTTTACATGGACATGTATTATTATCTGTCATATATTTTTGGCGGGGAAACCCATGGGCTTGCCCATGGGAGGAACCGCCTTTAACCTACCTTTCTTTGTTCTATAAGATAACTACTACGCATTTTTAGCAGCTTCAGGTTCTTATATCCTACAGATGCGTTAACATGCGTTCCGTCTAAAAGCCTCAAGTCCATACGCCCTGTAGAACGTCTGCCAAAGATGAAACACTTACATCCTTTCCACTGCACCTTATCAAAAAGCCTAAAACCTTTAACTTCATACGGTGCCTGATTACGTTTGCGATAACCACCTTTAAGGATGGTATTCTTATGTATCTGCCTGTTGTGGCAACGAACTTTTTTATAATAATAAACATCTCCGTTACTGACAGCGTTAGGATTGTCACTAATACAACGAGCATCTATGTAATGATCCTTTGGCAAGCCGTTTTTTATACGAACGTTTTTAGTAATATATCCGTAAGTAAGTTTTACGTCTGGATATATAGACTTAAGTTTCCCATACAAAGCCCAACGCATGATACCCATAAACGTAGCGTCCTTAAAAGACATTCCTCTATGTATTGTCTTAGGTAGTTTTACGGTTCCTTTATGATACCCGGTATGACAGGTTTCACATAGTGTGATCAGGTTGTTAGGTGCGTTGCTGCCTATCTTACGGCTTTCAATGTGATGTACATTTAAAATTTTATCTCCTGATTTTCCGTGGCAGCATTGACATTTGTGTCCGTCACGAAAGAGGACGTACTCACGCACATTCCAGAAGTCTAATTGTTCGCCATGTTGATAATCGTCCCCACTTATGGTAGGATCTTTAATCTTTTGTATATCGAAAGAGGCTACTTCTACTACGATATCCGAGATAGGCAGTATTTTATGTACTTTGGCTATCATTGTAATGTGAGAGTCTACTTTTTGTTTTACAGAAGGTGCTAACCACCCCTTACCACGTCTGCGATTATCAAATCTTGGTTTACGATGACGGAGTTTACGACTCCTGCGGGAACGCCTTAATTCTCTACGAGTAGAAAGTAAGTCTACAATATCGTTTCTAAGCTCTACATCAGACTCAAATAATACTTTATCCTTTGTAGTTGCTGAAAGACCAATATGCTTACTTCCACTATCTATGCCTAAAGTTACCTTTTGTGTATAGTTCGTGCTACTATACAACAGTTGTATTGTAAACGGACAGCGGTGTACTACCTTTGCCTTACCTTGCTTTAAAAGAATACGTACTTTAGCATGGTTTTCTGTAGGCATTAAAGGCTGTCCGGTTTTTGATAATACATAGACCATAAGTCGTACTCCTTTCTTAAAACCTTAAAAGGTTTTAGTTACTCACCCCGAAGGGTGGTTAGTGTACCATCGCCAATGTTAATGAGAGGTTTATGTGTCTGCAACACTGCTCCTATACCTCAGAGCTGTTTAATCACAGACCGTAGTGTTTGGAACTTGGTACTACATTCCAAAGTACCTATATATTCTCTCTTAACGTAGTGCTTAAAGCACTTAGGCTACTCACTCAGGGTTACAGTATTTCTACTGCAACCCCACGGGCTTGCCCGTGGGTATTAGTGAGCTGTTATCTGTTATTGATCCTCTTCCGTAGTTTCTGCGTCTCCGATATAAGGTTTCATTTTCTGCTGTAAAGCCTTCTTTTTCAGTTCTTTAAGCTCTTTTATTTCATGGTTGTATTTTACCCTGCTGATACAGTTTGAAACCGTTGACTGGCTTATCCTGAATTTCTCTGCAAGCTCTGACTGCGTGTATCCGTCATTTGTGTACATTTTCCACAATTTTTCCATCTCATCCGGCTTCAGGGCCCCTTTATGCGGTATCATATCAGCATCTCCTTTCAATTTCTATGTGATACATATGCATTTTCCGTGCGTTAATAGTTCTGACTACATTTACTAATGGTGGCATTCATTCCCGATGCTTTAGCATCGGGGTTTCTTCAATTTTGCCTTGGTAATGGCAACATTATCTTCTCCAAATTCCTTTGACAGATAACTTTTCAGAGAATCAGCATCTGCTATCCTTTCCATGTTTCTTATTTTCTTATCTCCGTCATAATCATCAATCACGATGAGAAGATTGTCATATCCTTGATTATTGGCAACCATATCCATAACCCTGTCCCTGCAATCATAATATGACTGCTTATCCTTCAGATGCAGCCACAGATTACGGGTAGGTTTTCTTAATACTGTTATGCTGTCTGCAAGGATACTGTTATTTTTATCTTCAGACAGGCTCACAGTGCCTTTTACAAGAACCTTGGCATCATCTGTACCAATTAGCTGCTTGCATTCCTGATATGTCTTAGGGAAGACTACAACATCAATCTGACCGTCACGTCCTTCAACAGTTACAAATGCCATCAGCTCGCCTTTCTTGGTCGTTACTATACGGCGTTCTGTTACCATTCCGCCAAATGTGGCTTTCTGCCCGTCTTTTGCAGTTCCGTTTGATATGATATTTCCTTCATCATCAGTCTCTTTTGCAAGGTCTGATGCTTCGATAGTATCTTCCTCATCAAGTACCTCGGCATATTCATCAAGAGGATGTCCTGACAGATACATTCCGGTAGCTTCTTTCTCTTTTTTAAGGAGGATTTCTTTATCATATTCGGGAAGAGGTCTGAAATAATCAGCATCTTCATCTGCTTTGCTGAATCCTGCAAGGTCAAACATGGACATCTGCCCTTCGACTTGATTCTTACTTTCTTTCTTTTTATCCTCATACACGCTCTTCATGTACGTCGCAAGAATGTTCCTCGTATATCCGAACGGGAATGCGCCTGCATTGGCAAGTGAGACCATTGCTCCGGAGTTGAGGTCAGGATTTCGTTCTATAAAGTCTATGACTGATTCATATCTGCCGTTTTTATTTCTTTCATCTACAGCTTCTTCTGATACTGCATCTCCTACTTTCTTTACGGCATTGAGTCCGAACCTGATCCCGTCTCCTTCGACAGTAAATCCGACTCCTGAACTGTTTATGTCAGGCGAGAGTATCTGTATCCCTGTCTTTCTGCACTCAGCCACATATTTTACAAGTTTGTCAGTCTTGTCTGAAACAGATGTCATAAGACCTGCCATATATACGACAGGATAATGGCACTTCAGATAGGCTGTTTCCATGGATATGGCTGCATAGGCGGCAGCATGGGATTTATTGAAGGCATACTTTGCGAAGTCGATCATCTGGTTGTAGATAGTTTCGGCATTCTCTTCGGATATGCCGTTCTTTATGCATCCAAGGATATTCAGTTCTTCGTTGCCGTAAATAAAATTTTTCTTCTCAGCAAGCATTATATCCATTTTTTTCTTTCCCATTGCCTTACGTACAACGTCTGCACGACCCATTGAAAAGCCTGCAAGATCACGTACAATCTGCATTACCTGCTCCTGATATACGATGACACCGTATGTAGGCTCCAGGATATGCTCTAACTGAGGAACAAGATAATGGATTGTTTCAGGATGATGCTTTCCCTGAACGTACTGAGGAATGAAGTCCATAGGTCCCGGTCTGTAGAGAGACACACCTGCTATGATATCCTCGAAAGAATCAGGGCGAAGTTCTTTTATGAACTGGGTTATTCCCGATCCTTCGAGCTGAAACACTCCCATTGTCTCTCCTCTTGAAAGCATTGCAAGGGTTTCCTTGTCATTCAGGATTTCTTCATTCCATAAAGGTACATCTATACCCTTCTTTTTCAGCTCATTTCTTGCATAGGATATGACAGTAAGGTTTCTAAGCATCAGAAGATCCTTTTTAAGGTTGCCCAGATGTTCCACTTCTGCCATATTGTACTGACATACCAGATACCCGGTCTTCTTATCGACTGAACACGGGTAAAGGTCTTCACACGGGACAGGAGTTGGAATATGCCCACAGGCGTGCGTAGATACTGCACTCTTTGTTCCCTGTATCTTTGTTGCTATATCCCATATCTTCTTATAGTCTTCATTTGCTTCAATCTCTTCTTTCAGGTCAGGATTGAGCTGCATGGCTTCTTCAAGACTTTTGGCATCATTCGGAATCATTTTTGAAAAATGGTCTCCTACTTTTGGTGGAAGTCCTGCCACTCTTACACAGGCTTTTAAAGCACCTTTTGGAAGCATTGCTGTGAATGTCTGTATCTTTGAAAAATGGTCGAGACCGTTGGATTCTGCCTCAGACTTTATTACATCATCCTTTCTGTCAAATTCGTAATCTACGTCTATATCAGGCATTGATATACGTTCAGGATTAAGAAAACGCTCGAAAATAAGGTGGTACTTGATAGGGTCGATGTCGGTAATCCCAAGACAATAATTGTTTACCGAACCTGCACCCGATCCTCTTCCTGGGCCAACAAGCACGTCATGTGATCTTGCCCACATTATAGTCTTTCTGGTATCAAGAAAATATTCGGCAAATCCCATCTGCTTTATGATACTAAGCTCGTACTCAAGCTGTGTTTCTGCCTGCTGCCTTTCAGAATGACCTTCAGGGTATCTCCAGTCAAGTCCCTTATAAGCTTCGTCGGACATATATCGGAAATAGTCTTTTCCATACTCAGGCGGGATGATGACTTTTGGCATTCTGTAATCCGATGGCTTATGAGCATAGGTGAAATCAAAGTTACACTTATCTGCAATCTTCACGGTATTATCAAAAGCATCGGGAAGATTTGGGAACAGGCTTCGCATCTCTTCTTCTGACCGTAATGAATAATCGCCTTCATAATGCATACGCTCAGGATCGTCAAGCTTGTTCTTTGTCTGCATACATAAAAGCCAGTCATGAGCCTCCTTGTCTTCAGGATATACATAATGGCAGTCATTAGTACAGATAAGAGGTATATCATACTTCCTTGCCATCTGTATGATAATCTGAAAAGCTCTTGCCTCATCCATGATACCGTGTTTCTGTATCTCCAGGTAGTAATCATCGCCAAACAAATCTCTGTATTTTAAGGCTGTCTCTTCTGCTCCTTCTACGTCTCCTCTTAATATTTTTTTGGATACTTCTCCTGCCACACAGGCCGATGTGCATATAAGACCGTCATGAAACTGTTTAAGCAGTGAAAAATCAATCCTTGGCTTTTTATAAAATCCTTCTGTATTTGAGCGGGTGATGAGCTTACATAAGTTTCTGTAGCCTGTCTCGTTCTTTACGAGCAGTATCAGATGATAATAACTTTCACCGTCAACAGGCTCTTTTAATTTTCTGTCAGTAGGTGCTACATAGCACTCACATCCAAGGATAGGTTTTATCCCGCCTGCCTTGCATTCGTCATAGAAGTCATCGAGACCATATCCGACTCCATGATCGGTTATGGCAAGAGCGTCCATACCAAGCTCTTTTGCTCTTTTAACATAATTTTTTATCTTCCCCAGACCGTCGAGTATTGAATAATCCGTGTGAAGATGGAGATGTACATAAGCCATTATTTTCTCCTTTTGTTAAGCTGATTGTTTATAGTGATATTATAACATAACATTGAAATATGTAAACGCAAAAAGTCTTCTTCTTATATACAGATAAACCACTCGCCATCTTCGCTACGCAGGTTCGAATCCTGCCGCTGTCGTGTAAGATGTATATTATATAACCTTCCTTATACCGCTATGGAGACGGGGCAGACTGTAAATCTGCTGTGCTTGCACTCGGAGTGTCCGATTCACTCAGGGAGGAGTGTTTCATTCAACGGTTTTGAGATATTTTTACTGTCTGACCGTTGATTTGTTAGGAAATAGCGGTATTCCTTTAAGAATATTTTTATTCCTATTGGAATATGTTTATTCGTGTTGGGAATACTGATATTCGTGTTGTAATATTGTTATTCGTGTTAGGAATACTGATATTCCTGTTGGAATACTGTTATTCGTATCGGGAATATTTTTATTCCTATTGGGAATACTGATATTCGTGTTGGAATATGTTTATTCGTATTAGGAATATTGTTATTTGTGTTGGAATACTGTTATTCCTATTAGGAATACTGATACGCTTAATCAGCCATTGTTTTATTTTCGATTTTAAGAAATCGGGCGGGAATTCTCGGGAACTTGTTCCCGAGAATTCCCGCCCGATTTCTTAAAGAGAGATACCTTAAATTCCTTACCAGTGTTCTTCTCTGCCCGTTGTGCAACAGCAAGCAGATTCTCATAGTGTGACATAAAATCTCCTTTCCGACATCAAAAAAAGCCGTTCTGGAATCTATACAGATTCAAAACGACTTCCGATATCTTATAACAGTTTACTATTCAATTATATACCAATAAACCAATATTTGCAAATAAATCACACTTATCTGATACATTTCTGACACAATATCAGCCAATAAGATCCCTGATATATCCGAATATCATATCCATCACCACACCATCTTTATTGTTCGGTATTATGATATCTGCGTACCGTTTTGTTGGCTCTACGAAAGCGTCGTGCATAGGCTTCGTCATACAGAGATACTGCTTTGTTGAGAAATCAAGGGAACGTCCCCTTTCTCTTACATCCCTGTCTATCTTACGAAGCACCCTTACATCTGAATCAGCGTCTACGAACAGCTTTATGTCGCAGAGATTACGGATTCTTTCGTCAAACAGTGTATATATACCTTCTGCTATGATAACTTTATTAGAAAGGATCTTTCTCGTTTCCGGCATCCTCTCATATGTCACAAAATTATATACAGGTGCTTCTATACTGTGTCCCTGCTTCAGTTCTGAAAGATGTTCAGCAAACAGTGACATATCCAAAGTATCAGGATGGTCAAAATTCATCCTTGTCTTCTCTTCAAAAGTCTTTTCGTCATAACCTTTGTAATAGTCGTCAAAATGCAGCACGGAAACACTGTCTGTAAACTCGTCTGCTATCATATCGCAGATTGTTGTCTTTCCTGAGCCCGATCCGCCTGCAATTCCTATAACAACATTCATGGTATCCTTTTTTTCTGTCATACGCCCGATTTCCTTTCGATATCTTGCCTACTGTACGATATGTATTATCCAGTCTATACCGCCAAAAGCCCGATCAAACGTTACCTCGGTAACATACGTATCTGGATCGCCGAGCGATATCTTCACATCATACGCACTGCCACTGAAGAATATGCTCCCGTCTTCTTCCTGTAGTACTACCGACTGCTGATTGGGTATAGATGTAAGAAAATCATTAAGTCTTATCATATTATCAAGTCTGTTCATTATCCGGCTCCTTTCTTTACTTCTCATATACCGCAAGAGACCACTGATATCCCTGCTCATAGTATAATCCATAACCATCAAGAATCCTGTTCAGTCCTTCTTCTGCCTTGAAATCATAATTCAGTGCATCATACAGGTCTCCCTCGAAAGTCATTGTAAGAATATCAGGATTGCAGTATTCTATCTGCGAAGTAACATCCCATTCGCCATGATCGTAATACTTACTGCCCTTTTCTGTCTTTCTTTCGACTGCCTCTTCACTCTTCTTGTCTGAATACTTGTGTCCATTGGTATAGATAGCCACATCGTCAAACACATCCTGTGCTGTAAGATAGTCTATGATATCCGCAAGAAGTCTTTCATTTCTTTCTGCCTTCTGTTCCTTTGTCTGAATCTGAATCATTTTACTCATTCGATGTACTCCTTTCGATTTCTCTGCCTGAACTCTTTCATCTCCTCTTGATGATTATATTGTATCACCTATCTGTTTTCTGTAAATGGTTTTTGAAAACTGTGAACTACTCGGCTACAAGTAGCCGAGCTTCCTGCTTCAAGACTGGTGGTAACTAGCATACCCCGCTAAAGGTATACCCCGTCAGAGCCAGCTCCACAGGCTTTAGTTCGGGCGGTCCCCGCCCT
>Ga0310695_10004115_pt1 | contig 27338 bp, 20 predicted proteins | sample RumenRJG_04DNA_FD_203882 | JGI IMG/M metagenome (GOLD analysis project Ga0310695, IMG submission 203882) | Bovine rumen microbial communities from Lethbridge, Alberta, Canada - RJG_04 (v2) (version 2) | ecosystem: Host-associated > Mammals > Digestive system > Stomach > Rumen | place: Canada... | reverse complement strand
TCGGACTCGATGGCGGGAAAGCCGTCTGGCAGAAGCCCGCGATCGGCGGCGTGCAAAATGCCGGACAGGCCCCCGACCTGTCGAAGCCGGTCGAGATTCCCGGCGGCGGCGGGTTCATCCTGACGGCGTGCGCGGCGACCGGGCTCGGTTTCCCCAAGGCGGGCGACGAGGCGGCGAAGACGATCCGCGCGGACTTCAAGGCGCCGCCGCCCGGCTACGGCGAGGTGCCGTTCTGGTGGTGGAGCGGACGCGATCCGCTCAACAAGGAGCGTCTGCTCGAGCAGATCGAGGAGCTGCACAGGGCGGGGATTCCCGGCGTACAGGTGAACTACGCCCACTACCGTACGGGGACGAGGCCCACGCAGGACTCCACCCCGGCGCTCTTCACCGACGAATGGTGGGACTTCTTCTCGTTCGCCGCGCAGGAGTGTGGCAAGCGCGGCATGGGCATCTCCCTCTCCAACTACACGCTCGACTTCCCCGAGGCGGACAATCTTTGGCGCAAGACCGGCATCAGCACGCCCGAAATGCGCGCCACCGAATTGGCGTTCGAGAAGGGCAAGATCGTCAAGCGCAAGGTGCCGCGCACGTACGACCCGCTTCATCCCGAATCAGGCAAGCGCGTGGTGGAGCGCTTCTTCAACCCGTTCATGGAGAAGGTGCCGGCGCATCTGCGCGGCGGGCTCAACTACTTCTTCCAGGACGAGCTGATCCTCTCGCGCGACATCCTCTGGCTGTGGTCGGACGACCTGCCAGCCGAGTTCAAGAAGCGGAAGGGCTACGACCTCGAGCCGATGCTGCCCGCGCTCTTCGGCGACCATGGCCCCGACACCGTGAAGGTGCGCCTCGACATGAACGACGTCATGAGCGCCCTCGCCTGCGAGCGCTACTACAAGCCGATCTACGACTGGCACGCGAGCCGCGGCCTCATCTACGGCTGCGACCAGGCGACGCGCGGACGCCATCCGATGAACAAGTACATCGACTACATGCGCGTGATGAAGTACTTCACCGCGCCCGGATTCGATACGCCCGGACGCTCCGCCGACATCATCAAGAACAAGGTCGGCTCCTCAATCGCGCACCTCTACAACCGTCCGCGCGTGTGGCTCGAGGGCTACCATTCGCAGGGCTGGCAGGCCTCCACCTCGACGATCTTCGACTCCACCTGCCACAACTACCTCTACGGCTCGAACCTCCTCAACCTCCACGGCCTCTACTACTCCACCTACGGCGGCTGGTGGGAGTGGGCGCCGCCGTGCTACCACTTCCGCATGCCGTACTGGACGTACATGAAGACGTTCCTTAAGTACTTCGAGCGTCTGAGCTACGTGCTCAGCCAGGGCGTCCACGTGTGCGACGTGGCGGTGGTGAACCCGCTCGAGCCGTGCGTGTACAACAGAAACAGGGGGAACGTCTCCGTGGGCGTCGCCCATGACATCGTGCGCCGCCTCGTCACCGAGGCGCAGACGGACGTCGATTTCATCGACGCCGATTCGCTCGCCCGCGCCGAGGCGAAGGATGGACGCCTGTGCGTTGCGGGCGAGGCGTACCGGGTGGTCGTCGTGCCGGACATGGTCGCGATCAAGCGGTCGTCGCTTGAAAAGCTCGTTTCGTTCAAGCGCGCGGGCGGCAAGGTGGTCGTCCTCGGCGCAAAGCCCCAGTTCACCGACGCCCCGCACACGGAGAAGGCGAAGATCGACGCGCTCGTCGCGGAGCTGACCGTCGCATTCCCCGCCAAGCCCTCCGCCGAGCAGCTGAAGGCGATTGCAGTCTCCGTCGGCACGCCCGATTTCCGCGCGCCCGGCGCGGCCAAGGCGCTCCACCGCCGCGTGGGCGGCTACGACGTGTATTTCATCTGCGATCTGAAGGAGACGGGCGACTGTACGTTCCGCGCCACGGGCACGCCTGAGCTGTGGAACCCGTGGGACGGCACGCAGAAGGCGCTCACGGACTTCAGGCACAACGGCGACGGCACGACGACGGTGAAGATCGCGGGCGACGGCGCGCCGCGTCTTATTGTGTTCGTGAATGACGGCGGTCGCGGGGCGACCGCCCTACCAAGGGCCGCGACAAGCGCGGCCTCTCCCGCTTCGGATGAGTCCGCCGGTAGGGCGCGGATTCCAGCCGCGCCGCAAAACGCCCTTACCCTCGATGGCGAATGGGACTTCACGCTCAAGCCCACGCTCGACAACAAATGGGGCGATTTCCGTCTGCCCGTGCGCGAGCGCTACATCGGCGCGGAGATTCGTCGCGTGAAGATGGTCGGCGCGGAGACGCTGAATCTTCCTGCCGAGATGACGGTCGGATTCGGCCCGCAATTTCTTGATGGCAACGGCTCGCCGTTCCTTTTCTCCTGGCGCGAAGGCGTGGAAGGCAAGCCGGGCTTCCAGAACTGGCACCACGGCCTGAACGGCATCGTGGGCGATGACTTCTTCGTGCTGGGTCCGTACAACATGAGACTCTACGACGTTGCGCCGCCGCGGGGGGCGAAGCCCGGTGCGGCGTACAAGACCTTCGTTTACGCACCCTGCGCCTGCAAGGCGAAGCCCGTTTCGCACGGGGTGGAACCGAAAGCCCTTACGCTTGACGACAAGTCGTGCAAGGTGGGCGAGGAGGTCGCGCTTGCGGCGGGCTATCATGAGTTGGCCGTGAGCTACGATAAGTTCGGGCGTGCCGCGCTCGTGATGATGCGCACGGACATCAAGAGCGAGCCGTCGAAGGTGCCGCTTTCGATGTGTTGGTATAACGACCCGGCGGTGCTGCCGTTCGACCCGTTCGGCGGCAAGATCAAGGAGGGCGTGTACACGGCCACGCTGCCGCCCGCGTGCGAGGCGATTGAGATCACGCTGCGCGGGACGCTGCTTTCCGCCAATATCGCCGGCGCGGATGCCGAGGTGACGCTGGTGGATGACGGCGGGCGCAATGGTAGGGCGCGATCACCGAGCGCGCCGCACGAAAAAAACTATCGCGTGAAGCCGCGGTTGGCGAACGCGGGCGTGGCCGCGCTCACGCTCAAGGTCGCGCACGAGCCGGGCTTCATCGGCGGCGCGGCGTTCACGGAGCCGATGCGCCTCACGTGCGGGAAGGGCAAGATCGCGCTCGGCAACTGGGCGCTGATTGCGGACGGCCTTCGCTTCTACTCGGGCGGGGCGATCTACGAGAAGAACTTCACGCTCACGAAGGCGCAGGCGGCGGCGTCTGCAACGCTCGACCTCGGGCGCGTGGGCGCGTGCTGCGGCGTGTCAGTGAACGGCGGTGCGGAGAAGGTGCTGTGCTGTCCGCCGTGGCGCGTCGAGATCGACGGCCTCAAGGAGGGGGCGAACACGGTCAAGGTGACCGTCTACAACACGCTCAACAACCACTACCAGACGATCCCCACGCGCTACCGCACGACGGTCGAGAACGAGCCGTCGGGCCTGATTGGCCCCGTCCGCCTCGACTTCGCGCGCGAATAATCCGCACTGAATCGGGATTGCGGACAGGGCGCGGTTTTGGTATCATACACGCTTCTGCAAAGCAGCGCTTCAGTAGATGTACCTCAAACAACTGGACATACTCGGCTTCAAGTCCTTCGCGGACCGCACCCGGCTCACGTTCGAGCCGGGCATGATTGCCATTGTCGGGCCCAACGGCTGCGGCAAGTCGAACGTGTCGGACGCGATTCGCTGGGTGCTCGGCGAGCAGCGTCCGACGGCCATCCGCTGCTCGAAGCTCGTGGACGTGGTGTTCAACGGCACGGACACGCGCAAGCCGCTCGGCATGGCCGAGGTGTCCATCACCTTCGCCGACTGCGAGAAGGAGCTCGGCACCGAGTACCACGAGGTCACAGTCACGCGTCGCGTCTACCGTTCCGGCGAGGGCGAGTACTACATCAACAAGGTACGCTGCGGCCTGAAGGACATCAAGCGCCTCTTCATGGGCACGGGCATCGGCACGTCGTCCTACTCCGTCATGGCGCAAGGCCAGATCGACGCGATTCTCTCGTCGAAGCCAGAGGACCGCCGCGCCGTGTTTGAGGAGGCGGCTGGCATCACGAAGTTCAAGGCCGACCGCAAGGAGGCGATGCGCAAGATCGACCAGACCGAGCAGAACCTCCTGCGCGAAGGGGATGTCCTGCGCGAGATGAAGCGCCAGATCGGCTCGCTCCAGCGCCAGGTCGGGAAGGCGAAGCGCGCCAAGGAGCTGCGCGACGAGCTGCGCGGCCTCGACATCTTCCTCTGCAAGGGCAAGATCCAGTATTTCAACCTCGCGCTCGAGGGCAACGCCCAGAAGCAGCGCGAGACGGAGCAGGCGATCGTCGACCTCACGGCGGAGGTGAATGCCGCCGAGAGCGGCACGCAGCAGGTGCATGCGGACATGCACGCGCTCGAGGAGCGTCTCGGCTCGCTCGCCACGGAGGCGGCGGCCGCGGACGGCGCCTACGCCCGCGCGCGCGAGGTGATCGGCGTCAACGAGCAGCGCATCGCCGAGTATCGCGCGTGGCGCGACCGCGACGGCCGAGAGATCGACGTCACGCGCCAGCAGCTCGAGGAAATCGGGATGCAGACGGAGTCGCTCCAGCAGAAGACCGCGCTGCTCGAGGAAGGCGTCGCGAGCGCGCGCGAGTCGCTCGAGGAGGCCGAGGAGGCGTTCAACGAATCGTCCGCCAAGATCGACGCGCTGCGGCAGGGCCTTCAGCAGGGGCGGTTCGAGTCCGTCGCCTGCGACCGCCATGCGGCGGAGGTGCGCGACGAGATCGCGCGTCTGGAGAACCAGGCGCGCGAGGTGATCTTGAAGCGCGAGCGCCTGGCGAGCGAGGAGGCGCAGCTCCAGGCGAGCCACGCGGAGGCGCAGAAGAACCTGGCGGACGTCGAGGCGCGCCTTGCGTCCGCAAAGGCCGCCGAGTCCGAGGCGGCGGAGCGGTCGCAGGCCGCGTCCGACGCGCTTGCGGCCCTGCGCGAGGAGATTGCCGAGGCGCGCGACCACCTGGGCGAGATGCAGACCGCCGCAGCCGAGAAGGGCGCGCAGCTGGAGATGCTGAAGGACGAGACGGCCGCGAAGGCCGTGCTTGAGAACGTGCTGCAGGACGTTTCGGGCGACGTGCGGATCGTCGCCGTGGAGACCGGGCGCGAAGGCGCGGCCGCCGTCGCGGCCGGCGACCGCCTCGTGGACCACCTCGCGCTGTCGGAAGGCGATCGCGAGACGGCGGACCGTCTGCTCGGCGACGTGGTGCTCGTGGACGGCGCGGACGGGAAGTGGACGCCCTCTACGGCGGTCGCCCCGTCGTCCGGCCACCGTTCGCCGATCACCGAGGCGGAGAACGAGCTTGCGGATTTGCGCGACCGCATCGCGCGCGCGAAGGAGACCTTGGAGACGGGCGCAGCGCGCACGATCGCCCTTGCCGACGAGGCGCGCGCGGCCGAGGAGCGTCTCACGGCGGCGCGCCGCGGCGCGGCGCAGGCCGAGGGCGAACACGGGACCGTCGCGCGCGACGCGGCGGCCGTGAAGGCGCGCCTCGACGCGGTGTCCGCCGAGCTGAAGGCCGTCCTCGAGGCGAACGCCGGCGACGACGCGCGTCGCGGCGAGCTCGAGCGGGATCTCGAAGAGACGCTCGCGAAGCGCGATGCCCTGATGGAGCGCACGTCGCAGCAGCAGGACGAACTGCAGCGCGTGGAGATCGCGCACGCCGAGGAGAGCCGCAAGCTTACCGAGCGCCGCATCACGGCGGCGCAGATGGAGAACGAGCTTCAGCTCACGGCGCAGCAGGGCGCGGACGCCGCGCGCAGGCGCGAGGAGCTCCAGAAGATGATCGAGGGGCGCGAGGCCGGCATCCGCGGATACGAGGAGTCGATCGAGCGCCTGCAGGAGGAGACCGTCGAGCTGATGGGCTCCTTGGACGAGCTGAAGGAAAAGGCGTCTGCCATCCACGGCCAGGTGGAAGAGGCGCGGCGTTCGCGCGGCGACCTGCAGGCGCGGCTCTCCGCCGCGGAGGGCGCGGTGGGCGCGAAGCGCGTCGCGCTCGACGAGGCGCGGACGTTCAAGGGCAAGCTCGAGGTCGCGGCCACCGAGGCGTCGATGCGCCGCCAGAACGTGTACGACCATTTGAGCCAGGAATACGGGCTCGACGCGCAGGCCGTGATGCGCGAGCCGGATCCCGACTGGGGCAAGGGACGCGAGGCGCCGCCGCAGGACGCGCTCGAGTCCCGCGTGAACGAGCTGAACGCGCAGATCGCCGCGCTCGGTCCCGTGAACATGGTGGCCATCGACGAGTTCCGCGAGCTGGAGGAGCGCTACACGCGCGAGAAGGAGCAGGAGGCGGACCTCCTCGCCGCGAAGGAGCAGATCCTCGCGCTCATCACGAACCTGAACACGAAGTCGAGCGAGATGTTCCGCACCACCTTCGAGCAGGCGAACGAGAACTTCCAGCGCATGTTCACGAAGCTGTTCAACGGCGGCGAGGCGCGCCTCGTGCTGCTCGAGAACGCCGAGGACCCGCTCGAGTGCGGCATCGACATCATCGCGCGTCCGCCCGGGAAGCGTCCGCAGAGCGTCACGCTCCTCTCCGGCGGCGAGCGCACGATGACGGCCGTGGCGCTGCTGTTCGCGATCTTCATGATCAAGCCCGCGCCGTTCTGCATGCTCGACGAGCTCGACGCGGCCCTCGACGACGCGAACATCGGGCGCTTCGTGGAGGCGCTGAAGGACTTCCTCGACCGCTCGCAGTTCCTCATCATCACGCACAACCAGCACACCATCGCGGGCAGCGACCTCGTCTACGGCGTGAGCCAGCAGGAGAAGGGCATTTCGCGCATCATCTCGATGCGCCTGGCGGACATCGGCGTGAAGCCGATGCCGGACGAGAAGTAGGTATGGCCCGCGCCGCATGATTTTTCAGAACGATGAGCAAGAAGAACAAGAACAACGAACCGCCGAGTCTTTTTGATTCGCTCGACCTTTTCGCCGATACGGGGGCCTCGGCCGCGACAAGCGCGGCCGCTCCCGCTGCTGCAGCTCCCGCCGAACCACCCGCCGGTAGGGCGCGGACTCCGGCCGCGCCGCCAGAAGAACCTCCCGCCGGTAGGGCGCGGACTCCGGCCGCGCCGCCTCCGCCCGCCGCGCCGCAGCACGTGGCGCCGCCGCCGGGGTTGACGGGACACGGGCCGCTGCGCGAACTCTTCGACTTCAACTTCCGCCAGTACTCCGCCTACGTGATCTGCTCGCGCGCGATCCCGGCGGTGGAGGACGGGCTCAAGCCCGTCCAGCGCCGCATCCTCCACTCGCTCTGGGAGAAGGACGACGGCAAGTACACGAAGGTGGCGAACATCGTGGGCCACGCCATGCAGTACCACCCGCACGGCGACGCGTCTATCGGCGACGCGATCGTGGTGCTCGCGAACAAGCTGTGGGGCGAGGGCAAGGGCTACCTCATCGACGGGCAGGGAAACTACGGAAACCTCTACACGGGCATGCCCGCCGCAGCCACGCGTTACATCGAGTGCCGTCTCACCGACCTTGCGCGTAAGGAAGTGTTCAACCCGAAGACCACGGACTTCGTGCCGAACTACGACGGACGCAAGCAGGAACCCGTGCTTCTGCCCGCGAAGATCCCGCTCCTCCTCATGATGGGCGCGGACGGCATCGCCGTGGGCCTCGCGACGTCGATCCTGCCGCACAACTTCATCGAGCTCCTCGAGGCGGAGATCGCCCTCATCCAGAAGAAGCCGTTCGAGCTCTACCCCGACTTCCAGACCGGCGGCGTGGTGGACGTGAGCGAGTACCAGGACGGCCTCGGCAAGGTCAAGGTGCGCGCCGTCATCGAGAACCGCGACAAGAACAAGCTCGTGATCACCGCGCTCCCGTGGGGCAAGACCACGGACTCGCTCATCGACAACATCGAGGACGCGATCAAGAAGAAGAAGGTGAAGGTCCGAAAGATCCACGACCTCACCGCCGAGAACGTGGAGATCGAGCTGGAGCTCGCCACGGGCGAGTCGCAGGACAAGGTGAAGACCGCGCTCTTCGCCTTCACCGACTGCGAACGCTCCATCACGTCGCGCCCGATCGTGCTCGACGCGGGGCGTCCGAAGCTGATGACGGTCACGCAGATCCTGCAGAAGAACGTGGACCGCCTCATGTTCCTCACGCGCCGCGAGCTGGAGATCCGCCTCGCGGAGCTGGACGACCTCTTCCACGCGCGCACGCTCGACCGCATCTTCGTGGAGGAGCGCATCTACAAGCGCATCGAGAAGGAGAAGACGTACGAGGGCGTGCAGCAGACGGTCATCGAGGGCTTCAAGCCGTACCGCGCCGAGCTGCGGCGCGACGTGACGCTCGACGACGTGGAGCGCCTGCTCAAGATCCCGATCCGCCGCATCTCCCAGTTCGACATCGACAAGAACCGCGAGACGATCAAGAACATCCTCGCCGAGGAGAAGCAGGTGAAGGACGACCTCGTGCACCTGCGCGCGTTCGTGGTGAAGTACCTCAAGGGCCTCGTGAAGCTGTACCAGAAGAAGTACCCCCGCTGCACGCAGGTGTCGACGACGCCGTTCAAGCAGGTGGACGTGCGCAAGCTCACGTCGAGCGAGCTCACGATCCGCTACGACAAGGAGGCGCACTTCGTGGGCGCCGGCCTCAAGACGGGCGACGAGCTCTTCAAGTGCTCCTCGCTCGACAAGCTCGTGTTCATCTGGAAGGACGGGCGCTACAAGATGTCCGCCCCCCAGGACAAGATCTTCGTGGACAAGGACCTCCTCGAGGTGTTCCTCTTCAATCCGGAGAAGGACCGCGACAAGGAGTTCGTGTGCGTGTACGAGGAGCCGCTGTACGGCTTCTCCTACATCAAGCGCTTCACGTTCGGCGGCATGATCAACAACAAGGAGTACCGCCTCGCGCCCGAGAAGAGCAAGCTGCTCTACTTCGAGGCGGGATGCCCCGCGCAGTTCTACGTGAAGTTCAAGCCCGCGAAGGGGCAGAAGATCCACCAGATGCTGTTCGAGCCGCTTGAGCTCGTGGACAAGGGCGGCGGCGAGAAGCGCCCGGTGGTCGAGCTGCGCACCGCGACGGCACGCGGCATCCAGCTCACGACGAAGTCGATCGCCCGCATCTCGTCCACCAAGGGCAGCTGGTGGGAAGAGGGCGAGGGTTCGTCGAAGGGCGTGCTGCTGTAGGGACGCCGCATGGCCGGAGCGCGGACATTCCGCCTGGCGCTGCGCGATTCGCTCCCGGTGCTGATGGGCTACACGACGATGGGGTTCGTCGCGGGCGTGCTGCTCGCGGCGAAGGGGAACGTGACGCTCGCGCCGCTCTGGGGCTTCCTCTCGAGCGCGCTGTGGGTGACGGGCACGATGAGCATCGCGGGCGTCCCCCACATCGCCGCGCACATCTCGGCCGCCGCGTTCGCGCTCATGACGCTCGCCGTCAACTTCCGTTACGCCTTCTACGGCTTCTCGATGCTCGGACGCTGGAAGGACGTGCCGTTCCTCCGCAAGTGCTACCTGATCCTCATGCTGACGGACGAGAACTACGCCCTCGAGGCGGCGTCGCCCATCGCCGACCCCAGGGAGCACCTGCGCTACTGCACGTACCTCTCCGTGCTCAACCACTCCTACTGGATCGTCGGCGTCACGTCCGGGGCCGTCGCCGTCGCGCTCCTCGGGATGGTGGTCGATCCCGACGCCATCCGCAGCTGGACGAACGGGATGGAGTTTGCGATGCTCGCGCTGTTCCTTGTGATCTTCACCGACCAGATGAGGGGGTTCTGCCGCCGTGGAAAATGACGCCCTCTACATGCTCGGCATCGTCGCGGCGGGCTTTGCGGTGAACTTCGGGCTCCGTGCGCTGCCGTTTCTCTTCTTCGGCGCGCGGAAGGGGCCGTTGCCGCCGTGGGTGGAGAAATTCGGGGCGTTCGTCTCGCCCGTGATCATCGCCTGCCTCATCGTCTATTCGTTTGCGGGCATGCAGTGGCGCACGGCGGCCCCCTACCTCGCGGCCGCGCTCACGGTGGGACTCCAGGTCTGGCGCCGCAATCCGCTCCTCTCGATTGTCGCCGGCACTGTGGCCTACATGGCCCTGCTCCGTTTCGGGGGGTAGCGCGCAGGTCAGGCGATGGCGAGCATGGCGTCGATCGCGCGCTGGGCGCGGACGGCGATCGCCTCTGGCACGGTGACGACGGGCGTCATGTCGCGCAGGCAGTCGCGCACCTTGTCGAGCGTGGTCTTCTTCATGTTGGGGCAGACGAGCTCGGCGGCCGGGTAGAAGTTCTTGCCCGGGTTTTCCTTGCGCAGGCGGTGGAGGATGCCGAGCTCGGTGCCGACAATGAACTCGGTGTCCGCCGAATTGCGCGCGTAGGCGCACATGCCGCCGGTGGAGAGTCGCTGGTCGGCGGCTTCGCGCACTTCACGCGGACATTCCGGGTGCACCATCACGGTGGCGCCGGGATGTGCGGCGCGCGCGGCGGCGATCTGCTTCGCGGTGAGGCGCGCGTGCGTGGGGCAGTAGCCGGGCCAGAGGACGTAGGTCGCGCCGAGTTTGTCCGCGATGTGCGAGCCGAGGTGCTGGTCGGGCACGAACAGGATCTCGCGGTCCTTCGGGAAGCGCGCCATAACCTTTTCGGCGTTTCCGGACGTGACGCAGATGTCGCACTCGGCCTTCACCTCGGCAGTGGAGTTCACGTAGCAGACCGCCGCGGCGCCGGGGTGCTGCGCCTTGAGCGCGCGGAGCTGCTCGCCCGTGATCATGTCCGCCATCGGACAGCCCGCCGTGGGGTCGGGGATGAGGACCTTCTTCGCGGGGTTGAGGATGGCGGCCGTCTCGGCCATGAAGTAGACGCCGCAGAACACGATCGCGTCCACCTCGACCGCCGCGGCCTTGCGCGCGAGCTCGAGCGAATCGCCCGTGAAATCGGCGATGTCCTGCACTTCGTCGCGCTCGTAGTTGTGCGCGAGGATGACGGCGTTGCGGGCCTTTTTCAGCTCCGCGATCTCTTCGGCTAGGGTGTCCATGGCCATTATTATACCACAAAAACGGCGTTTCTCCATGTCCTTTGCAGTTTCCGCTTCTTAGAATTTGTTCGCGTCGCACTTGATTTCCGGCCCTTTTTTTGGCATACTATCCACATTTATGTTCGGCTTCCTTAGGAGAAAGAAAGACAGGCAGGGCCAGCCCGTGATTTGCGCACGGGCCGACCACTGTATTTCGCGCAAGAACATCGACCCCGATGCGCTGAAGGTCCTCTACCGCCTTTCCGGGCTTGGATACGTCGCCTACCTCGTGGGCGGCGGCGTGCGCGACCTCCTGCTGGGGCGCCAGCCCAAGGACTTCGACGTGGGCACGAGCGCGAAGCCGAACGAGGTGAAGCGCGCGTTCCGCAACTGCTTCCTCATCGGCCGGCGCTTCCGCCTCGCGCACGTCCGCTTCGGCCAGAAGGTGATCGAGACGGCCACGTTCCGCCAGAATTCCCAGACGGTCGGCGAGATCATCGAGCATGCGGCGGAGGGCCCGTTCGAGGACAACACCTTCGGTACGCCGGAGACGGACGCCTACCGGCGCGACTTCACGGTGAACGGCCTCTTCTACAACATCAAGGACTTCTCGGTCATCGACTACGTGGGCGGCCTCAAGGACCTCAAGAAGCGCCTCATCCGCTCGATCGGCGACCCGATGATCCGCTTCCGCGAGGACCCCGTGCGCATGATGCGCGCCATCAAGTTCTCCGCCCGCCTCGACTTCGCCATCGAGCGCAAGACCGAGAAGGCGATTCGCGCGCTCCATTCGTGCATCCTCACGGCGTCCGTGCCGCGCCTCTGCGAGGAGCTGTTCCGCCTCTTCACATACGGCACGTCCGAGAAGGCGTTCCGTCTGCTCTGGGAATTCGGGCTCATGGGCGACCTGCTGCCGGACCTGGCGAAGTTCATCGACTCGGGCGGCGGGTCGCGCTCCGCCACGTGGAAGTACCTTTCCGTTCTGGACCGCTACGAGCGGGCGATGCACGAGCGGGGCGTGGAGGTGTCGAACGGCCTGCGGGCCGCCGCCCTCTACGCCGCGATGGCCAAGAGCCGCCCCGGCCGTTCGCGCGAGGTGATGGGTACGATGCTGGCGTCCATGAAGATCCCGAAGGCGACGTACTTCCTCTCCACGCTGCTGCTCGACAGCGTGAAGCGCCTCTCGCAGCCGCCGCAGCGCGCGCGCCGGCGCTTCGTCCACAACCGCGACTTCGCGGACGCCCTCGACTTCAACCGCATCTTGGCCCGGGCGGAGGGCCGCAGCGAGGAAACTCTTGACGCATGGGACGCGCTGTCCCGCAAAACGTGCAATGAACAAGGTGAGAAAAATGACAGAAAAGAAAGATGCTGACGTTCAGGCGAACGTCGATCCCGAACTTCCCGCTTTCGTGAAGGCGGCTCCGGAGCTCATCCCCCTCTGGGACTGGTGGGTCAAGGAGGGGAAGTCCACGCTCGTGATGCTTCTCGTCGTCGCGCTCGGCGTGGCGGGTTTCTACGGCGTGCGCGGCTACATGCGTGCCCGCAACGCGGCGGCGAGCCAGGCGCTCTCGCGCGCCAGCACGCCGGACGAGATGGCCACGGCCGTGGCCGAGTACGGCTCCTCCAAAGTCGGCACGGCGCTGAAGCTGCGCCTCGCGAAGGGCCACTACGACGCCGCGCGCTACCAGGACGCGCTGGACGTGTACGAGGCCATCGTCAAGGACGCGCCCAAGGACGATCCGTTCCGCGACATCGCCGTGCTCGGTTGCGCATTCTCGCTGGAAGGACTCAAGAAGTACCCGGAGGCCTCAAAGGCGTTTTCCGACTACGCGGCCGACGAGGCGAAGTCGCATGACGGTTTCCGCCTGGCCGCCAAGATGGGTGTTGCGCGCTGCAAGGCCCAGCAGGGCGACGTGGCAGGGGCCGAGGCTGATCTCAACGCCCTGAAGGAGGCCACGGAAGACGAGGCCGGCAAGTCCCGCATCGAATTCATGCTTTCCATCCTGAAGCACTACGACTTCAGCCGCGTGGACGCCGAAGCCCTCGACGTATTCAACCTCCCCGCCGCAGGCGCCGCCTTGCCGACGCCCGCAAAGGCCGACGAGAAGCCTGCCGCCAAGCCCGCACCCGTTCCCGCTGCCAAGCCCGCACCCGTTCCCGCTGCCAAGCCCGCACCCGTTCCCGCTGCCAAGCCCGCGCCTGCGCCCGCGGCCAAGCCCGCGCCTGCGCCCGCGGCCAAGCCCGCACCCGCGCCCGCGGCCAAGCCCGCACCCGCGCCTGCTGCCAAGCCCGCGCCCGCTCCTGCTGCCAAGCCCGCGCCTGCGCCTGTTGCCAAGCCCGCGCCCGCGCCTGCGGCGAAAAAATAATGATGTTTTTCGAGAAGGTGGTCTGAAAGATGGGAAAGCCGTTGAACATCATCGTGTGCGGGTCGCTCGTACCGGACCCGCTCCAGACGCTTGAACCGGTTGAGACGCCGCAGGGGCCCGGCCTCAAGAACGAGCAGATGCTCCCGAGCGTCCTCGATCCCTGGGCCGCATGCGCCCTCTACGAGGCGGCCGCGCTCGCGAAGGCGCGTGCCGGCTCGAAGGTGACGCTCGTCGCGCTCGGACCCAAGGCGAAGCTCCAGCAGCTCATGATGACCGTGGCGCAGAAGGCGCCGTTCCAGCTCGTGGCCGTGAACGCGCCCGCCGGCGGCTTCACGGACGCGCAGGAGACGGCCACCGAGCTCGCGAAGGCCATTCAGGCGATTCCGGGCCTCGACCTCTCCTCCACGCTTCTCTTCGGCGGCTGCGCAAGCGCGTCCCGCGACGCGGGCGTGACGCTCCAGTTCGTGGCGGAGAAGCTCGGCATCGGCGAGTTCTTCATGGCCGTTGACGAGCTGAAGCTTGCGGACGACGATACCTTCACGGTGCTCGAGCGCGTGGAGGGGGGACAGTACCAGTCCTCCACCTGCGCCGGCTTCCCCGCCGCCGTCGGCTGGGCCACGGGCAGCCTGCCCGAGCCCCCGAACAACCCGCAGACGGGCATGATGAACATGCGCGGCGTGATGCCCGCGCTCATGAAGGCGCCGGCCGCGAACGTCGGCACGGGCGGCATCGCCTACGCGAAGGCCGAGGTGCCCGCCGCCAAGCGCGACACGGTGGTGAAGAAGGACATGACGGCGGACGCGATCGCCGCCGAAATCGTGGAGTGGATCAAACAATGAAGATAGCTGCTTTCAGTCTTTCCGGACAGGGCTCCTTCGCGCAGGACAAACCCGCCCTTGCGGAAGCCATCAAGACAAGCGGCGCGGACATCGTGCTGCTGCCGGGTACGTCGCGCGTGCGTCGCGCCATCGGCGCGGCTGCGCTCTGCGCCGGCGCGCAGGTGGATACGAACGTCGTGTGCCTCACCATCGACGGTGAGGCCGTTACCGCCCAGCGCTGGCTCTACCGCCAGCGCATCCTCGTCACGTTCTCGCGCGCGGCGCGTCCGTGGGTGATCGTGACAGATCCCTCGCTCTTCGCCGAAATCTGCGCGAAGGCCGGCGTGGAGCCGGCCGCGCTCGACCCGGCCCCCGCGACCTCCTCGCGCACGAAGGTGAACGGTCTCGTGGCGGCTTCCGGCGGCGGCGAATCGACCATCAAGCCCGATGCGAAGCTCCTGTTCGTCGCGGGCGCGGGCTGGACGAAGAAGCAGGCGGACGGCGCGACGCACCTTGACGAGGCCGCGTCCACGATCACCGGCTTCCTCGCGAAGTCCGGCGCGTCGCTCGGCTCGTCGAAGAGCCTCGTCGACATGCCGGAGGCGGCGGAGGCGTTCAAGTTCATGTCGCACATGAACCAGGTCGGGCAGACCGGCGCGACGCCGCGTCACGCGAAGGGCCTCTCGACGTGCTGCCACGGCGAGGAGCCGCATGTGGTGGGCTGGCGCTTCATCGGCGAACGCCGTGCCGTGAACCTGGACGCGAACTGCGGCTGGGCGCAGGGCAAGGCGGACGTCCTCTACGTGGCCGACGCCTTCGAGGTGATGAAGAAAGTCAACGAACTTCTTTAAACGGGGTCTGTGCATGGCGGGCGGTGCGGACACGGACAACCTCAGGAAGGCGGCGATGGTCGGCGTCGTGGGCCGCACGAACGCCGGGAAGTCCACCGTCGTCAACCAGATGGTCGGCGAGAAGGTGTCGATTGTCAGCCCCGTGGAGCAGACCACCCGCAACACGATCCGCGGCATCGTGGAGGATCCGCGCGGGCAGCTCGTGCTGCTCGACACGCCTGGCCTCCACAAGGCCGTTGGACCTCTCGGCAAGCTTCTCAACGGCATGGCGCGCGCCACGTCTGCCGGCGTGGACATCCTGCTCGTTGTGTTCGATGCCGCGCACGAGCCGCAGCTCGAGGACGAGGGCTGGATGCGCCGCGTGGCGAAGGAGCGTCCGGACAAGGTCGTGTTCGCGCTCAACAAGTGCGACCGCTCCCCGTTCTACGAGACCATGTTCCGCGATTTGTGGAAGGAGGTCGCGCCCGAACCACAGGCCTCGGACTACGAACCTCGTTGGGTCACGTGCTGCGGCATCCGGAAGGGCGGGTGCGACATGCTGATGGACGCGCTCTTCGATTTCGCAGATCCAGGGCCGGCGCTCTTCCCGGAGGACGTCGTGACGGACTACCCGCGCAAGCTCGCGATCGCGGACGTCGTGCGCGAAAAGCTGATCCAGCGTCTCCGCGACGAGGTGCCGCACGAGGTGGGCGTGGCGGTGAAGGATCTGTACGAGGACCGCAAGCGCGGCTGGGACGTAGCCGTGACGATTTACGTGAACCGTCCGTCGCAGAAGGGGATCGTGATCGGTCCGCGCGGCTCGCTCCTGAAGGCGGTCCGGCAGAGCGCGGAGCCGGAGCTTTCCGACATGTTCGGCGTGAAGGTGCGTCTGGAGCTGTGGGTGAAGGTGGAGCCCAACTGGATGAAGAACGGCCGCCTGCTGGCGGAGATGGGGTACCTCGGGGCTGAACGATGATGCGGCGTGGCGTCCTTCTGGCGTTCGTCGCCATCTCGTGCGCGGCGGCGGGCGCGCCGCCGCAGGCCGCGTCCAACGACCTGGTCGTGGCGCGCCGCGCGCTGGGCGACGGAAACTGGTACACGGCCGAGCGCCGTGCGCTGGCGGCTGCGGTCGTGCCGGAGCTCCAGACGGAGGCGCGCCTCGTGGTGCTCGAGACGCTGGCGCGTTCGGGGAAGGTGTCCGAGATTCCGTCCCGCCTCGAGTCCTGGGGCAACCCCGCGGGCGAGCCGTTCCGCTACTGGCGCGCATTTGCGCTGGTCGAAGGGGGCAAACATGCCGAAGCGCGCGCAATCCTGAAGAAGAAGTTCGCCGCGCCGGAATTCGCGTTGCTTGCGGAGCGGCTTGCGGCGCTGCTTGAACACGATGCGGGCGACTACAAGGCGGCGTCCGCCCATTTCGCGGCGGCCGCGGCGCTGATTGCCACAAACGACACGGCCCGTGCCGAAAATGCCCTGGCATGGGCGCTCAACTGCGTGTCCGCAGGGGACGGAAGAGGCGCGCGGGAGGTGCTGGAAAAGGAGGGTGCGCTTGAGGCGAAGGGCTCCGCGGGCGACGCGGCGCGTCTCCTGGCGGCGGACGTGGCCGCCAAGTCAGGGGATGCCAAGGCCGCCCGTTCGCTGCGTGCGCGCATTGTCGCCGACGGCGAGAAGGCGGCGGAAGTCCCGTTCGTGTATGCGTCGCTTGCGCTCGCCGAGGAGGACTGGCTTGCCGGCTCGACGAACGCCGCGATTGCGTTCGCGTCCAACGCCGTGGCGCGCGCGTCGCGTCCAGATACGAAGACCCTTGCCGGATTCGACCTCGGATTCAGGGAGCTCGCCGTGCCGTCTCTCCGCACCAACGGCATCGCGCGCATCAGCGCGCTTGTGCGGGAGCACCCCGACGCGTCCGGCGCGGGCGACGCACTGCTCAAGCTCGGCGACGTGCGCCTCGAGGCCCGCGAGAGCAAGGAGGCGCTGAAGGCGTACGACCAGTTTCTGCAGGCCTATCCCGCGCACCCGAAGACGCTCCACGCGCTGGAAGGGCGCGGGCTCGCGTTCAATGCGCTCGGACGCGGCACGGAGGCCGTGGGCGCCTTCGCGCGCGCGGCGCAGATGGCCACGAACGCGGAGGACCGCGCCCGCTGCCAGTTTCGCCAGGGAGACGCGCTCGTCGCGTCGGGCCGCTTCGCCGAGGCCGCGGACGTCTACGGCGAAGTGGCAGGCACGAACCTTCTTGAGTTCGCGCAGTTCCAGCGGGCGGACGCGCTCTCTCGCGCGAACCTCTCGAGAGAGGCCGAAGAGCAGTTCAGGAAAGTCATGGACGGCGGCGGAGACTATGCCGTGGAGGCCGGTCTGCGCCTCGCGGCCGAGGTCGCGTCCGCCGGTCGGATGGAAACGGCCATCGACATCTACAGCCGTCTCCTGGGGGAGAAGGCGGGTTCGGACGCCGACCTTCTGGACGAGGGGGCGCAGACGCGCGCGAAGGCCCGTCCCCTGCCGCCCCTCACGACGGCGCAGCGGGCGAAGGCGCTGGAGAGCCGCGGGCGCGCCAACTACCGCGCCTACCGGTTCGAGGACGCGGAACGCGACTTCACGGCGGTCGCGAAGATCGATCCCGCGCGGGCGGACAAGATGCGGTTCTTCTGTTCGCTCTGCCGCTACGGCGCGGGCCGCGACGACGAGGCCTACGCTTCCGCGCGCGCGTTGCTCGCCGAGACGCCGGATTCGCCGCTTCGGGCCGACCTGCTGCTCTGGCTCGGCAAGTTCGACTTCGCCCAGCGCAACTACGCCGCGGCGTTCACGTCGTTCGAGGACTGCTCCACGAACGCGCACGTCTCGACGGTCCGGCGGCTCGACGCGCTCGTGCGCGCCGCACGCTGCATGGCTGCGCAGTCCGACTACCCCAAGGTCATCGAGATCGTCTCGCGCATCGTGAAGCACCCGGCCGCCGTGGCCGCTGCCAACCAGAAGACGCCCGAGACGCCCATCCTCGCCGAGGCCCTGCTCCTGCAGGGCGAGGCGCTCATCGACCAGGCCCGCTTCGACGAGGCCGTGCTCGTCCTGGAGCGCGTCTCGCGGCTGCCCGTGCCGGACGAGATGCGCCGCCGCGCGGCCGTGCTGAAGGCGGACGGCCTGTTCGCGCGGGGGGCCGACAACTCCGCGTACTACCAGAAGGCGGTCGACGCGTACCGTTCCGTGCAGCAGGACGCGGACGTTCCGCCGTCGCTGCGCATCGTGGTGTCGTTCAAGCTGGCGCGCGCGCTCGAGAAGATGCACAACTACAGCGAGGCGTCCGACCAGTACTTCACGAACGTCCTGATGGCGTACGTGGACGGCGTGCGCGCAGGCGTGCTTTTCGACGGCAACGCGCGCGCCTTCTTCGCGCGCGCCGCGTTCAACCTCGCCGACGCCTACGAGGCGTCTGGCAACGGCCGCCAGGCCGAACGCATGCTGCGCTACGTCGTGGACGCGCAGGTGCCGGCGGCCGACGCGGCGCGCCGGCGCATCGCGCGCCTCAGAAAGGAGAGAGGAGGACCATGAGTGTCTGGACAATGCTGGGCGGCCCCGTGTTCTGGCTGCTGATCGCGCTCGGCGCGACGAGTATCTTGTTGTTCTTCAACCGGCTGATCGCCCTCAGGCGCGCGCAGATCGACTACGCGGACTTCGTGCGCGGCGTGGAGAACGTGCTGGAGCAGAACAACCCCGACGAGGCGCTTGCGCTCTGCGACGATACGCCGTCGCCCGTCGCGCGCATCGTGGCGGTGGCGGTCCGCCACCGCACGGCCTCGGCGCGCATCCTGCGCGAGGCCGTCGACACGACCGGTCGCGTGGAGGTGGGCCGCTTCGAACGCCGTCTCGCGCTTCTCGCGATCATCGCGCAGTCCGCGCCGCTCCTGGGCCTGTTCGGCACGATCGTGGGCATGGCGCGCGTGGTGCTCGCCGTGGGCGGGCAGGCCCTCGTGACGCGGGCGGACCTGATCGGCGGCGCGATGCAGACGTTGAGCGCGGCGGCGGCCGGCATCGTCGTGGCTGTCTCCGTGCAGGTGATGTACGGCATGCTGCGCGTGCGGCTCGACCACCTGACGACCGACCTCGAGGCCGCAGCAAGCGAGATTCTCGGCATCCTGGCCGCCCATCGGGAGGTCGCGGCGTGACCGGTCGCGAATGGGGCTGGCGCCCGGCGCAGGCCGAGGGCATCTGGCGGCACGGCGCGCGCTGGACGAGACCGCTGTTCGCGGCGGTGCCGTGGATCACGCTGGCTCTCCTGCTCGTCATGTTCGGGCTGATCGGCGACCGCCTCGCGGCGGCGCCCGGCGTGGTGTTCGACCTTCCGGCGCCTGCGGGGCGCCAGACGGTGGTGGCGGGGGCGACGATGCTCGTCCTGCCGTCCGCGAACGCCGGCGAGTCGGGCGGGGCGCTCGTGTTCTTCGACGACGCGCGGTACATGCTGGAGGACCCGCAGTCCGTCGCCCTCCTGCGCGACCAGCTCATGGCGCGCGTCCAGGAGAACGCCGCATGCGCGACGCTGCTCGTGCTGGCTGACAGGCGCGTCGCGTCGGGCGACCTGCTCCAGCTCGCGGGAATCGCACGTGCCTCGGGCGTCACGCACGTGCAGATCGCGGAGAGGCGGGAATGAGGGACGTCCTCCACGACTGGTGGCCCGTTGCCGCGGTTACGCTTTTCACGCTGCTGCTGGTGGTGCAGATTCCGCGCAAGGCGATCTTCCCGCCGTCGCCGGAGGAAAGCGACGAGGCTCCGTTCGCCTCCTTCGTCACCCTCGACGACGACGCCTACGCGGCGGCGCTCCAGCGCGTGCGCATGTCGTGGCAGCTGCGCGCGCGCACGCAGCTCGGCGGAGGGGAGAGCCGCACCGCCGCGTTCGAGTTCGACGAACCCCTCCCCGCGCCGTACACGCTACCGGCGGGGGCTGCGTTCTCCGAGCCGTACCGCGCGCCGCGCGTCATGCCAGGCGCGCCGTCCCCGCTTCTTCCGGCCACGCTCGCGCGCTCCGGCGTGGAGGGGCTTGCCGAGGCCGCGGCGGCGTCCGCGCACCCGCGCGAGGCCGAGCTCCTCGAGCTGCCCGATTCGCTTAAGGAAAAAGAAACAGAAAAGGAAAAAACGCCATGATGACCGAACAGGAAATCCTCCAGGTGTTCTCCGACACCGGCGCCCTCCTCGAAGGGCACTTCGAACTCCGCTCGAAGCTCCACTCCGACCGCTACTTCCAGTGCGCGAACGTGCTGCGCTACCCGCGCATCGCCGCGCGTCTCTGCGACGAGCTCGTCGCGAAGATGAACGCCGCTTGCGACATCGGCAAGATCGACGGCGTGATCTCCCCCGCCGTGGGCGGCATCCTCGTGGGACACGAGGTCGCCCGCGCGCTCGACACGAAGTGCGTGTTTGCCGAGAAGGTGCAGGCGGGCGACGAGGTGGACGCCACGGGCAAGCCCGTCACGAAGCTCGCGATGCGCCGATTCTCCCTCAAGCCCGGCGAGCGCTACGTGGTCGCCGAGGACGTGGTGACGAAGGGCGGCCGCGTGCAGGAGACGATCGACCTCGTGCAGGCTGCCGGTGCGGAAGTGGCGGCCGTCGTGCTGCTCGTCGACCGCTCGAAGGGAAGCGTCAAGTTCGGCGACATCCCGATGTTCTCGCTCGTGCAGATCCAGCCCACCACGTGGGAACCCGCCGCATGCCCGCTCTGCGCCGCCGGCGGACATCCCGTCCACCCCGGATCGTAAGGGGCGGAAGATGAACAAGCTGCTTGTACTCGTTGGCGCGGCGGCGTTCACGTGCCGTGCCGGCGCCGCTGATTTCATCTCCGTCGAAGGTGCGGTGCCGGAGGTCAACCGGGGCGGGTGCAGCACGGCCGTGTTCGTGCGTCCCGTGACCAACCGCGCCGCCGTCGTGTCCGCGAAGTGGACGGTGACGGGCCTTGGCGTGTTCCGCGTGTTCCTCAACGGCGCGGAAGTCGGAGCTGAGGATTTCCTCAAGCCGGGCTACACGCATCCGTACAAGCGCCGTTCGTCGTTCTCCTACGACGTCACGGACGCCTTCCGCCGCGACCCGGGCGCGCGCAACGTGCTGTGCGCCGAGGTCTCGACCGGCTGGTGGCGCGACGCGATCATCGGCCGCGCAGGGAAGATATCCGCGTTCCAGGGCGTGCTAAAGCTCGCGTATGCCGACGGCTCGGCGGAGGAGATCGCCTCCGATACCTCCTGGCGCGCCGCGTACGCGGGGCCGCTTCGCCACGCGACGATCTGGGGCGGCGAGCGGTACGACGCGCGCGTTCCGACGCCGTGGCGCACGACGGGCGACGTCGATTGGAAGCGGGCGCGCGTCAACGGCGAGTTCAAGGGCGCGGTGACGCCGCTCGAAGGACGTTCCGTGCGGGTGCGCCGCGATCTCGCGTTCGCGCCGCACACCGCGTGGGTGTGGAAGGGCGCGGACGGCGCGGCGAAGGACCGACACGGACGCGTGCGGATTCTGCGCCGGTACGCCGGCGGCGAGACGCTCGTGCTGGAGCCGGGCGAGACGCTGGTCGTCGATTTCGGACAGAACTGCGCGGGCGTCCCCGAGTTCACGACGCGCGCGGCGGCGGGGACGGATCTCACGGGCCATCCCGCCGAAATGCTGAACGACGCGAACGGCGAGAGATCGCGCGGCAACGACGGCCCGGCGGGAAGCGCTTACTTCGCCAACTACCGCAGCGCGACGTCTCTCATGCGGTACATATTCGCGGGCGGGACGGACGAGACGTGGCATCCGTCCTGCACGTTCTTCGGCGGACGGTACTGGTCGTTCACGGCGAAGGGACGCGTGGAGTTCAAGCGACTCAGTCTGTTGCCCGTGATGTCCATCGCGCCCGAGGACGAGACGGGGACGATCGTGACGGGCGATGTCTCGTTGAACCGGCTCATCTCCAACTGCCTGTGGGGAATGCGTTCCAACTACCTCAGCGTGCCGACGGACTGTCCGCAGCGCAACGAGCGCTGGGGATGGTCGGGCGACACGCAGGTGTTCGCGGGCGCGGCGGTGTACGCGGCGGACGTGTACGGCTTCCTCTCCAAGTGGATGACGGACATGCGCGACTCGCAGGCTGACGAGAGGACGAAGTGTCCGGGGATGTTCGCAAAGGTGGCGCCGGGGATGTTCGGCGGCCGGCTCATCGGCTGGGCGGACGCGGGCGTCATCGTGCCATACACGCTGTGGCGGCAGTACGGCGACGTCGCGTGCGTGAACGCGAACTGGGACGCGATGGCGCGGTTCCTGGCGAACCTCGACAAGTCGAACTGGACGACGCCCGAGAACGAGCGGCAGTGCGTGGACTGGCTCTCGCCCGCCATGTACGAGGGGCACCGGCGCGGCTGGGGCTCGAGGTTCTGCAAGAACCCGTTCTGGGACGGCGAGACGAACGCCGACGAGCGCCAGTACTGGGACATGCTCGGCGCGTGTTACCACATCTGGGACCTCAAGATGATGGTCGAGATGGCGAAGGCCACCGGACGCGACAAGGAGGCGGCGGCGTACGCGCAGCGCGAGGCGAAGGCCGTGGCGCGCTACCGCAACCTGTTCCTCGACCACCACGGACGCTTCGCCGAGCGCTACAGGAACATGCAGACGCCGAACCTGTTCGCGCTCAAGCTCGGCCTCTTCCCGACGCAGGCGGCGACGGACGCGGCGAAGGCGGATCTCGTCGCGAGCGTCAAGACGGGGAACTGCAAGGTCGGAACCGGCTTCCTCGGCACGCCGCTCCTGCTTGACGTAATCGCCGACATCGTCGGCGATCCGGCGCTCGCCTACTCCGTGCTGCTCCAGCGCGACTGCCCCGGGTGGCTGTATTCCGTGGACAACGGCGCGACGACGATTTGGGAGCGCTGGGACGGCTACACGAAGGAGCGCGGGTTCGGTCCGCCCGAGATGAACAGCTTCAACCACTACGCGAACGGCGCGGTGCTTGGCTGGATGTTCCGGACGATGGCGGGGATTCGCCCCGGCAAGGAGGCGGGATACCGTCATTTCACGCTTGCGCCGAAGTCCGACAAGCGGATTGGCAGCTGCAAGGCGAGCTACCGCACGAAGTACGGGACGGTGAAAAGCGAGTGGCGGTATGTGGACGGCGGGAAACTCGAATGGTCGTTCACCGTGCCGCCGGGGACGACGGCGACCGTGGTACCGCCGGACGGCGGCCCGGCTGAGGAGTTTGGCCCTGGAGACTACAGAAAGGAAGTTCTGAAATGACAACGGGAAGCACATTCGACCGGCTCGCGACGCGCCGTGGGTTCCTCAAGGGGGCGGCGGCGTGCGGCGCGCTTTGCGGTATGCCGGCGGCCGTCGCGGAGATCGCGGGAGCGGCCGCCGCCAGGGGAAGGTCGTATTCCGTCCCGGTCCTTGGCGACATCCACTTCGATTCGCCCGACAGGAACCGCTACCACGCGGACTACACGCACAGCACGACGACGAAGCGCTACAAGGCGCATCTCAAGGAACACGTGCGCAACGCCGAGATGTGGAAGGAACGGATGCCGGGCCTCGTGCGCGCATCCGGGGCGTGCGCGCGCGCCGACGCGGCGTTTGCGCTGCAGGTGGGCGACTTCGTCCAGGGCGACTGCGGAAACGCCGCGACGCACAGGCGCATGCTCGACGACGCGTTCACGGTCGTCAAGGGCGCGTATGGCGGACGGCTGCCGCTCGTCCTGGTCGCGGGCAACCACGACATCCGCGGCGACATCGAGGGCGACGGCGCGCAGGAGACGCTGGAGAAATGGCTGCCGGGGAAGGTTTCGAAGGAGCTCGGCGTTTCCGTGCCGTGCACGACATACTCCTTCCGTCAGGGACCGGACGTGTTCATCGTGGTGGACTTCAACGATCCGAAACCCGATCTCGCGCTTGTGAAGCGCCTTCTTTCGGAGAGTGCGGATGCACGCTACACGTTCGTCGTCTCGCATGGTCCGGTCATCCCGAACGGGAAGTCGCGGTGGTTCCTGCTGGGCAAGGAAGGGCGCGATGCCGAGCGGCGCGAACTTCGCGCGCTGCTCGCGCGGCGCAACGCGATCGCGCTGTGCGGGCACACGCACGTGCTGGAGCTGCTCGACTGCGCGTTCCCCGAGGGGCGCATCACGCAGTTCGTGTTCAACAGCGTGTGGGCGAAGCCGAAACTGGCGGAGGCGGAGGTCGTCGGCGAGGGCGTGGCGGCCTATCCCCGGGCGGAGGCGGATTTCACCGCGGAGTACCGCCCGTACGTCAAGGGCTACTTCCTCGCGGCCGCCGCGGGCCACTACCGGCTGGAGGTGTCGGACGCGGGCGTGTCCGCGGTGTTCTACGGCGGCGACGACAGGACTCCCTCGCGGATGTTCAAGTTGAGATAGGGTTTGCGGCCGGGCGGCCGTTGTGGTAGAATACCGCCCGTCCGGACAAGTTTCAAGAGCCTTAAAAAAGAAGGAGCAGGCAAATGGCGATCAAGCAGACATCAATCAGCTACTACGGCCTCAACTACGTTGAGCACGCGGAGGCCGACTTCGCGGAGATGAAGGAGCACGGCGTGACGTGCGTGATCCTCGCCGTGACGGAGTTCGACTTCGACTTCTGGCGGCCCAACATCCCGAAGATCGTGGAGAAGGCGCACGAGATGGGCCTCAAGTGCGTGATCGACCCCTGGGGCAACGGCAAGTACTTCGGCGGCGAGCAGGTGTCGAAGTTCCTGCAGGACAACGTGGAGAACCGCCAGGTCTCCGCCCTCACCGGCGAGCGGCTGCCCTACGCCTGCTTCAACACGAACTCCTACCGCGACTACTTCCGCAACTTCTGCACGACGCTCGCGCGCGAGACGGCGTGCGACGGCTTCTTCTGGGACGAGCCGCACTACGCCTTCCCGAAGGGCATCGCCTCCATCACCGGCGGCGTGGCGGACGACTGGACGTGCTTCTGCCCCGTCTGCCGCAAGCGCTTCCTCGACTACTACGGCTACGAGATGCCGCGCTACATGACGAACGACGTGAAGCAGTTCCGCTGGCGCGAGGCGCTCGTGGTGCTGAGCGAGACGTCGAAGGCCATCAAGGAGATCCGCAAGGACTGCGAGATCACCTGCTGCGTCCACGCCACCCAGAACGGCTACTACGTCTCGGAGTACCGCGGCTACGACAACTGGGACATGGTCGGCGCGTGTCCGTACTTCGACGTGTTCTCGACGACGATCATCAACTGGGCGCTCCCCGAGGACTTCTACCGCGACATCACGAAGCGCACCGTCGCCATCGCGAAGAAGTACGGCAAGCTCTCCGAGCGCTGGCTCATGGGCTACTACAAGCAGCCGAAGGACTTCGCGCAGATCGACCGCTGGGTGGACATCGCCGTGGAGGAGGGCGTGGACCGCCTCGCGGCCTGGACCTACCGCGGCGGCCACGGCACGGTGGTGGGCGCACCCGACGCGCTCAAGCTCTGGGATGCCATCGGCGCGAACTACAGGCGCGTGGTGAAGTAGAGAGCCACGCGACATATTCTGGAGAAGGAGGCAAGTCGGTGGACATTACGAGAAGGACGTTCCTTGTCGGTACGGCAGTTGGCGTGGGCATGGAGACGGTGCGTGCGGCAGGTACGGGGCCGTCAGCAGGTACGGAGACGCCCAAGGGCGCTCCCAACGTCACGTTCGGCGTGCTGAGCGACGTCCATCTCGAACGGCGCGGCGACGAGGACACGCTCCTCAAGGCGCTTGCGTACTTCCGTGACAACGGCGCGGATGGCGTATTGATCGCGGGCGACATCGCGAACACCGGACGCATCGAGCAGATCGAACGCGCCGCCAGCTGCTTCTGGCGCACGTTCCCCGACGGCAAGGCGCCAGACGGACGCCACGTCGAGCAGCTGTGGGTGTACGGCAACCACGACGTTTGCGGCTGGGGCTGGCACAAAGGCAAGGACGAGGCCTTCCTCAAGTCCACGGCAATCAACTTCGGAAACAACCGCGCCGAGGTGTGGGAGCGCATCTTCCATGAGCCGTACCGCCCGATCTGGGCCAAGACCGTCAAGGGCTACACGTTCATCGGCGCGCACTGGGGGAACGAGAAGGACCTCGACGCCTTCCTGCAGGCGAACGCCGACAAGCTCAACCTCCGGAACGGCAAGCCGTTCTTCTACACGCAGCACCCGCATCCCGCCAACACCGTACAGGGTCCGTGGGCGTGGGGCAACGACGGGGGCGTCTCCACGCGTGCGCTCGAAAAGTTCCCGAACGCCGTGGCGTTCTCCGGACACTCCCACTATTCCATCACCGACGAGCGCTGTATCTGGCAGGGGAAGTTTACATCGGTCGGTACGGGCTCGCTTCGGTACATCTTCTCGCAGTACTGGCGCGACAACGGGGAGGACCACAGCGGCATCGCCAAGCAGATGCGGATTCTGCCCGAGGGCACGGGGCGGCAGGGAATGCTGGTGAAGGTGTACGACGACCGCATGGTGTTCGTGCGGCGCGAGTTCGTGCAGGGCGAAAGCCTTGGTCCGGCCTGGGTGGTGCCGCTTGACGGGTCGCGTCCGATGGCGTTTGAACCCCGAAGCGCCAAGGTGGTTGCACCCGCCTTCCCGTCCGGCGCGAAGGTGGAAGTGTCGCGCGCGATGGGCAAGGACCGCAGGGGGAAGGCCACAGACCAGATCACGGTGCGCTTCCCGGCGGCTCACCCGAGCACGACGTCGCGCGTACACGACTACGAGGTGATGGCGCTCGCCTACCATGAAGACGTCGATTACCCGGTGGCGACGAAGCGCGTCCTCTCCGAGAGCTACTTCCTCCCGCCGACGCGGGAGGCGAAGGCGGGTCACATCGTGTTTGCGGTGTCGGAGCTGAAGGGAGCGAAGGAGGTCCGCTTTGCGGTCCGTCCGCTCGAGTGCTTCGGACACAAGGGCCCCGAGATTTATTCGGAAATGTTCAAGGTTAGTTGAAACACGTAAACAGCAGGCTGCGCGCGTCGTTTGAAGTCCGTCGTTGATTACAGTCGATTCCTCCAGGCGCGTGGAGAGACGCCGGTCGCGTCGCGGAAGGTGTTGGCGAGGTGTGACGGACTGCAGTAGCCGGTTTCGGCGGCGATGGCGGCGACGGACATGTTCGTCGTCTCCAGCAGAAGTTTGGCGCGCGCGAAACGCTGACGGCGGATCTCTTCACCGACCGAGTGGCAGAGGTGTTCGCGGAAGAGCGCGTCGAGGATCGGCCTCCTGACGCCGAGGGCGTCGGCTATCTGCGGCGAGCCGATCGGCTGCGCCAGTCTCTAGTAATATAACGAGGGGTTTGATACAAGGCGGGAATGGGCGGGAAAAGGCGGAAAAGGGCGGAAAACAAGGGGTTTGAAGAGGGTTTGCACGCGGGCGGGCGGTTTGATA
>Ga0310695_10004114_pt1 | contig 27343 bp, 25 predicted proteins | sample RumenRJG_04DNA_FD_203882 | JGI IMG/M metagenome (GOLD analysis project Ga0310695, IMG submission 203882) | Bovine rumen microbial communities from Lethbridge, Alberta, Canada - RJG_04 (v2) (version 2) | ecosystem: Host-associated > Mammals > Digestive system > Stomach > Rumen | place: Canada... | reverse complement strand
TAATCGACGGCCAGGCATGGATCTACGGCTCTCCGTGGAGCGGCAAGACACCCTGCTACCGCAACATCAAGGCCCGTCTCGGCGCAGTGACACGCATCGACCGCGCACCGGCCAACAGCATCGACAAGCTCCAAGCGCTTGAGGCGTTCGCCTCGTTTCTGCCCTCGTGCTCGTCGATGAAGTGGGACGGAGTAATCTATAACAACATCTGCGACGCAGTGACAGAGGTTGTCGAGACCACAGGAATATACACCTTGCACTGCCTTCCCAACAAAGAGGCTGCCGAGGTGTGCTTCAATGCAATAACCAAACACTAATCCAATGACGGCGGAACATAACCAGAATAAAATAGACACTAAGGCACTGATAGCCATAAAGGGCTACTCGGAGATACAGTTTTCCAATGCCGAGTTCCTGCCAGAAGTGGTTCGCCTGCTGCACGAGGGCCACACAGTCACCTTGAGGCTGCGCGGGTTCTCCATGAGGCCCTTCCTCGAGGACAACCGCGACCGCGCCATACTGACCATGGTAGACCATCCGAAGGTGGGCGACCCCGTATTGGCTGAGGTAGGGCCGCGACACTTCGTGCTTCACCGCATCATAAAGATCGAAGGCGATATCGTCACGCTGCAAGGCGACGGCAACCTGGGCATCGAAAGATGCCGGCGCCGGGATGTGCAGGCCTCTGTGATAGGCTTCTACCGCAAGGGACGCGACACGCTCGACCTCATATCAGGCCGCAAATGGAAAACTTATTCATGGATATGGATGCACCTGACGCCGGTGCGCAGATACCTGCTGGCCTTCTACAGACGCATCTGGATGCCACTCTTCGGCCCGGCATAGAACTAAAAGAACAACAAAGACTATGAGAAAAAAAGAAGGATTCAACATCCGCAAAGTCTGCGGAGAGAACATTTTGGTTGCTGAAGGTATGTCGAACATCGACTTCAGCGACATCATATCGATGAACGAAACGGCTGCCTACCTGTGGAACAGCATCGGCTACGAGGAGTTCACGGTGCAGACCTTGGCCGACCTGTTGGTCAAGGAGTACGAAATCGACGAGGCCACAGCATTTGAAGATGCCAAGGATACAGCCGGAATGTGGGGCAAGGTGAACATTATCGAAGGCGATGACGTACCCGAATACGGCAAGAAGATACATGAACCTTACGAGGAACTGAAAAATGCAACGGCCAGAAACGGCGGCGACTATGACTCTGAAGGCACCGCGCCAAAGGGCTTAATCAACAAGATCAAGGACATATTCTGACCTCACCACCACCTTATATGACAGCTTTGCAGCCACAGGCACTCGCCCTTGGCTGCAAAGCTGCTTTTTTATTCGGTCACGGGCTTGCCTCCAAGCTCGTCGACAAAGAACTGAGCCACCTGTCGCAGCAGGTGATTGCGGGTGTTGCCGCCGTAGATGCTGTGGTTCTTGTTGGTGTAGACCATCTCGCGGAAGTCCTTGTCGGCAGCCACCAAAGCCATTGAATACTCGAAAGTGTTCTGCGGATGCACATTGTCGTCGGCCAGTCCGTGGCATATCAGCAGCTTTCCGTGGAGCTTCTCAGCGCGCTTTATGGGGTTGATGTCGTAGCCCGCAGCGTTCTCTTCGGGTGTGCGCATATACCGTTCGGTGTAGACAGTGTCATAGAAGCGCCAGTCGGTAGGCGGAGCGATGGCCACGCCGGCCCTGAACACGGGCCGTCCCTCGCTCATAGACATCAGCGTGCAGAAGCCGCCGAAGCTCCATCCCCACAGTCCAATCCTGTCTTTGTCTACGTAAGGAAGGCCGGCGAGATACACAGCCGTCTCCACCTGGTCGCGTGCTTCGAGCTCTCCCATGCGCAGGTAGATGGCTTTCTCGAACTCCGAGCCGCGTCCGCCGGTGCCCCTTCCGTCAACGGTGACAACGATGAAGCCGTGCTGCACGAGGTAGCTGTCGTACATTCCGCCCTGCCCCATGCTGCCTATGCTCCAGCTGTCAACCACTTTCTGGCTGCCAGGACCGCTGTACTGGTGCATCACCACGGGATATTTCTTTGCGGCATCGAAGTCTGCCGGCTTCATCATGCAGCCGTTGAGCCTCACTCCCTCGGACGTGGTGAAGCTGAAAAACTCCTTTGTGGCAAGGTCGCACTGCGCCAGCTTGTCGCGCAGTTCCTTGTTGTCCTCTATCTGTCGCACGCTCTTGCCGTCGCTGCGGCACACTTCCGAGCGATAGGGAGTGTTGCGGTCGCTCCACTCATGCACCATATACTTGTAGTCGCCCGAGAAAACGGCATCGTGCCAACCGCCCTGCGTGCCTATCACTTGCTGCTTGCCGCGCTTGTCGGCCACCACTACCGAGCGGCTCCACGCATTGGGCAGCGCAGCCTGGAAGTAGGTTTTGCCCGATGCAGAGTCGTATCCGTAGACACTCGTAACGTCATATTCGCCCTTGTCCACCTGCCTGAGCAGCCGTCCCTGCATATCATAGAGATACAGGTGCATATATCCCGTGCGGTCGCTGGGCAGCAGAATGTGTCCCGGCATGATGGTGATGCCCTCCATAGCCTCCTCTTTCACGTATTTGTCCGACTGCTCCTCAATGAGCTTCTGCACCTTGCCAGTGGCAGCATCGGCGCGGAAGAGGCGCAGCAGGTCCTGATGGCGGTTCATGGTATAGACCATCACGCTGGTCGAAGAGGGTATGGTGAGTATGCGCGGCATATATCCGTCGGCATCGCAGGGTATGTCCAGGCGCGCAGTCTTGCCCGTGGCGGTGTCGTAGCTCCATGCCGACACGTCGGAGTTGCGGCATCCAGCCTTGGGATATTTGTAGCTGTAGTGGTATGGATAAAGGCTCTGCCCTGCATCGAAGAGCTGCAACGAATAGGTCTCTACGGCCTGTTCGTCGTAGCGCAGCCAGCATAGATGCCTGCTGTCGCCCGTCCAGGCCATAGCCGTATTGAAGCCGAACTCCTCCTCGTTGACCCAGTCGGGCACACCGTTGATAATGCTGTTCAGCTCGCCGTCGGTGGTAATCTGCTGCTCCGAGGTGCCGTCGGTGAGGTAGATGTTGTTGTCGCGCACGAAGGCAATGCGCCGGCTGTCGGGCGAGAACACCGGCACGCGCACCTCGCCGCTGGCCGACAGCGGTCGGATGCTGTGGTCTTTCACCTTATATATATAATATGTGGCGGTAAACGAACGGCGGTATATGGGCTTTGCATCGCAGCCAATGAGCAGCGTTTCGCCGTCGGGAGAGATTATGTAGTCATCGAAATCCTTGATTGCCGAGGCTTCGGGAAGCGACTTGTCGAACAAGACAGCCGTGAGCTCGCCCGTGAGAAAGGAGTATTTCTCAATCCGCGCGCCGTCGGCACTCACCTGCACATACTCGCCGGTGCCCTCGAGGGGCGAGATGTTGCCTGCGCGACGGGCTGAGTAGGTGCCGGAGGTGATGTCTTTAAGCCTGAGCGGTTCCGAAGCCAGGCTGCTTTCCGATGAAATAAGAGTCATTGCCAATAACAGAAATATGGTTCTCATAGATATAACTAATTTCTCACAAAAGTACAACTATGCACAGACAAAGCCAAATATATTGCCGAAACTTGCTCCCTTTAGGCTAAAAATCACTACTTTTACGCGTCATTTCAACTATCCTTACACCATGAACAGACTCATCACCACCATCCTGACGCTGTGCGTTGCCACCACCGTGGCACTGGCACAGGCCACCACCTACAAGACCGAAACCGACATCAGATACACCCAGAAGACCGATGCCTACTCACGACAACGGCTCACACTCGACATCTACCACCCCGAAAGCGGCGGCCAGATGCCCGTGGTGGTGTGGTTCCACAGCGGCGGACTGGAGACGGGAAACAAGGAAATACCCCACCAACTGCGCGAGAAAGGGCTCGTGGTGGTAGGCGTGAACTACCGCCAGCTGCCTAAGGTGACGGCGCGTGAGACCATCGACGATGCTGCCGAGGCCGTGGCATGGGTGTTCAACAATATCGGCAGCTATGGCGGCAACAAGCGCCAGATAGTCGTGGCAGGCCATTCGGCAGGCGGATACCTGTCGCTGATGCTCTGCCTCGACAAGAAATGGCTCGGCAGATACGGTGTAGATGCCGACTCGGTGATGATGTATGCTCCGCTGAGCGGGCAGACCATAACCCACTTCAACGTGCGCAAGATGCAGGGAATACCCCCTCTTCGCGCCACCATCGACGAGCTGGCACCGCTCTACTGGGTGCGTGCCGACTGTCCGCCGATAGTTCTTGTGTGTGGCGACAGGGAGCAGGAGCTCTTCGGGCGCTACGACGAGAACCAGTATTTTGCAAGAATGATGAAGCTCGTAGGCCACAAGCAAACCTACCTCTACGAGCTCGACGGCTACGACCACGGCGACATGATAGGCCCGGGACTGCCTGTCGTGCTGAAGCACATTAGGAAAATGACCGCCAAACAAGGCGAATAAGGCTCGCCGAAAGCCCGAAACGCAATTTTACAACCGCCTCCGTAAACTTTCTCCAGCTATGCTGTAACATTGTTCCAGCTATCTTGGAGCACTTCTCCAGCTATCCTGGAGCATTGCTCCAAGGCTTCCGGAGAAACATTCCCAAAGCCATCTGGAAAAACAAAAGCAGCCCCACAGAGCTGCAACAACCTTGTTTACAACAACTTATACCACACAGCAGGCTTCACTGCAACTGCCCCACAATGGCACCAAAAAAGGGCGCAAAAAAAAGAAGTCGCCGAACTCTTAGAGTCCGGCGACTGTTCACTTAATTTCTGTTCGCGTGTTGCTTATTTAGCCTGAGCAGTGTCAGCAGCAGCGGTGTCAGCGGGAGCAGCAGCAGTGTCAGCAGCAGCTGAGTCAACTACAGCAGCAGTGTCAGCCTGCAGAGAGTCTGCGTTAGCTGCAGGTTTCTGAGTACCATCGCAAGAAGCGAAAGAGATAGCTGCGAAAGCTACGAACATAAATACTAATTTCTTCATTTTCTTTTGCTTTTTAAATCTGTAAAACAATCATTTGTTTATTAAAACGATGCAAAGGTAAGGCTTTTTTTGATACGGCAATGACTTTTTTAATGTTTTTTTTAGGTTCTTTTTGTAACTTATTTGCAACCGTTTGATTTTCTGATAATTAGCTAACAGTTACCGAATGTTAAATTTAGTGTGTTCCCACACAATTGATATAAATCTATAAAAAAGCCCGTTTCAGGTGGTTCTCGGCGCTACACTATTCTATCATACAAATGCAGAGAAAGACCGAATAAGGCATTTTTTTCTTAATTTTGCATCCTGACAGGCCACTGTGGGCGGCAAAGGGCTTCGCCACAGCCCCCGGAAAGCATCGTCGCAGCGGCCTATATATATAATAAGGTGTATCACATAAGTGTGAGATATGATAGACAGTTCGATATTCCAAGGCAAGAAAGCCGCCTACTACACGCTGGGATGCAAGCTCAATTTCTCTGAGACCTCCACCTTCGGCAAACTCCTCGAGGAGATGGGAGTGAGCCAGGCGGTTGCCGGCGAGCAAGCCGACATCTGCCTGATAAATACCTGCTCGGTGACGGAAGTGGCCGACCACAAGTGCCGACAGATAATCCACCGCATGACGCGCAACCATCCCGGCGCGCTGGTAGTGGTGACTGGCTGCTACGCACAGTTGGAGTCGGAGCGCGTGAGCCAGATAGAAGGAGTAGACCTGGTGCTGGGCAGCAACGAGAAAGCAAGCCTCATCAGCTTCCTCTCTGATGCTTTCGTGCGCAAGAACAGCTTGGAACACCCTCAGGAAGCACTCCACGAGCACCACAGCGTGAAGACAAAGGACATCCGCAGCTTCCAACCGTCGTGCTCGAAAGGCAACCGCACCCGATACTTCCTCAAGGTGCAGGACGGCTGCGACTACTTCTGCACCTACTGCACGATACCCTACGCCCGAGGCTTCTCGCGCAATCCGTCGGTCAGTTCCTTGGTCGAGCAGGCGCGCCAGGCCGCTGCCGAAGGTGCAAAAGAGATTGTGCTGACCGGTGTCAACATTGGCGATTTCGGCAAGACCACGGGCGAAGACTTCACCGCTCTGGTCAAAGCACTCGACCAGGTGGAGCCTATCAGCCGCTATCGGATAAGCAGCATCGAGCCCGATCTGCTCTCCGACGAACTCATCGACTACTGTAGCAGGTCGCGCGCGTTCATGCCCCACTTCCACATTCCGCTGCAAAGCGGTTCCGACGAGGTGCTGCGCCTCATGCACCGCCGCTACGACAAGCAGCTCTTTGCCCACAAGATTGAGCTGATAAAGCAGAAGATGCCCGATGCCTTCATCGGTGTCGACGTGATGGTGGGCTGCAGAGGCGAGCGGCCCGAGCTGTTCGAGGAGTGCTACGACTTCCTCGACAGCCTCGACGTGACCCAGCTCCACGTCTTCCCTTACTCCGAACGCCCCGGCACAGCAGCCCTGCGCATACCATATATTGTAGACGAGAAAGAGAAGAAAGCCCGATGCCGCAAGCTGATAGCCCTGAGCCAGACTAAGACCGAGGCGTTCTATGCCCGTCATATAGGCTGCGAGATGGAGGTGCTGCTCGAGAAAGCACCTCGCGGCAAGGCCATGCACGGCTTCACGCGAAACTACATACGCACCGAGATAGCTGCCCGCGAGGCACGCCAGGAGTACGACAACACGCTGGTAAGGCTAAGGCTCACGGGCTTCAACCACGACAAGAGCGCGCTCGTTGCCACCTTTGCAGAACAATAAAACAACCCCAACTCTAAACCTCAAGCCAACAACATGACAACAGCCGTAGTGATACTGAACTGGAACGGACGCAAGATGATGGAGCGCTATCTTCCAAACGTGAAGCAGCATACAGCCGCCGAAGCCAGCATCATCGTCGCCGACAACGCCTCGACCGACGATTCCGTAGAGTGGCTGAAAGCCAACCACCCCGACGTGGGGCTCATAACGCTCGACCGCAACTACGGGTTCGCCGAAGGCTACAACCAAGCACTCGCCCACGTGGATGCCGACTACTACGTGCTGCTCAACAGCGACGTAGAGGTGACAGCCGGATGGCTCGGCCCGATAGTGAGCTTCATGGAGCAGAACGGCGACGTTGCCGCCTGCCAGCCTAAGCTGCTATCGGTCAGCGAGCCAGAGAAGTTCGAGTATGCCGGTGCGTGCGGCGGCTTCATCGACCGCTACGGCTACCCCTTCTGCCGCGGAAGGCTCTTCGACACCGTAGAGAGCGACAACTCTCAGTACGACGCGCCAGCTCAGGTATCGTGGGCTACGGGAGCCTGCATGGTCGTCAGGGCACGCCACTACTGGGATGCCGGCGGACTCGACGGGCGCTTCTTTGCCCACAACGAGGAGATTGACCTCTGCTGGAGGCTGCAAAGGCTGGGGCTGAAGATATATTGCCTGCCACAAAGCAAGGTCTACCACCTCGGCGGAGGCACACTGCCTAAGGGCAATCCCATGAAAACCTACCTCAACTTCCGCAACAACCTCACCATGCTCTACAAGAACCTGCCCAGCCAACGCCTGCGAAGGGTGATGCTCGTGCGCTGCTTCCTCGACTATCTGGCTGCCGTGCAGACACTTGTCGCTAACCGAAACGTTGGCGACTTCAAGGCCATCTGTAGGGCAAGAAGGGACTTCAACCGATGGAAACACGACTTCGACGGCGACCGCCCGGCACCGAACAGCGAGGACGGAACCGACGCGCTGACAGCCTACTCCATACTCTGGCAGTATCATGTGCGCCGCAGGCGACGCTATTCAGAGCTGCCATGACACGGCAAAGGCAAGCTGCCGCCAGCCCGCAGGCACCATGCTTCGCCGCCACGGGATTTTTATTTTTTTAAAGTTAGGCAACAGATAGGTATTAGAAATTTAACTTTTTTAGCACTTTGCTTGCCAAATTAAATTCTTTTTAATAATTTTGCAGCCATAAATATGAAGAAACTCTACAGCATATTGCTTGCTTCGATGATTCTGTGCGTAGCTTGCCAGTGGAAGCTAAAGCCCGAAGACGAGGATCAGCAGGCTCCGCTCATGGAAGTGGAGCGCTATGACCGTTTGGAGTTTCGCTATCTGACCACCGGCGACTTCTCGGCCATTCAGGAGATGAACACCGGCTACCCCATCGAGACGCGCACCCTGATAGAAGATATGCTGCGCATAGGCGAAGTCACCGACCCTGAAATCAACTCCAAGCTGCTCAAGTTCTATCAGGACACCACCCTGCAAATGCTCATTGCCGACACCGAGGCGCGCTATGCCAAGATGGACGACGTGAACCGCGAGCTCAATGCCGCCTTCACAAAACTAAAGAAATGGTTTCCCTCGATGGTGGTGCCGAGGGTCTATTCGCAGATTTCCGCCCTCGACCAGAGCATCGTCGTGGGCAACCAGACGATAGGCATCTCGCTCGACAAGTACCTCGGCGAGGACTATCCGCTCTACAAGAAATACTATTCGGCATCGCAGCGCAAGCTCATGAAGCGCGAGATGATACTGCCCGAGGCCATCAGCTTCTACCTGCTCAGCTGCTTTCCGCTGCCCAACTTCGAGACGCGACCGCAGATAGAGCGCGACCTTCACGTCGGAAAGATACAGTGGATAGCCAACCAGGCACTCGACCGCCACGTCTTCGACAACAAATTCGTTGACAGCGTGGCACATTTCTGCAAGTCGCACCCAAAGGTTTCCTACGAGGAAATGCTCAAGATGACCGACTTCTCACAGTTCCCAATTGAGAACTGAGCTACCCGGCATACTTCTTTCCCTGCCATACGTCATGCTCTGAGAGATGCTTCTCGAGCTTGGCGGTGAACTCATGGTTCTTCAGCCCCCACCTTGGAGCAACGAGCAACGATGCCGGCGACTGGCTGACGAAGCGCTCGAGCACTATCGACGGACGCAGATGCTCTATGTAGTCGGCTATCAGACGTATGTAGTCATCAACCCCAAACAGCGGAAACGGGGCAGCGGCATACTCGCGTTCGAGCCTTGTGCCGCGTATCACTTGCAGCTGATGGAGCTTCAGTATGTCGATAGGCAGCTGCGACACCACGGCTGCCTGCGCCACTATCTCGTCGCGGCTCTCGCCCGGAAGCCCCATTATCAGATGGCCGCCGCACAGCAATCCGCGCTCGTGGGTGGCCTCCACTGCACGCCGCACACACTCGAAGTCGTGGCCGCGGTTGATGCGCCGAAGCGTGTCATCGTTCGTACTCTCGATGCCATACTCCACTATCACCATCTTGCCGCTGAGCGACGACAGGTAGTCGAGCAGCTCAGGGCTGACACAGTCGGGGCGCGTGCCCACCACGATGCCCACCACGTCGGGCACGCTGAGAGCCTCCTCGTAGAGCCGGCGGAGCGTGGAGAGCGGAGCGTAGGTGTTGGTGAACGACTGGAAATAGCACAGATACTTCATGCCGGGGTATTTGCGGGCAAAGAACTTCTTGCCCGCCTCGAGTTGCGCGGCAACCGATGGCATCCGCCCGAGCATAGCCTGCCGCCGTTCAGCCCCCTCAGAGGCATCGCCCAAGTCGCCGTAGAGCGACAGGTAGGCAGGCGAGAAGGTGCGGTTGTCGCAATAGATGCAGCCGCCGGTGCCTATGCGCCCGTCGCGGTTGGGACACGAGAAGCCGGCATCCACCGAGAGCTTCTGCACCCGATATGGAAACCTGCTGCGTATCCACGTGCCGAAATCGTTGTAGCGTTGCCTCATTTCAACAAAAAACTGTCTGCTGTGAGCTGTTGCAGCGGCGAAGGTAGTGATAAATCAAGAAAAAACGTACCTTTGCAGCTACAATTTGTCATTCTCAACACCAACAGCCACCATCATGAAACGCCTCTGCATAGCCCTGCTCACGCTCACTGTGATAATTGGTTCGGCCCTGCTCGCCGCAGGACTGTATATGCTCGACTACTCGCTGGCTCCCGATCCGGGACGCGCCAACACCGACTCCTGCTACCGGCAGCTGTTTGCCAGGTTTCCCTACTGCAAGCCGTGGGTCGACAGCCTGCGCTCAAACCGCCTGCTGCGCGACACGTTCGTGACGATGCCCACAGGCGAACGCCACCATGCCATGTACGTATGGAACAACAGCCGCCACACCGCCGTGGTGATACACGGCTGGCGCGACTGCGGAATAAAGTTCCTCTATCTGGCACATTTCTATGAAAAGGAGCTGGGATGGAATGTTGTCGTGCCCGACCTTCATGCCCACGGACTGAGCGAAGGCAGTGCTGCCGGCATGGGCTGGCTCGACCGCAAGGACGTACTGGAGTGGATGCGGGTGTTCCGCACCGACAGCATGACCGTCCACGGGGTGTCGATGGGTGCCGCCACGGCAATGATGATGTCTGCCGAAGCAATGCCGCGCGGTGTGAGAAGCGTGAATTTCGTTGCCGACTGCGGCTACACGAGCGTGTGGGATGAGTTCAGCTGCCAGCTCAAGGAGCAGTTCGGGCTGCCTCCGTTCCCCCTGATGTATGTCACGAGCGCCCTCTGCCGCCTGCTCTACGGCTGGTCGTTCGGCGAGGCCGATGCCCTTGGCCAAGTGGCCAAGAGCCCCTACCCCATACTGTTCATCCACGGCGACAGCGACACTTTCGTGCCGACGTGGATGGCACTCTCGCTCTATGCCGCCAAACCGGGGCACAAGAAGCTGTGGATAAGCCCCCACTGCGGCCACGCAGAGTCGTTTGCGAAGCACAGGGAGGAGTATGAGAGGCTGATCATGCCAGCCCGATAGCCGCTGCTACGGCATCAGCTCTGCCAGGCGCTTGCCTAAAGCCTCGCCGCGCAGGTCAAGGTCGATGATTGTGCCCTGCGGGTCGACCAGCACGTTGGCCGGAATGGAGTTGATGCCATAGAGCGGAGCAGCCGCACACTTCCATCCCTGAAGGTCGGAGATGTGGTGCCAGGGCATATTCAGCTCCTTGATGGCAGCCTTCCAGCTGTCGGCTGTCTTGTCGAACGACACGCCTACGACGTCGAAACCCTTGTCCTTGAACTGCTCATAGCACCTAACCACGTTGGGCATCTCGCCGCGGCACGGTCCGCACCACGAAGCCCAGAAGTCAACAAGCACGTATTTGCCCTTGCCACACCACTCCGAAAGGCGGTGGGTGCGCCCCGTCTCGTCGCGCATGGTAAGCTCCTTGAACTTGGTGCCGGGCGCACGCAGCTTGAGCAGCTCATAGCGTTGGCGCACGCGGGCAAGCTCCTCGGTGGCATAGTAGGCTGCCTTGGGGTCGAGCAGCTCGGTCAGCTCGCCATAGCTCAGGCTATACATGGCTGCGCTGATGTAGGGCGCAGGGGCCTTGGAGTCCTTGTTCTGCTTGGCAAAGGCCACGGTGAGCGCGGCAAACTCCTTGTCGATGCGGCTGCTCTCGGCCTCGATGCCCGACATCACGGCGCGCAGGCTGTCGTTGCCAGTGATTGAATACTGCTGATAAAGCATTGAATAGCTCTGCATCAGCTGGCTGTTGCGAGCGTGGAGCGAATCTAAGCGAGCCTTCAGGTCGCCCGTCTGTGCCATCGACGACACTGCAGCCAGCACCATAGCCGATAGTAGGAATAACTTTTTCATTGTTTTCTGCTATTACGTTTGATGCCGCAAATATATGCATTTCCTGTCAAACAGAAAAGTAATATGAGTCATATTACCGACCAATATGAGTCATATTACTCACCAATATGAGTCATATTACCGTCCTTCCCCCCATTGGGGGGATTGAGGGGGGCTTCCTTGGGACCGAGGGGGGGCGCCTATCAGACAGCAGCCATGACGAGATAAGTCATATAGGCCACGAAGATGGTGGTGAGCAATGCTCCTTCCCACCGCTCAATGGTGAGCTTGGTGAACGAGAAGAGCCACAACAGCATCATCGAAACCACAAGCATGGTGAGGTCGAGGGTGGTGATGCCCTGCAGCGTGAGCGGAGTGATAGCGCCAGTAAGACCGAGAATGAGCAGGATATTGAACACATTGCTGCCCAGGGCGTTGCCTATGGCTATGCCGCTGTTGCCCTTGCGCGCTGCCACCACACTCGTGGCAAGCTCGGGAAGTGACGTGCCCATAGCCACCACGGTAAGTCCCACAACGGCATCGCTGATGCCAAGCTCGGTGGCTACAGCCGTGGCACCGCCCACGAAGAGGTTGGAGCCGCCTATCAGACAGCCCAGACCGATGATGATAAACAGACCGGCACGCAGCCACGACATTGGTGCCTGCGCCTCGGCAGGTTCGTCGGAGGCATCCTGCTTGTCAGCCTTCTTGGCAGACAATCCTGCCTGCAGCGTGACATACATGAAAAAACCGAACAATGCCAGCAACACCAGCGCGTCGATGCGCGAAAGCGTGCCGTCGAGACACATCAGCACCAGCAGCATAGAGGCCACGAGGGCGAAGGGAATGTCCTTGCGCACTGTCTGGCGCAGTATGGTCATTGGTGCCACGAGAGCCGTCACGCCTACTATCAGCAGCGCATTGAACACGTTGCTGCCCACCACATTGCCCACGGCAAGGTCGGCAGTGCCCTTGAGAGCGGATACAAGGCTGACGCAGAACTCGGGCATCGAGGTGCCCATAGCCACTATCGTCAGGCCGATAACTATCTGAGGGATGTTGAGACGGGTGGCTATGCCCACTGCTCCGTCGGTAAGGCGGTCGGCTCCCCACAACACGAGAACCACGCCTATTACGATATAAACAATCTGTAGTAACATATTCTATTATTTATGATTACCTTCTGGCATTTTTGCCACTGCCCCACCCTCCGGCTGCGGCACGATATAGGTGAACTCGTCGAACCGCGTGAAGCCCATCCCGGCAAGCAGCCGCCGGCTGTCGGCACGCATCTCGTCGTTGTTGAACGACGGTATGAGCGGCAGGCGAATTTCCACATTCCCGGCCTTGCCCTGCCTGGCAAGCCACCTCAGGTTGCCCATCACCATGCGGTTGGAGCGGCGGGTGTAGCTGCGATAGGTGGGCAGGTGGGTTTCCTTCATGTCTACAATATAGCTGTCAATATATGGCAGCAACCGCTCCACATGACTGCGGGCAACGTGCAGGGATGTCTCGAGGGTGATATTCCACTGCTGCGGGGCTATCTTGCAGAACTCCTCGATGAACTCGCTGCGCATGGCAGGCTCGCCGCCGCCGAAGGTTATGCCTCCGCCTGTGGCCAGAAAGTAGAGGTTGTCGATGGCTACGGTCTCGAGCAACTGCTGCGGAGTAATCTCCTTCCACTGGCGGTTGCCGTCGTGGCACTGCGGATTGAGACAATAGCGGCACTTCAACGGGCAGCCGTGGAAGGCCACCAGAGTGGTCACTCCGTCGCCGTCGCGCCCTATGCGATGGCGCTCGATGCCTATAATAGGTGCCTTGAGCATTGTGTTTAGCCGTTGAAGTGAAAAGGCAACAGGCTGCGCTGCCTCGTAAAACCAGACGCAAAAGTACTTAAATAGTTCAAATCTCACAAGTTTTGGGAGTTATTGAATTAGGGTAATAACCTTTTGACAGTGAGAAACAATACAGTTATTTTTTCGTTTTCCTACCTGCAAGCACTACTCTCTCGCCCCCTTACATCCAAAAAAAGAACAAAAACGTTTGCCGGAACATTATTATTGCTTATCTTAGCACCCAGAACAAACAACTAGAACTAAAAAAACATACTGCCATGAACTACGGAAAGAAGATTTGCAAGGAGCTGAAGGCTATCAGGAAGAAGATTGCCGATGCTAACGGGATAAGCTATTCGCCAAGCAAATGCAACCACAGGGGCGACTGTGCCGGCACCTGTCCGGCCTGCGATGCCGAGCTTAGATATATAGAAAGGGAACTGAGCCTCAGACGGCTGGCGGGAAAGGCTGCCGTGGTGACGGGGCTATCGGTTGGGCTGGCTTCGCTGTCGAGCTGCCACAAAATCATTCCACAGCCAAGTGGAAAGATGATAGACCCTAAAGAATACCGACTGGAGGGCGACGTGATGATGGAGGACAGCACGCAGTCGTGCGACTCGGCTGCCGCTGCATCTCCCGGCACAACAGACAAAAAGGCGCAGCCCTGAAGCAGCCTCCCCCAAAAACAATCGCGAAGCCTGCCCCACACGACAGTTGGGACAGGCTTCGCCAATTATGCTGTTATGGCTGACGGCCTACTGACGGTCGTCAACATTGTCGCCCTCGGTGGGCTTCATCGACTCCTCGAAGTCGCTGATGCCATTGGCGATGAGCAGGTCGTACCACTGGAGCAGCTTCTTGATGTCGCTTGAGTGAACACGGTCGCGGTCGAATGTGGGGAGCACTTCGCCGAAATAGCTGAACAGCTCGGTGCCCGATGCCTTGCGCCAGTTGAGCGAGCACACCTTGCCCTGCTCCTTGTCGCGAACCTTGCCCAGCACGTCGGCCAGAGGAACGTCCTCTTCATTGGTAAACATAGCTATGTCGGCAAGCGACGTCACGCGGTCGCTGGCAAACACCGGCATACGACGACGGGCAGAGTCAAGCGTTTCGACCACTAAGTTGTTTTTGCCACGGCTCACCAGCCTGAACAGTCCTGGCTTGCCTGAGATAGAAAGGATTGTCTGTAACATTATTTTCAGTTGTTGGTATATAATCGTTGCTTAATCTATAACCCACTATCACCTCTTTTTATTGTAAAAGGAGCTGAGAAAAACCTTTGCAACGAATAATTACTGTCAGCAGTTATTTATCTGTTTTCCAACTTTCACAGTATCAAGACATGGAACCCGGCGGTCAAGCCGTGAGTTCGCGTGCTCTTGCCAAAGCGAGGTCGATGTGGTTGCAGATGTTTTCGCTGCCCAGAAGCTGGTCGATGTGGTTCTTTCGCAGCACGGCCTCCACGTTAGGATTTACTCCAGAAAGCACGATGGTGATGCCTTCGCGCTGGCTCATAATACAGAGGTTCTCAAGGTTGTGCAGGCCTGTTGAGTCGATGAAAGGCACCTTTCGCATACGAATGATGCGCACCCGTGGGCGGTCGCCATAGCGCGACATGATGTCCTCGAAGCGATTTCCAGCCCCAAAGAAATAAGGTCCGTTGATTTCGTAGACCTCCACGCCCTCAGGTATGGTCAGATGTTCGAGGTTTCCGCGTTCCATGTCGGCATCTTCGTTGAGGTCTATCTCGTCGAGGACAGCCCTCACCTCTGTGGTTTCTGCCATCCGGCGCATGAACAGCAGGCAGGCACAGATGAGGCCCACCTCGATGGCTATGGTCAGGTCGAAGATGATTGTAAGGAAGAAGGTTAGCAAGAGCACAGTGACATCGCTCTTGGGGTTGCGCATGAGTGCCCTGAACGAGCGCCAGCCGCTCATACCGTAGGACACAACGACGAGCACACCTGCCAGACACGCCATAGGAATGTAGCGGGCCAGGGGCATGAGGAACAGGAAGATGAGCAGCAGCACGACGGCATGTATGATGCCAGCCACGGGTGTGCGTCCGCCGCCGGTGATGTTGGCCATGGTTCGGGCTATGGCACCAGTGGCAGGTATTCCGCCGAAGAGTGGCGAAGCAATGTTGGCAAGTCCCTGACCGATAAGCTCGGTGTTGGAATCGTGGCGGTCGCCCGTCACGCCGTCGGCAACGGTGGCTGAGAGGAGCGACTCGATGGCTCCGAGCACGGCAATGGTGAGAGCAGGTGCTACGAGCGACTTGACTGCATCCCACGACAGAGGGGGCACAGAGGCATCGGGCAGTGCCGAGCTGATGCTGAAACGGTCGCCAATGGTCTCTACGGAAGTGGCTATGCCATAGTGCTGGAACAGCAAAACGGCGACAGTCATCACGATGATAGCCACGAGCGAACCGGGTATCTTGCTGCTCAGGCGCGGCATGAGTGCTATGATGGCAACGCTCGCCAGCCCGACGATGGTGCTCCACAGGTCGATGGAGCCAAGGTTATGGGCATAGGCTATCCATTTCTCTATGAAATCCGAGGGCACCTGCGCCATGTCCATGCCGAGCAAGTCCTTGATCTGCGTGGTGAAGATGGTGACTGCGATGCCGCTCGTGAAGCCTACGACGATGGGATAAGGTATGTACTTGATGATGGTGCCGAGCCTCAGCACGCCTAAAAGGATAAGAAAGACTCCAGCCATGAGTGTGGCTATGGTGAGTCCCTGCATACCGTATTGCTGGATTATGCCATAGACAATGACGATGAACGCTCCCGTAGGGCCACCTATCTGCACCTTGCTGCCTCCGCACGCGGCTATTATGAAGCCTGCAACGATTGCGGTGATGATGCCCTTCTCGGGCGAAACACCCGAGGCTATGCCGAAAGCTATTGCCAACGGCAGGGCTACTATGCCCACGATAATGCCGGCCATGAGGTCGGCCATGAACGTCTTGCGGTCGTAATTCTTGATGGTAGTCAGCAGCTTTGGCTTCCAAAGTGAAGTTTTCATTTTCGTGCTATCCTTAAAAAACAATTATCAACAGATGCGCAAAGGGTGTCAGTTGTAAGCCTTTGCGTTGAGGGTGCAAAGGTAATGAAAAAAGTCGAGCAACAAGAAAAGTTGAACGAGAATAAGAAACAACAGGCCACAGGCTACACTAAACAGCGGAGCATCGTGTCGATCTGCTCGTCAAGATTGCGGCAGCCGTCGTTGGTGATGACGAAGTCGCTGTGGCTTGCCACCTCGTCCTGGGGCAGCTGACGGCCAATCCACTCGAGTGCCTTGTCCCGGCTGATGCCGTCGCGCTGCATAATGCGGCTGATGCGTACCTCGAGGGGCGCTGCCACACACACCACCTTATCTATATATATACGTCTGTTGAAGCCGCTGTCGAAGAGTATGGCACTTTCGAGCCAGTCCATGCCCGACAGCTCGAAGTCGGCAGCCACTGCCGGATGGACAATATCATTGACGCGGGCTGCGTTGGCTTCGCTTTCGAGAAGAAACTCGGCGAGTATCCGCTTCTGCAACTGGTTGCCCTGATAGACATCGGGACCCACCAGGGAGCACAGCTTCGACTGTATGTCACGTGAGGAACGCATCAGCCGCTTGGCCTCGCGGTCGCAGTCGTAGATGCGTATGCCTCTCTGCTCGAGCAGACGGCACACATACGACTTGCCTGCACCTATCCCTCCGGTTATGGCTACCTTCATCAGCGTTGTTCGATAATATAGTCTACTTCGGTGGTCTCGAGCTTCGCGTTACGCACTCCGCTGGGAACGGCACTGAGCATGATCCGGCATTTGTCCGAGTGTCGGTCGGCAATGGTGGTATAGTCGGCCACGACATGGAAGCCTCGCGGCAGGAGCTGCTTGGTCTCGGGACTGATGGGCATCGTGCGCAGAAGGTTGACTCCCACAACGAAGTGAACTTCCACCTTCTGTGGGAAGGTTCGTAGTATCTTGTCTTGGGGCAGGTTGATTGCCTCGATGGGCACCTCCACTGTTTCCTCAGCAAGGATGTCGGGACAGAGGGTCATCGTGATGGATGACGGTTCGCACTTGGCACCTGCTATCCTGCGCAAGGGCACGTTCACCACCACCGTGTCCTTGATGTTACCGATGTGCTGGCGGACGGTGTAGATGGTTGTGATGCTGTCGAGCAAGGGGTGCGGGGCATATACCTTCACGCTGTCGGGCTTGTAGGAAACGTGCGACAGGTAGTAACCCGAAGCTGGGATGATGTTGCCCGAGAACTTCACTGGCACTTTCTTCGGACTTCCGAAGGTGTAGCTGAGGTCGAGCTTGTCGGGCTTCATCGCCACTATCTTCGACGACTTGTAGAGCTGCTGATAGACCATCTTCTGCAAGTCGGCCCCGGAAACGGACGCGCGCCCCTTGCCGTCGGCATAGTTCTGGAAGTCAATGTTGATAGGCTTCAGCTCTCCTCCATAGATGTAGTTGGCCAGCACGAACCCTTTGTCGCGCACGACAAACTTCACCTGCGATGGCACATCGGCGAGAATAACCACATTTCTGGGTACGCGCCCCACGTGGAGAGCTACCGAGAGCTCGCGTTCCATGGTTTCGTTGAGAGCCAGAATGAGCCAGAAAGAAGCACTAAGCATCAGGAAAAACAAAAAAATCAGAAACTGCTTGTTCACAATAAGGAGCAAGGAGTTCCTGACTTTAAGGTATTTTCGCAATCTGCTGAAGACTTCCATGGTGGAATTATTTTTCCTGTGTGGCCTGTATCGAGGACGCGTCGGCAAAGACGAAGTTCTTGTCAACCTTGACAACAGTGCCTTTAGCCACTTCAACGTCGATGGTTCCGGTAGCCACGTCAACCTTCTTCACTGTGCCGTAGATGCCGTTGCCTACTATCACTTTTGCGCCTTCGCCAAGCGAGTTCTGAAATTCGCGTATCTTCTTCTGCTTTTTCTGCTGCGGAAGAAACATGAAAAAGTACATGATGGCAAAGATGGCAGCCATCATAAGCAGCATGGGCATCATGCCTCCGCCCTGCTGGGCTTGTGCTGCAAGCAAGATAAATGAAATCATAATTTGTAGTTTTTATTTCTTCTAAAAATGTTTCTGACTTGTCATGGGGCTCATTCGGCATCGTCGGCAGGCGTGCTGTCGCTGTCGTCCTCAGCCATTGGGCCGCGCTTAATCGGTGCCATAGCCTTGAGCATCTGGCCTGTGCGTATCAGGTGGCGGGCTATGGCATCCAACATTCCGTTGATATAGCCGCTGCTCTTGGGTGTGCTGTAGAGCTTGGCAAGGTTAACATACTCGTTGATAGTCACGCTCACGGGTATGTTCGGGAAGGTGAGCATCTCTGCAATGGCTATCTGCATGATGACCACATCCATGTATGCCAGGCGCGAGAAGTCCCAGTTGCGCGATGCTTCGCTCATATACTTTTGGTAGGTGTCGGCATTGAGTATCGTTGCGCGGAACAGGCGGCAGGCGAAATCCTTGTCTTCAACGTCCTTGTACTCGGGCAGCAGTTCCTGCTTGTCGTTGTTCTTGGGATCAAAGCGCTTGATGGTCTTCAGCACGAACGTGTCTACTATCTCCTTGTCGTCGTTCCAGTAGAGGCTCTTCTCCTCGAAAGTGGCATCGAGTTCCTCGTTGTCCTGAATGAGAGTGCGGTAAATCTTCCGCCACAACTCACGGTCTTCCTCATAGGAGTCGGCATCGGAAGCCATGTATTCCTTATACATCTCGCTCTTCTCAATCTGGTCGCACAGCTTGCGCACCACCTCGATGTCGTCGGCCCAGGTCTGCTTGTGCTCTTCCTGAAAGTTGAGCAGCTGTCGGTTTTCCTCGAGCTGCGCCGCAAACTTATTAAATATGAACTTGCGCGAGGGCTGTTCCTTTCCCTCTCTTCGCGCCCGTTGGGTGGCTATCTCTACTCTATGCTGCTCTTCCTTGGTGACGGAGACAATGAGCAGAAGCAGATAGTTATACATATCATAGGCTTTGGAAAGGCTGAAAAGCAATTCCTTTTCAGCATTCTCAATGTTGTGGTTGCCGTTCTGATAGTATGCATAAATCAACTGAACTATCTTAAGCCTAATCAATTCTCGGTTTATCATCTTGTCTTTATATAGTATTAGTGGGACACACAACAGCGCCAAAACAGCTGCCGGAAACTCTTTTCCGGCCCTAAGAATACCGTTTGAGCCCAATTTTTATTGTTTGCAAAGGTAGCATTTTTCCATAAAATACTGCAAGAAAACCACTTTTTTATATCGATAAGTAAGTTTTTTCAGACCAATTCCTTTCATTCCAAATAATAATTACTACCTTTGCACCGCTTTTTTAGCACCAGTGTGATGGTGAATTAAGGCAAACAACATTAAATCAACTTAATTTAGAGTAACACAAAATTCAAAAATCATGAAAGAAATCAGCATCAACGGCCAGGTTCGCGAGAGCGTTGGCAAGAAAGCAACCAAGCTTATGCGTAAGGAGGGACTCGTTCCCTGCAACCTCTACGGAGAGACAAAGGATGAGAACGGACTGCCCGTAGCTCTGGCTTTCTCGGTAAGCAATGCCGAGCTTCGCAAGGTAATCTACACTCCCAACATCTATATCGTGAACATCAACATCGACGGCAACGTGCGCAAGGCCATCATCAAGGAGCTCCAGTTCCACCCGGTAAGCGACGCACTGCTCCATGTTGACTTCTACGAAATCAACGAGACCAAGGACATCACTATCGGAATACCCGTCAAGCTCAACGGTCTGGCACAGGGTGTACGCGACGGTGGCAAGCTGAACCTCTCTATCCGCAAGATCAATGTCACCGCTCCCTACAAGCGTATCCCCGAGCAGCTCGACATCGACGTTACCTCTCTGGAGCTCGGAAAGAGCATCAAGGTTGGTCAGCTGAGCTTCGAGGGACTGGAGATAGCCACTCCGAAAGAGGTTATCGTATGCTCGGTGAAGGCTACGCGTGCCTCTCGTTCTGCCGCAGCTGCTGCCACAGCAGAGAAGTAAGCGTGGTAGCTCGCCTTGCCGCATGATTGCAGCGAGGCAAAACAACGAATACAAGAAATGGACAAATATCTTATTTGTGGTCTGGGAAACCCCGGCACAGAATATGCCAATACCCGCCACAACACTGGTTATATGGTATTGGACGCTTTTGCAAAGGCGTCCAATACTATTTTTGAAGACAAACGCTATGGCTTCATAGCCGAAACGTCAATCAAGGGACGCAAAGTATTCCTGCTCAAGCCCACCACTTTTATGAACCTCAGCGGCAATGCTGTGCGCTATTGGCTCAACAAGGAGAACATCGACGAGAAGCGACTGCTTGTCGTGAGCGACGATGTGGCTCTGCCTTTGGGTGCTTTCCGCCTCAAGGCTGGCGGCTCCAACGGCGGACACAACGGCCTGGGACACATACAGCAGCTCATAGGACAAAACTATGCCCGGCTGAGAATGGGCATCGGAAACGAATATCAGCAGGGGCACCAGATTGACTGGGTGCTCGGCCAGTTCAGCGACGACGAGCTGCAACTGCTGCAACCGCGCATCGAGACAGTAACCGACGTGATACGCAGCTTCGTGCTCGCAGGCATAGACGTTACCATGAACCAATATAATAAGGTGGGCAAGACCGTGCCCCAACTCCCCGGAAAGGAAACTGAAGCATGAGACAGAAAGCAGCAAAAGGCAACCATCAGGCAGCCGACACTAACACGAAGTCCGGCGAAGGGGCTGTCCAGACCGCACGCGCCGACAAGTGGCTCTGGGCTGCGCGTATCTTCAAGACCCGCTCTATAGCTGCCGATGCCTGCAAAAACGGACGTATAACCAAGGATGGCATAACCATTAAGCCGTCGCATCTGCTGAAAACGGGCGAAGTGGTAAGCGTCAAGAAACCGCCCATCACCTACTCGTTCCGCATACTCAAGCCCATAGAGCAGCGCGTGGGAGCCAAGCTTCTGCCCGAGATCTACGAGAACGTGACCGACCCAAGCCAGTATGAGCTGCTGGAGATGAGCCGCATCAGCGGTTTCGTCGACCGCGCAAGAGGCACGGGAAGGCCAACGAAGAAGGACCGCCGAGCCATCGATGCCTTCATCGACCCGGCACTCTTCGGCTTCGACTTCGACGATGCTGACTTCAACGAAGACTAAGAACAATCACATAAATACTGACAACCACAACATCTTTCCCAACATGACAAAAACTAATATCGCCATCTTTGCATCAGGCAGTGGCACCAACTGCGAGAACATAATCCGCTATTTTGCCAACCACGACAGCATCTGCGTCGCCGTGGTGCTATGCAACAAGGCCGATGCCGGTGCGCTCGAGCGCGCCAAACGACTGGGGGTGCCTGCCATCTACCTGAACAAGGAGGGGTTCAACAGCCACCAGCAGATGTCGGCACTGCTCTCGCAGTACGACGTTAACTTCATTGTGCTGGCCGGATTTCTGCTCATGGTGCCCGACTTCCTGATAAAAGAGTTCCACCACCGCATGATAAACATCCACCCAGCCCTGCTTCCCAAGTACGGCGGCAAGGGTATGTATGGGCATCATGTGCATGAGGCGGTATGCAAAGCCGGCGAGAAAGAGACCGGGTTCACCGTACACTGGGTGAGCGAGGTGTGCGACGGCGGCGAGATAATAGCCCAGGTGAAGACCGACCTCACGTCCGACGACACCCCGGAGACTATAGCTGCGAAAGAACACGTGCTGGAAATGGATCATTTCCCTCGCATCATTGAGGAGATAATCAGCTGTCGATAGATGATGTAAGAAGGGAGACTTTTAGGGGTGAGACGGTTAGAGGATAGTGCCATAAGCTGAAGAACTTACCTCTAACAGCCTCACCCCTGACAGTCTCATCTCAGAACATTCCATTACATTCCCCCGAAGCCACCGCCGGGCCTGCCGCCACCGAAGCCTCCACGGCCCCCGGGACGCTGTCCGCCACCTGTGCGCGGCCCCATGCCGGGTCCTTCGCGGTCGATGCCGGGACGGTCGCCACGTGGCTTGTCGGAACTTTTGCCACCGAAGAGGTTGAACTGATACGTCGCACGGAACATCACGTAAGAATTGATGGAGTTATACTCGGTATCGGTGCGCTGCATGGCATTGATTACTCGCGAGATATTGCTCTGGTTGCGCAGTATGTCGTAGAACTGCACGCTCAGCGTGAGGGCATTGTTTCTCAGCAAGCCCTGGCTTATCTGAGCGTTCCACACCAGCTCATTGGTGTTCATCGACGCGTCGCTGTAGCCTCGCCTGCTGTTCTGGTGCAGGTCGGTCGACACGGTCATTCCCCAAGGCAACGTCAGGTTGATGTTTCCGCCGTAGGCAAACTGCCAAGTGTTCATGTTTGCCGACTGCTGAAGCTTGTTCTTAGAGTGAGTGTAGTTCACCGACCCGTCGAGTTCCACCTCAATCCACGAGCCTCTGAAGCTTGCCGCAAGGCGTTCGCCAAGCGAGAGCGAGTTCGTGATGTTCTTCTGCGAGTCGCTGTTCTTGTCGAGGCTGAGGTAGCCCACATAGTGGTTGAAGCCACCGGTGGTGAAGGTGTTCACGTTCCACACTCCCACGCTGTCGATGCTGGTGTTGAACATGAAGGCTGCATTGATGTCCCAATTGCCGTTGATATTCTCCGGCTGAGTGGTGCGCCCACCCGTCTCGGCATTGTATGTCACCTTATTAGATATGCTGTTGCGCGTGTTGGAGTAGTTGAGGAAGGTCATTATAGCGCGCTGGTGGCTCTGCTGATAAGTGTTGTAGAACAGTCGCAGACGGTTGGTGAAGGCCGGCTTCAGTCCCGGATTACCCATCTTCACGTTCAGCGGGTCGCTGTCGTCCACAATGTCGAGCAGGTCCGACATACTCGGCTGTGAGGTCGTTCCGCGATAGTTGAGTCGCAGGTTCGACTGCTGGCTTATCTTGTAGCGGAAATCCAGCGTAGGACTCCAGTTCACCACATTGCGCTTCATGTCGACATGCGTGCCGAGATAGTCCTGCTGATAGCGCGTATGCTGCGGTTGCAGCATCACTCCCACGTTCAGCCTGTAGTCCTTCTGGTTCATGCGCAGCATCACCTGGGCATCGTGAGTGTATGTGCGATACTCCGAATAGCGGCTCAGGTCGTCGTCTTTATATGTCTCTATCGGCTGCGGCAGCAGCGACAGATAGCTGTTCCATCCGCGATACTCGGGAGTGATGCCCGAGAAATAGCCCTCGCCCAGGTCCGAGAAATCGTAGGTTGAGCGGTCGCTCTTGTTGAAGCCGTAGGTGTATTTGTAGCTGAACTGCAAGTAGGTGCGGCTCGCAATAGGCTCGCTGTAGGTAGCCTGCACCGAATAGGTGTGGCTCTTGGTGGGCATCAGGTTGTAGCGGTTTGTCTGATAGCTCTTGTCGAGCAGGTAGAGATGCACATCCTGCAGCGACAGCGAGGTAGACTTGCTGTCCTTGAGGCTCATTTCTCCGCGCAGCGTCACGTTGCGTCCGCTCTGGCTTAGCCTGCGGTTTAGCTGCAACGATGCCCCGGCACTCTTGTCTGAACCGTATGTGATGCTCTTCGTCTTCTGAGTGTTCACCACCACGCCCAGCTCGTTCATCTTGGCTATGGCAGCCTCCTCGAGTGGCGACTCGTCGTATTTGTACGGGTCTTCGTTGAACGATGCCTGCGTGCTCCAGCTTCTGCCGTCGCTCGTGGTAATCTGCGCATTGGGGCGGAACATGATGTTGGTCATCGAGTCGGGTGTCCACTCCAGTCTGTAGCGGAAGTCCCACGAGTTTGAACGGGTGTACTTCTGCGACAGACTGTTGGTGAAGGCTCCCGAGGTGCTGACGAAGTTCTCGCTGGCCGAGCGTGCGTAGATGTCGCCGTTGCGGTGGTTCCAGCGCAGCGAGCCGTCCATCTTCAGCTTGCCGTAGTCGTAGTTCATGTTCAGACCTATCATCTTAGAGTCGTTCAGTCCCTCACGCCTCTGGCCGAAGCCCCCTCGCGGACCGCCGCCGAAGCCCATATCGTTCACGTTGTTGGCATCGCCCACGAGCATCAGGCGCAGGCGGTCGTTGAAGTAGGCACCCATCAGCTTCTCGCTATAGCGGCCTCGCGTGCCTATCGAGGCTGTGACGTTGCCGAAGAGCCCCTTGTTCATGCCGCGCTTTATTCCGAAGTCGAGCACCGTCTGCTCGTCGCCGTCGTCGATACCCGTCACGCGAGCCAGGTCGCTCTGCTGGTCATATGCCTTCACGCGCTCCACGATGCTCGTGGGCAGGTTCTTCAGAGCCGTCTTGGTGTCGCCCGTCATAAACTCCTTGCCGTCGACGAGTATCTTCTTCACCTCCTTGCCGTTGATTTTTATCGTTCCCTCGTCGCTCACCTCGGCTCCCGGCAGCTTCTTCACGAGTGCTTCGAGCGTTGAACCCTCCGGCACACGATAGGCTGAGGCGTTGTACTGGAAGGTGTCGCCACGCAGCACCACCTTCGCTGCCTGCCCCGTTACGGTGGCTCCCTTGAGCATCACGGCATCGGCGCCCATCTCCACGGTGCCCATGTCGGTGGGCTTGTCGGCCTCAACGGTGATGTTACGCGTGAGCTGCTTGTAGCCCACCGACGTGAACTTCACTATGTACTTGCCGGCCTCTACGCCCTCGAGCGCAAACTCGCCGTTGTCCGACGAGATGCCGCCCGTCACGAATGTGCTGTCGGTTTTCAGCAGCTGCACCGTCACAAAGGGCACGCCCTCGCGCGTGTCGCGGTCCTGCAGCCATCCTTTCACGTTGGCTTCCTGCGCCATAGCCACGGTGGCTGCGAGCAGCAAGAGCAGTGTCATCAGTTTCCTATTCATAGATTATCCGTCCGTTTTAGTTTTCAATACAGACTTTTTGACTGCCGCCACCCCTGAAAGTTTAACTCCGCCCGCAGTTTTTCAGCAAAAAGCCCTTTTCGTTCAGCCAACACGCCGATACACTTCACCACCAACAAGTGGGTGGTTCATACAAAAATCCCGTGTTTTCAAAGTCACTGATTGCTGGCTTCCACACCAGAGAAATAATAAGGAAGTCATTCCAAACGGGCTGCTACTATGCGCCCTTCGCTTATGGAACGCGCCAAAGATAGCAAAAAAGTTGCACACTGAAATATCGTTGTGCGCAATTTATTCGCACTTATTGCAAAAAAACTCTAAAAGAACAGCCCGTTTGCCCCACACTACCTTATTAAATACTTAACTTTGTGGCAGCTATTAGCAGTTATGAAACAAACGAATTGAGAGAGGAAACAATCATGGAGCAGAGAGTTATCATCACACAGAACTTCCAGAACGACCTTGCCATGGCGCTCGTAGAGTGCGAACGCGACCGCATCTTCGTTCTGACCGACGAGAACACCCATGCCAAATGCTGGCCTTTGCTCAGCAACTTCTACGGCCTGAAGCAAGCTCAGATCATCACTATCCCTGCAGGCGACGACAACAAATCTATCGAACAGCTGGCCTACGTGTGGCAAAAGCTGGGCGAAGGGGGGGCCACGCGCCACTCGTGCCTGATAAACCTCGGTGGCGGAATGGTCACTGACCTGGGCGGATTTGCTGCATCAACATTCAAGCGAGGCATCAACTTCATCAACATACCCACCACACTGCTCGCAATGGTCGACGCAAGCGTGGGCGGAAAGACGGGCATAAACTTCGGCGGACTGAAAAACGAGGTGGGCGTGTTCAGCGACAGCAAGTTCGTCATACTCAATGCCGACTTCCTCTCGACCCTCGACAAGGCCAACCTTCTCAGCGGCTATGCCGAGATGCTTAAGCACGGACTGATTGCCAACGAACAGATGTGGGCCGAACTGACCACCTTCGACATTGCCGGAGAGCACACCGTGTGGCAACGCCTGCAACGGATGGTTGCCGACTCGGTGCGCGTGAAGGAGCAGGTAGTGGCTGCCGACCCGCACGAGAAGGGTCTGCGCAAGGCCCTGAACCTGGGACACACCTTCGGACACGCCTTTGAGTCGTGGAGCTACGGCTTCGAGGAGCAGGCCACAAAGACCAAGGAGCACGGTCGCCAGCCGCTGCTCCACGGCTATGCAGTGGCCTTCGGACTGATTGCCGAGCTATATCTCTCGGTGGTGAAGTGCGGCTTCCCCACCGAACAGATGCGCCAGACGGTGAGCTTCATACGCCAGCACTACGGCAACCTGCCCATAACCTGCGACGACTACGACAACATCATCGCACTGATGCGCCACGACAAGAAGAACCGAGGCACCGACATCAACGTCACCCTGCTTGCAGGAATAGGACAGCTGTGCATCGACCAGACCATCGACGAGGAGATGATACGCGAGGCTCTGGACTTTGTCAGGGAGGACTTTTAGTTTTAATGGATAGTGGATAATGGATAATGGATAGTGAATAATGGATAATGGATAATGAATAACATGGATAAGAGAGAGAGAGAAGAGCTCAAGACACTGGGCGGCGACACACAATACCGCGACGACTATGCGCCCGAGGTGCTGGAATGGTTCGAGAACAAGCATCAAGGAAACGACTACTGGGTGCGCTTCAACTGCCCGGAGTTCACTACGCTGTGCCCCATCACCGGGCAGCCCGACTTTGCGGAGATACGCATATCCTACATACCGGCTGTGAAGATGGTGGAAAGCAAGAGTCTGAAGCTCTATCTGTTCAGCTTCCGCAACCACGGCGACTTCCACGAAGACTGCGTGAACATCATCATGAAGGATCTCGTGAAGCTGCTCGAACCCAAATATCTTGAGGTGACGGGGCTGTTCACGCCGCGCGGCGGCATAAGCATCTGGCCCTACGCCAACTACGGACAGCCCGGAACGAAGTACGAGAAACTGGCCGA